>ERZ1645192.5041-NODE-5041-length-10325-cov-5.659007_pt1 | contig 10325 bp, 4 predicted proteins | sample MGYA00575354_ERZ1645192 | MGnify/ENA primary metagenome ERZ1645192 (study PRJEB40844, sample SAMN11349763) | freshwater sediment metagenome | isolation source: river sediment | host: Sediment | place: India: Faizupur Khadar , New Delhi | collected 2017-02-21 ...
AACTGCGTGATGGCGTCCATGCCGCCGGCGGCAGTGGAGGCAGCCGGCCCAGTGACGGACAGGAGCGGGTCGATCAGGGCGATGGTCGGAACCATGCTTTCCGCCCTCATGCTCTTCTTGTAGCCGTTCTCGTGTGAAACAATGACGGCATTTTTTGTCATCTCCGCGCCCGTTCCCGCAATGGTCGGGATGGCGATGTGCGGCACGGGCGGATTTGCCACCTCCAGCCCCTTGCCGACGCCTTCCAGGTAGTCCTCCACCGGGCCGTCGTTCACCGCCAGCGCGGCGATCGCCTTGCCGCAGTCGATCGCGCTGCCGCCGCCGAGGCTGACCACCAGCTTGGGTTGCTCGTCGCGCGCGAGTTGCGCGCCCTTGTTCACCATGTCGACGGTTGGCTCGCGTGAGACGTCCGTGAACGGGATGACTTCCACGCCGTAGCGATTCAACATGACCTGAACTTTTCCCGCCGCTCCGGATGCCGTGGCCGATTGCTTGCCGGTGACGACGATCGCTTTCTGTCCCCACGCGGGCGGCATGACCAGCTTGCCGAGTTCGCTGAGCCGGCCGCGGCCGAACAGAATGGTCTGCGGCGCCTTGAGATGGCTCCGGTGAATCGACTCGATCAACTCCTGGGCTTTGACGTGTGTGGGCTTCGCAATCATGGCCGGGATTCAGTTTCGCGGCATAGAATAGCGGAGTGCAGCCGCGCCCGCAAGGGCGGGGCTGAGACTGCAACCGGCAGAAAATCAATCTGCCGCGGACTGAACACGTTTTGTTATCGCCAACTCCAAGTGCTTGTGGCATACACCAACGTGGTCCCGGAGGGAGGAGGAACCATTCCGAAAGCTGAGAGAGCCTCTCGGCTTTCTACCCAGTAATCGCTTCACCCGAGAGACTTGCTCTCTCGTTTCGTGGAACGAAACTGGCAACAACGCATCTCTGGGTTGGGTGCGCCTCTTTTTTTTGTCACGACGAGGGCATTATGAAACAATGGGGTTGTATCTTTCCGAAAACGTTCGCGGCAGTTTGCTTCAGTCTTCTGGCTGGGCAGGCGTTGGCGCAGCCGCCGCCACGGATTGGAGTCCAAAGTATCTCAACCAACACCAGTCATGCGACGTTGTCTCTGGAAGATACGGTCACCACAAGCACCTACACATTCCTCAGCTTCACGTCCTTAGCGTTCATGGTTCAGACGCCAAGAGGAGTTCGGCTGGGTTTCACGGGCGAGATTCCCTTTGTTGTGTCCATTAGTAATATCGACACGGTCTACTTCCGTGCCCGGATTTCGTCTCAGGAGGATTTCGACGGCGATACTCTACCGAATCTGGACGAATTCAGCTGTTCTACAGACCCCGAGAACCCAGATACCGACGTGGATGACATGCCGGACGGTTGGGAAGTTGCCCACAGGCTGAACCCACTGCTTGGCTCAGATGGAACGCCGGACTTCGATGGAGACAGGTTCTCGAATCTGGCGGAATACCAGCATAACAGTAATCCGAACGAGGCAGATTCAGATGGAGACAACGTCCCGGATGGCCTCGATGTCCGTCCTGCTTCCTCGACAGACTCCGAACCGGATGGACTGCCGGATGACTGGGAGACGTTCTGGTTCGGCAATCTCGATCCGACCGGCACGGGCGACCCTGACGGCGATGGACTGTCGAACGCAAAAGAGTTTGACCAAGGCACGGATCCCACGAAGCCAGACCAGGGCGACTTGGCCAATACCATCGCATTAACAGTTTTCCTGCCACAGGAATGAATTTCGAAACAAGAGACAAGACATGAACGGTTGGAAGTTTCGAAGTCGTATCGTCTATATTCTTCTTCTCTCGTTGCTCCTGATTGATCCGCCGCTTTCTTACGGCGACGGCGAGGTCTACGTCGGTGCGTATAACGAACTCATGCGCATGCTGATCGACCGATGCGCAGCTGCAGGGCGGAGCACCGATGGTCTTTCATTACGCAATCTGGGTGATTCCGTCTCGCAGGGCGACATGAACGTGATACGTTCGAACATTGTTGCGATGATGACCAACGCTTATGTAGTCGATGGCCCGCAGAGCCAAGCGACCAGCGCGGCCGAGGCATTTCCGTATGGCCTGCGTTATGACACCAACGGCATACTGAGGCTTCCTTCGTTGATGAACGGCATCGGGAACAACGGCGTGTTTACCAAGGTGCCGGGAAGTCTCACTTCAGGTGGACAGACAATCTGCTCTAACGATTTTACAGATGTTCCGTTGTTGTGGGTGCATTTCGATGAGATTCACCGGGCGCTGTGTCGGATGAGCGAGACTCGGCCGACAGGGAGTTGGGCATGGGCATCGCCCAACCCCTCCACAAACAGATGGCAAACATTTAAGTCTTACTCGAGTAGTACGCCGCCAACCTGCGACCAATTCCAGCTACCGCCTGTAATCAAGCAGAGCCTATATGTGAGTGGTCCGCAAGGGGCGACCTACATCAGTGGTTATGCTGGCTCGTGGATCGCTCAAGCGTTTAAGTGGAGAACGCCATATCGTGTTACGGGGCTGAGCACGTCGATCCTGCACAGTCTCGAATTTTACAATTACGCAGTGCTCTTTTCCACTAACGGATCGTGGGAGGATAACGGAGCCCTAGTGTCGCAGAACGCATGGAACAACTGGTGTTCTCTGGCGGGCTGCTATTCCAACTCTTGCGAATCAACTCCACTCGGTCCACCAGCGACGACGGTGATTTGCTGTGGGGCTCCGGGTGTATGCGGGTTCTCTGTGACCGCCTGGGCTGCCATCGTGCACTGGTCGGGGCTCTACGTGGGCACCATTGTCAACCCGGCCCAGAATGACCCCGCATACGACGGTCTTGCTTACGCAGGGTGCCAGCAGTGCCCCGGATCCGCTTCCTCCTGCCCGATACTGCCGACCGTCAGCTGGAAAAGCGGCCCCAACAATGGAGGGCAGGCCAGGTTTCCGTTGGGCGTCTCAAGCCCTCTGACCAACGGAGGGCTGAGTGTGAGAGCCTATATCGAAGAATACTCTGTCGGCGGCTTGCCTCGGCAGATGTTCAGCCTGGACACCAGGGTTCTTTCCCGTTCTTCTGACACCAACGAAGGCTGGGAGTTTGTAGTAGTCAAGCGACCGTCAGGCGCGGAAGTCGTGTTCTCGCTGGCGGGGAGTAGCCGTGGAAAAGCCATTAATCTCGGTCAGAACTACACCGCGTCCGTCACTACAAATGGCGAAGTCGAAATCGCGTTCCCCGCTTCTGGAGACATCGTTCATCGCTTTGACAGTGCGAGCGGGAAGATTGCCGAGGTGTATCCGAAGGCCGCTCCCTACCTCAGTATTCACGGTTCCTCCTCGCAGTGGCCCGGTATGACGACGTATCGAGCCGGGGACGATAGCATCTTGTCCAACATCTGCCCCCTCGTCACCGCCGAACTGACGAACTCCGCAGGGCTAGTTACGGGTGTTGCGTATTCGGACCCTGACGGCAACGCAATCGCGGATCTGAGCGTTCTTCCCGGAAGCCGTATCTATCGGATGACCGACGGCTCCGGTAGCCTGATGGACGAAACGCACTATCTCAGCAACCCAACAAACCATACAGACGAAATCTGGTACGGCGTCACGACCAACCCAACTCTATCGGTGGCGAAGAAGGTAATTCGCCAGGAAAGCTTCGACGCGAGTAATATGCTGGCGACGTTGACTGAAACAGTGATTCTAAATCCTGACACCGCCAACGCTTCCAGTAATGTGACGCTTACCGTGAGCAAGCAATTCTCTTGGGGCGAAGAACCTCTTTCCGTAACAACTGGCTACGGCAGCGCTGATCCACAGACGACGTACTACACGTGGTATACGAACGCGGCCGATACCGGCAGCTGCGGTCGGCTCGAACTGATCGAGAGTCCCGACCGCTCTTGGAGCAAGTATCAGTACGACGAATCGGGGAGGGAAAGCGTTGTTCTGACACCGTTCAAGAACGCCGGGCCCGATTCGACAACCAATGAGTGCCGGGTGAGCCGGAGTTGCTACGCCGGAGACCCCGTCCTCTCTTCGCTGAGCTTCCCCTCGGATGTCACTTTCACGAACGATCAACGGCCGCGCTTGGTTGCTGAAGAAGAGGCTGGCTCAGAAGTCTCGCGGACGTACTACGCCTACTTCGCGGACTGCGCGGTCACGAAGCGATGCCGCAGTGCGGGTGCATCTTACGACGACACGAACAACCTTGTGACGACCACCTACTACTGCACCAACGGCGCTGGCAATGGACGCGTGCAGCGCATTGAGCGGCCCGACGGGACCATGAGCACGTTTGACTACAGCTATGATGGCGTATTGGAACAGTTGACCATAACCGAGGATGCAGGCGCGGGAGATGATGCAGTCACAAACGGGACAAGAACCGTCTCCGTCCGAAACTCAGCGGATCAGATCGTTTCTGTCGAGACCCGCGACATAGCGAGCGGGATCACTCTGTCGGCCCAAACGAATACGTATGACAACCGGGCGCGGCTTGCCACGACATCCAACAGTATAAGCGGGGCCGCTTCAGAGTACACGTACGCTTGTTGCGATGCGCCCGAAAGCGTCCGCGACGGCGATGGCATCGTGACCGAGTACGCATACAACGATCTGAAGCAGACGTATTCATCCGAACGCCTGGGCGTAACAACGTATTTCGACTACGATGAGGACGGAAATGTGGTTCGAACTCGGAAGACCGCATCCGGCATGCCGGACATCGTGTCTGCTTTCGTGTATGACAAGTCCGGGCGGCTCATGGCCGCAACGAACGAACTTGGACAAGTTACAGCCTACGTCTACAGCACGAATTCGGAAGGCGAACGGGTAGTAACGACTACCCATCCCGACACCTCCACACGAGTCGAGACCTACTATCGCGACGGCGGTCTCAAGTCGGTCGCGGGGACAGCGGCGACTGCCGAGTTCTATGACTACGGAGCAGACACGAATGGCTCGTATACCATTGAGTACTATGGCTCGAACTCCTCTGCTTCGGCCTGGGTCAAGAGCTATGTCGACATGCTTGGACAGAGCTGGAAGACCGTCTATCCCGACGGTTACACGAAAACCATCACATACGATTCGAAGGGGAGGCCGGTCAAAGAATCCGACGGCCTCACGTCAACGCTGACGCAGTACAACGGGAATGGCGAGCCCTTCGTCGTCGCCGTGGACATGAATGGCAACGACGCCATTGATCTGGCGGGAAACGACCGCGTTACGGAGACTATGTCTTCCTACACGGTGCTCGAATCCACGGACGTGCAGGAGACGACTACCCGGGTCTACCCGACCGTCGGCTCGTCGACACCGCTTGTAGCCTCGATTCAACGACGATCGGTGGATGGTTCGACGAGTTGGAGCATTGCCTACGGCCGCACGAATAGGACGGATGTCTCGAGTGACGCGGCAACCGCTTCGCGCATTGAAACCACGACGCAACCCGACGGATCACAGGTCGTTTCGCACTACACCAACAGCCTGCTCATGGCCGTTGTACGCAAGACCAGCGGAGGGGCGGCGATTGCCACGACGGTGTACGGCTATGACGCGTTTGGGCGACAGAATTCTGTCAGCGAACCGGCCGCAAACGGAGAGACCCGAACAACAACGACGGGCTACGACGCGGCGGGTAATATCACGAGCGCCGTCGTTTCGGCGGGCGCACTCACCCAGATAACGTCCCATGAATATGACTCGATGGGTCGGCGCGTGAAGATGGTTCTGCCGGATGGCGGCGAGGTGAACTACACCTTCACACAAAAGGGCGAACTCTCGGGTCAGAATGGGGCGCGGACCTATCCGGTCACGTACACCTACGACGGGCACGGCCGTCTGGATACGCTTTCCACCTACCGCAACGGACTCTCCGGCTCGGCTGATGTGACCACGTGGCAGTACGACCCGGAACGGCGTTGGCTCACGGCCAAGATATTCGCAGACGGTACCAGCAACAGCTACGAGTATCTGCAAAGCGGTCTGTTGAGGAAGCGAGTCTGGGCGCGGGGAGTTGACACCGAGTACGGCTACGATGCCGCGGGTTCACTTACGAACGTGAACTACTCGGACACGACGCCGGGCGTGACGTATTCGCTGGATCGGCTGGGGCGCGCGGTGGAAATCACGGACGGCGTCGGGACGTGGACGAATACGTACTCGGCCGATGGACTGCTTGGGAGTGAGACGTTGCCGCAGTGCACGGGTGGTGTCCTTGAGTACGAGCGCGACACGCTCGGCCGCCTCACCAACATGGCCGTTTCCATCGGAGGGACGCGCTCCGTCGCGTCCGCGTACTCGTATGACAGCGCTGGCCGCATCTCCAGTGTCGGCGACGGCACGCGCACGGCCAGCTATACCTACAGCCCGGATGGCACGACGTGGACGAATCTGGACTACGGCGGTCCGTTGAGCGTGCAAAGAACGTTTGATGGTTTGGGCCGGCTGACGCAGATTTCGAACGTCTTGTCGAACAGCGCGCCGGGCTCGTTCTCTTACTCGCATAACCAAGCGGACCAGCGCACAACGAACACCATGGCGAACGGTTCTCGGTGGGAATATCAGTATGACTCGCTGGGACAGGTGATTTCCGGAAGGAAGCTCTTCTCGGATGGCACCCCCGTGGGCGGCTCGCAGTTCGAATATGAATTCGACACCATCGGCAACCGGAAGACGGCTAAGAATCTCATGGGCACGTCTTCCATGGTCGAACAATATACGGCAGATGAGCTGAACCAATATGAAAGCCGGACGGTGCCGGCGAAGGTTCTGGTCACCGGCGAAGCGGCGACCAACTCCACCGTGAGCGTGCGGCTCGACGATTCAATCGCCAAAGTGGCGAACCGTCGGGGGGAATACTTTTGGCAAGTGCTTGATGCTGATAATGCAGCAGCGGTTGTAGCCACGACGAATCTCCAAGTTCGAGCGTTTGTCACGGTTGTTGAGGGGACGAACACCAACAGCCTTGTGCGCACGGAGACACGGCAGGAGATCGTACCGCAGACGCCTGAAGTGTTTACATGGGATGTGGATGGCAATCTCACTTCCGACGGTCTCTGGACGAATTCATGGGACGCGAATAACCGGATGGTCCTGGCGGAAAGTAGAAGCGACGTCCCCGACGTGTTTAAGAAACGGCTTAGCTTTCAGTACGACTCAATGGGCCGCCGCATTGCCAAGCGCGTAGAGTCTGGCTACTCGGACGACACGTACAACACCACGAACAGCACCACGTACATTTGGGACGGGTGGGACATTGTCGCACAGATCAGGAGTCAGCCGTCAGGAGTCACCACGAACTTCTACACATGGGCTCTCGATCTGTCCGGCTCTCTGCAAGGCGCCGGTGGTGTCGGTGGGTTGGCTGTTGTCTCGCTTGACGGAACGAATTGTCTTCCGTTTTGTAACGGCAATGGCGATGTCATGGGCTTGGTAGACTCAAGCGACGGAAGAATCGTCGCCGAGTACGAATACAGCCCGGCAGGTGTTCTCCTGAAATGCAGCGGCCCTTTGGCGAAAGCCAACCCTTTCCGGTTCAGCACCAAGCCGACCGATGACGAGAACGGAGCTGTGGTTTATCAGCAACGCGATTACCGACCGGACGTGGCGCGCTTCACCTCCAAGGACCCACTGGAGGAGGATGCCGGACCGAATCTGTACATCCTTCTCGGAAATCAGCCGATCAGCCAGGTTGACGATCTTGGTCTGGCCCTCTACGCCTTCGACGGAACATGGAATGATGCTGAAAAGATGAAGCGGCCCACGAATGTGTGGAAGTTGCGTGAGATCTACAATGGTGAGAAGGTTTACGAACCGGGTGTGGGTACTGACTGGTACACGAAGTACTATGGTGGAGCCACGGGGGCAGGCGGATACAACCGGCTTAAACACGCATACAAGAACTTGGTTAGGATATACAACACCCCGGATCCTCTAGGTGAGAATCAGAAGATAGATGTGATTGGATTCAGTCGCGGGGCCGCTGAGGCCCGGGCGTTTGTCAATTACATTAACAAGAAGGGTGGTGTGCCGAAACAGGACATGAACGGAAAGCCTACCGGGAGTGTTTGTCCGGTCAGAATAAGATTTCTTGGTCTTTTCGACACCGTGGCGATGTTCTTGATGGACGGTAGTTACGACCTCTCAATCCCGGCAAATGTGGAGAATGTCCGCCACGCAGTGGCTGCAGATGAGAAGAGGAGTACGCGACCACTGACCTCGGTACTATCGGGCCCCGGAAATCCCAATGCCGATCCACGTATTGTTGAGAAGGCGTTCCGGGGAGCACATGCCGACATTGGCGGCGGTTACGAGGAAGGCGACCGTTCCAACTTCACCCTAATGTGGATGCGCTACGAGGCCGCGGCGGTGGGTGTGCCGTTCGGCCCGTTGAAGCCCGAGGACATTGGTGCCAGCAATCCAATCCTCCACGATGAGCGGGACAGCATGGAACGACGCAGGAATCTGCCGCGAACAATCTACTACATGAACTAAAGAAGAGGGGGAGGAGATGAGAACGTTTGGACGCGTTTGGTGTGTAATGATATTAATGGCCTTCTGGGGATGCACAAGCATGCAGAGCTACCCTTACGATGTCTCGATCAAGAATGGTGGGCGTGTTGCGCTAACCGACGCCAATGTCGTCTACGGTCAATTCAAGTCCGGTGGCGGCAACCTTCTTTCTGGGAGTACGTCTGTGTACTCTCATCCCGAGCATCCTATTCCGAGAGAAGCAACTGTAGAATGGCGGACGCCGGATGGCACCCTTCACAAGAAGACCGTCGAAGTGAAGAGTGTGGTTCCAAAAGACTTCAAGGGCGAGATTCAGTTTGAGATCGATGATGACAACGGCGTGACGGTTCGTGCGATATCGGAACCCCGTTGACGGGGTGGACGACTCGCTGCCGCCATCGGTCGCTGTCAACGGCGGGTTGTCCAGTCTCATGCGCGAATCGGGGAACAGATCGCGTGAAAGACGGTTGCCCGGAGGAATGCCATGAGAATCGCATCGTTGATGTATGCCTGTTCTGTACTCTCGATACTGGGAGCGTGTGTCGGCTGCACCCATATGCATCGCGTTGTGAATACCGGCGACAGTATGCTGTATGCCGTAACGGTTCAATCCGGAGACCGGAAGTTCGGCCACGGCTATCTGCCCCCCAAGGCCACCTCGGGCTACAGTGGCTCAATGCGGATCATGCGCGTACCTGCACCCGTTGTGTCTTGGAAAACGAGCGAGAAGGGCGAACTGACTGCGCAGGAGGTCGACTTGGACGTCGATCCGGGCACCCGAGAGGTGGTCTTTGAGATCGACGGCAAAACGGTCAAAGGGTCGGTACGCGAGAAATGAGGCGGACGACCGACCAAGAACCTGGACCGGTCCACTGGGACAACCGAGATCGGATAACCGGTCTCACGTTGGATATTCAGCGACGCGCTTTCCATGACAAATAGGGGCTGTCCCTGAATCTGTCTTCAACGGCATAGAATAGCGGAGTGCAGCCGCGCCCGCAAGGGCGTGGCTGAGACTGCCGCCGGCTTGTCTGCCCGGGAAGCTGCGCGCCGCGTTGCAGGCGGGTGCCGGCGGCTGCGGAAGAGCCGTTGACAGCCGGCAGGGGATGGGTGGTGTGATGAGGCGGCCCTCCCACCGGAAGGTTACTTTCGTATTTATTCGTGTCAATTCATGGCTAGAATGCTCGCAACTCGCATGCGCATCGTCTTCATAGGTTCCGGGCAGCTTGCGCGCCCCATGCTCAAGGCCCTGCTGGACAACCCGGCGGACTCCGTGGTCGCGGTCGTCACCCAGCCGGATCGCCCGAGCGGCCGCCGCTTGCATCTGACGCCATGTCCCGTGAAGCAGTTCGTGGAAGGGCGCGGCGTGAGCGTGATCGCCGCCGAGAACGCGAGCGCGCCGGATGTCGTGGAGAAACTCGCCGCGCTTTCGCCCGACCTGATGGTGGTCGTGGATTTCGGACAGTTCCTGAAAAAGAACCTGCTGGCGTTGCCGGCGAAGGGCGCGATCAATGTCCACCCGTCGATTCTTCCGAAGTACCGCGGCGCCGCGCCCATCCAGTACGCGATCGCGAACGGCGACACCGAGACGGGCGTTTCGGTCCTCTACGTGACGCAGAAGATGGATGCCGGGGACATCATCCTGCAGGAGGTTGTCTCCATCCACGACGACGACACGTCGCTGACGCTCGAGCCGAAGCTGGCCGCTGTCGGCGCGAGGCTCCTCGTCGAAGCTCTCGACCTGATTCGCGGCGACCGCGTGGTCCGCAAACCGCAGGACGGGTCGCAGGTCACTTTTGC
>ERZ1645192.5043-NODE-5043-length-10324-cov-5.039147_pt1 | contig 10324 bp, 11 predicted proteins | sample MGYA00575354_ERZ1645192 | MGnify/ENA primary metagenome ERZ1645192 (study PRJEB40844, sample SAMN11349763) | freshwater sediment metagenome | isolation source: river sediment | host: Sediment | place: India: Faizupur Khadar , New Delhi | collected 2017-02-21 ...
CCGGCTGAGGCTCTTGAGGGCCAGGTTGCGGATGCGGAAGCCCGCCCGCTGCACCTGGGCCAGGATCGCGCCGATCTGCTGGGATTCGGCGGCGACGATCTCCGGCTTGATCATCATGTAGGTCTGCTCCAACGCGACGTCCTTTCGACGGATCGGTTCAACGCTTCCAGATCTGCTGCAGCAGCGGCACCACGTCCGCGGGGCGGTCGGCGACCGGGATGCCGGCCGACTCGAGCGCCTTCTTCTTCTCGGCCGCCGTGCCCGAGCCGCCGGACACGATCGCGCCGGCGTGGCCCATCCGCTTGCCCGGAGGCGCGGTGCGGCCGGCGATGAACGACACGACCGGGATCTTCATGTTGGCCTTCACGAAGTCGGCGGCCCGCTCCTCGGCGTCGCCGCCGATCTCCCCGATCATCACCAGGGCCCTGGTCTCGGGATCGGCGTGGAACGCCTGCAGGGCGTCCATGAAGTTCGTGCCGATGACCGGGTCGCCGCCGATGCCCAGGCACGTCGTCTGGCCCAGGCCCGCGCGGGTCAGGGCGTCGACGACCTCGTAGGTCAGCGTCCCGCTGCGCGAGATCAGGCCGACCGGCCCGGGCGTCACGATGTTGGTGGGCATGATGCCGAGCTTGGCCTTCTGCCCGGGGTTGATGAAGCCGGGGCAGTTGGGGCCGACCAGGCGCACGCCGCGCTCGGCGAGGTAGGGCATGACCTTGACCATGTCCAGGGTCGGCACGCCCTCGGTGATGCAGACCACCAGCTTGCAGCCGGCGTCGGCCGCCTCGAAGACGGCGCCGGCGGCGCCGGCCGGGGGCACGAAGATGACCGAGGCCTCGGCGCCCGTGGCGGCGACCGCGTCCTTGACCGTGTCGAAGACCGGCACCTTCCCCTCGAAGGTCTGGCCGCCGCGGCCCGGCGTGACGCCGGCCACGATGTTGGTGCCGTAGCCGAGCATGGACTTCGCGTGGAAGCTCCCGTCGCGGCCGGTGATGCCCTGGATCAGGATCTTCGTCCGGTCCGTGCAGAAAATCGCCATGATTCGCTCCTGTTCGTGTGTCCGGCGGCCGGTCGCCCGGCGCTACTTGCCGGCGAGTTCGAGGGCCTTCTGCACGGCTTCGTCCATGGTGGCGGCCGGGACCAGGTCGGTCTTGGCCAGCAGCTCGCGCGCCTCCGCCTCGTTTGTGCCGGTCAGGCGCACCACGATGGGCACCTTGATCTCCATGCGCTCGGTGGCGGCGATGATCCCGCGGGCGACGTCGTCGCAGCGCGTGATGCCGCCGAAGATGTTGAACAGGATCACCTCGACGTTCGGGTCGCCCAGGATGATGCGCAGGGCGTTGACGACCTTGTCCGGGTTGGAACTGCCGCCGATGTCCAGGAAGTTGGCGGGGCGGCCGCCGTAGTACTGCACGAGGTCCATGGTCGCCATCGCCAGGCCGGCGCCGTTGACCAGGCAGCCCACGTTGCCGTCGAGCTTCACGAAGGAGAGGTCGGCCTCGCGGGCCATCCGCTCGCTGGGGTTCTCCTCGTCCAGGTCGCGCAGCGCGGCGTAGCCCGGGTGGCGGAAGAGCGCGTTGTCGTCCAGGTTGATCTTGGCGTCGATCGCCTTGCCGGCGCCCTGGTCGGTGAAGATGAAGGGGTTGATCTCGGCCAGGCTGGCGTCGGCGGCCAGGAAGGCCTTGTAGAGCTTCTGCATGGCGTCGGCGAGCTGGCGCGCCCGCTTGACGTCCGGGTCCAGGCGCAGGGCCACGGCCATGGCCTCGTGGTCGAGCAGGCCGAAGCGCGGGTCGATGGCGTGCTTGAGGATGGCCTCGGGCTTCTCGACGGCCACCTTCTCGATCTCCACGCCGCCCTCGGCGCTGGCCATCAAGAGCACGCGCCGGCTGGCGCGGTCCACGAGCATCCCGAGGTAGAACTCCGCGGCGATGGTCTCGGCCGGGGTCACCAGCAACTTGCGCACGGTGTGGCCCTTGATGTCCATGCCCAGGATGTTGCCCGCGTGCGTGCGGACGTCGTCCTCGGTCTTGCAGAACTTGACCCCGCCCGCCTTGCCGCGGCCGCCGGCCAGGACCTGGGACTTGACCATCACCGGCAGCCCGTGCGCGCGCGCGAGCGACAGGGCCTCCTCGACGGTCGTGGCGATCCCGCCCGGCGGCACCGTCAGGCCCGCGTCGCGGAAGATGTCCTTCGCCTGGTACTCGTGGATGTTCACTGATCGACCTCCGGCTGTGAAACGGGAACAGCGGGCTCGGCGCAAAGGGGGGGAGGACGACGGTCCTCCCCCCCGCGGCGCGCTACGCGGTGAACTTGCGCAGGACGTCGGCCAGGTCGGGCTTGCCGATCTCCTGCAGGTCGTAGCCGACGCGGCACGTCGGCTTGCGGATCTTCACGATGCGGTTCAGGTCGATGGGCGTGCCGATGACCACCGCGTCGCACTCGACCGCGTTGATCGTGGCCTCGAGGTCGCGGACCTGCTCCGCGCCGTAGCCCATGGCCGGCAGCAGCGCCCCGATCTCCGGGTAGATCGCGAAGGTCTCCGCGAGCTTGCCCTTCACCCAGGGGCGCGGGTCCACGAGGTCGGCCGCGCCGGCGCGCATGGCCGCGATCACGCCCGCGCCGTAGGTCATGCCGCCGTGGGTCAGGGTCGGCCCGTCCTCGACCACCAGCACGCGCTTGTCGCGGATCAGCTCCGGGTGGTCGATGGTCAGCGGCGAGGCCGCCTCGATGATCACGCAGTCCGGGTTGATGCTGCGCACGTTCTGGCGCACGGTCTCGATGTTCTCGAACTCGGCCTCGACGACCTTGTTGATGACCACGACGTCGGCCAGGCGGATGTTGGTCTCGCCGGGGTAGTACGTCAGCTCGTGGCCGGGGCGGTGCGGGTCGGCGACCACCACCAGCAGGTCGGGCTTGTAGAAGGGCGTGTCGTTGTTGCCGCCGTCCCAGAGGATGACGTCGGCCTCCTTCTCGGCCGCGCGCAGGATCTTCTCGTAGTCCACGCCGGCGTAGATGACGCTGCCGCGCGCGACGTGGGGCTCGTACTCCTCCATCTCCTCGATGGTGCAGTCGTGCTTCTTGAGGTCCTCCACGGTCGCGAAGCGCTGGACGGCCTGCTTCTCGAGGTCGCCGTAGGGCATCGGGTGGCGCACCGAGACGACCTTCTTGCCGGCCGCCTCCAGGATCTCGGCGATGCGGCGCGTGGTCTGGCTCTTGCCGCAGCCGGTGCGCACCGCGCAGATGGCGATGACGGGCTTGCTGCTCGGCAGCTGCGTGAGGCGCTCGCCGAGGAGCTTGAAGTCGGCGCCGCAGGAGTTCACCAGCGCCGCCTTGTGCATGACGTCCTCGTGGGCCACGTCGCTGTAGGAGAACACGCAGCACGCGACGCCGTGCTCGGCGCTCAGGTCGGGCAGGTCCGACTCGGCGTGGATGGGGATGCCCTGCGGGTAGAGGCGCCCCGCCAGCGCGGCGGGGTAGCGGCGTCCGTCGATGTCGGGGATCTGGGCGGCGGTGAACGCCACCACCTCGTACCTCTCGTCGTCGCGGAAGACGCAGTTGAAGTTGTGGAAGTCGCGTCCGGCGGCGCCGATGATGACGATCTTCTCCCTGCTCATGTCAGCCTCTTTTATGTGAACGTGTGCGCGTGCCAGGAACCCTCCCCCGCCGCTGCGCAAGGCGGACGCCGTCGCCGGCTCAGGGGAGACGCTTCACGGCGGCGATGATGGCGGTCGTGGAACGGCCCGCACGCATCGACACGCGCACGACCTCGCCCCCCCAGCTCCGCACTTCAACGGCGCCGACGATGTCCGTCTCGGCGTACTCGTCGCCCTTGACCAGGACGTCCGGCCGCGCCAGCAGGATCGTCTCCCGCGGCGTCGGCTCGCCAAAGATGGTCAGCGCGCCGACGGGGCGCAAGTGGGCCAGGACGGCCAGGCGGTCGGCCAGGGGGGTCAGGGGACGGGAGGGGCCCTTCAGGGCGCTGACCGAGGCGTCGTCGTTGACCGCCACCAGCAGGACGTCCCCCAGGGCGGCCGCCTCGGCCAGGTACTCGACGTGGCCGCGGTGCAGCAGGTCGAAGCAGCCGTTGGTGAAGACGAGGCGGCGGCCGGCGCGCCGCAGCTCCCCGGCCCAGGCGGCCAGGTCGGCGCGGGGCAGCACCGGCGCGGGGGCGGTCGCGGGCGCCGGGGGGTTCACTTGCCCACCGCTTCGCGGATCTGATCGGCCGTGATCGTCGCGGTGCCCAGCTCGCGCACCGCCAGGCCGGCGGCGTGGTTGGCGAGGTTGGCGGCGTCCAGGAAGGTGGCCCCGGCGGCCAGCGCCGCGGTGTACACGGCGATGACCGTGTCGCCGGCGCCGGTGACGTCGAAGACCTCGCGCGCCTCGGTCGGCAGGTGGTGCTCGGCGCCGCCGCGCTCGAACAGGGCCATGCCGTGCTCGCCCCGCGTGATCAGGACGCAGGCCGCGTCGGTGCGGGCGAGCAGCTCGGAGCCGGCCAGGCGCAGCCCGTCCAGGTCGGCGATCGCCCGGCCCGTGGCCTGCCCCGCCTCCCGCTGGTTCGGGGTCAGCGAGGCGCAGCCGCGGTACTGGGTGTAGTCGCCGCGCTTGGGGTCGACCACCACCGGCACCCCGGCGGCGGCGCCGTCGTCCAGGACCCGCCGCAGCAGGTCGTCGGCGAGCACCCCCTTGCCGTAGTCCGACAGCACGATCCCGTCGAACGGGCCCAGCCGGCGCACCCGCGCGGCCAGGTCCGCGAGGGTGTCCTCGCCCAGCGGCTCGTCCGACTCGACGTCGGCGCGCACGACCTGCTGGCTGTGGGCGATGATGCGGGTCTTGAGCGTGGTGCGCCGCCCCGTCAGGCGCAGCAGGCCGTCGTCGGGGATGCCGGCCTCCCCCAGCAGCGACGCCAGCCGCCGCGCGGTCGCCCCGGCGCCGGCGACCGCGACCAGGGCCACGTCGGCGCCCAGGGCGCGGATGTTGGCGGCGCCGTTGGCCGCGCCGCCCCGCTTGTCGGTCTCGCGGCGCAGGCGGACCACCGGCACCGGCGCCTCGGGGCTGATGCGCTCCACCTCGCCCCACAGGAAACGGTCGAGCATGGCGTCGCCCACGACCGCCAGGCGCAGTCCGGCGATCCGGTCGAGGATGGCGAGGCTGCGGGAGGGCATGTCGGCTCCAGGGAGGGGGTTGGCGTCCGCGCGCGCCCGGAAGCTACCATCCCGGTCGCGCCGCGTCAACGGGGCTGGCTCCCCGCGCGGCCGTGCGCTATCATGCGGCGGACGACGACACCAACGACACGGAGGCACGACCTTGGAGAAGAACCAGCCGGCGCCGGCGCAGCAGCTCAGCGTGGAGCTCGATCCCGACGTCGCCCACGGCACCTACACGAACCTGGCCCTGATCACCCACAGCCCGAGCGAGTTCGTCGTGGACTTCGCCCGCATGATGCCGGGCCTGCCCAAGGCCAAGATCCACGCCCGGATGATCATGACGCCGCAGAACGCCAAGGGCCTGCTCAAGACCCTCGAGGCCAACATCCGGCGCTACGAGGAGACCCACGGCGAGATCAAGCTGCCCGGCCTGCCAGGCAAGGACCTCGGCTTCCACTCCACCGACAGCCGGAACTGACGCCGGGATCCGCCCGCGGCTCAGTCGACCAGCCGCCGGAACCGCGCCGCCGCCAGCGCGAGCAGGACCGCGAGCATCGCCGCCAGCGCGGCCAGGTGGCCGGCGTTGCCGGCGAGGCCCCAGCCGCGCCCGATCATGTTGTGGAAGACCGTCACCGCCTGGCCCGTGGGCAGGGCCAGGGCGATCTTCTGCATGAAGCCCGGCACCACCTCCAGAGGCCACCACAGGCCGCCCAGGGCGGCCATCAGCATCGAGGCGGTCATGCCCAGGCCGTCGGCCTGGCCCGGCGTGCGGCAGAAGGTCGCGATGCAGAGGGCCAGCGCCGAGCTGACGGCGGTGAACAGCACCATCGTCAGGACCAGCGCGCCGGGGCTGTCCCCGTAGTCCATGCCCGGCAGCAGCAGGTTCAGGCCCAGCAGCACCGCCGCCTGGACCAGCCCCACCGCCACCGGCCCCAGGAACAGGCCCACCGCCAGCAGCCAGGGCGAGGCGGCCGCCAGGCGCAGGCGGCGCAGGGTGCCGTTGCGCCGCTCCGTCACGACGTCGCGCACGCTCATCAGCATGAACATCAGCACGAACATGAGCGTGTAGCTGGGACCGGTGTGCTGGAACCCGCTGCTGAAGCCGGCCAGGGCGCTCGGCTGCGGCTCGCCGCCCAGCCGGCCCAGGGTGCGGACCTCCAGCGTGATGCGCGGGTCCCGCCAGAGCGCGTCGAACCTCGCCTCGTCGAAGCCCGCCGCGGCGCGCCGCCCGGCGGCCAGGAACTCCAGGCGCAGCACGGCCTCCTCGAGCACGGTCCGGGCGGTCTGGGCCGACGCCCGGTCGGGATCGTAGGCCAGAGAGAGCGCGGCCGTCCGGCCGGCGGCCAGGTCCGCGTCGAAGGCGGCCGGGATGTGCAGCGCCGCGGTGCGGCTCCCGGCGTCGACCAGGGCGCGGGCCGTCTCCCAGGAGCCGGCGCTGTCGGCCACCACGACGCGGAAGGCCTCGTGCCCGCCGAGCGCCTCGATCAGCCCGCGCGCCGCGGGACCGCGGGACCCGTCGAAGACCGTCAGCTCCGGCGCCTCGCGCGGGCCGGCGTTCATGTCGCCGAACATCATCCCCATCAGCACCGTGAACATCATCGGCATCCCGAAGAGCCAGAAGAGGCTCGCCCGGTCGGCCGCGACCTGCCGCACGTGCAGGCCCACCAGGGCCCGGATCACTCCCGCGTTCACAGCAGGCCCGCCTTTCCGCCGCGGCGCCGGTAGATCGCCACGGCGACCGCCAGCAGCGCCGCCGCGATCCCGAACAGGACCGCCACGCGCGGCAGGATGTCGGCGGCGCCGCGGCCGTGGACGACGATGTCGCTGAACGTCCGGTTGGCCCAGTAGTTGGGCGTGAAGCGGCCCGCCGCCTGCAGCGCGGGCGGCATCTGGTCGACGCTGATGAAGTTGCCGCCGACCAGCGCCATGAACAGCGTGACGCCCGTGGAGATGGTGCCCATCTGCTTCTCGTTCGCGGTCAGCAGCGCCAGCGGCAGGAACAGCGAGGCCAGCATCGCGCTGGTGGCGATCGCGGCCAGGGGCAGGGCCAGCAGATCGGTGCCGAGGTTCATCCGGAACAGCAGCTTCCCCGCCGCGAAGAGCACGGCCAGCTGCAGCAGCCCGTTGAGCATGGCGAAGAGCCACTTCCCGACCAGCAGGTCGGAGTTCCCCAGCGGGGCGACCAGCAGCCGCCGCAACGTGCCGCCGGCGCGCTCGCGGTGCAGGTCGCCGGCGGCGGCGGCGGCGGCGAACATCAGGAAGAAGACCCCCATCCCCGGCAGGATGTAGTCGAACATGTTGGTCGAGGGGCCGACCCCTTTCGCCTCCTGCCCGGTGCGGTCGACCACGGTCAGCGCCACGGCCGACGTCTCGAACGCGTCGTGCAGGGCCGCCTGGTGGTCGAGGATGGCCTCGAGCTTCGCCCGCGCGGCCGCCACCTCCGGCGAGCGGTCGCGCAGGCGCCGCCAGATCGCGGCCAGCGAGTCGCCCTCCAGCAGGTCCCCGAACGGGTCGGGCTCGCCCGCGGACGGGAAGCCGTCGGCCGGCCAGGCCGCGAGGTAGACGGCCTCGCCGCCCTGCACCCGCAGCAGCCCGCGGCGCAGGATCTGCTCGACGATGTCGGCCTGCAGGACGCTGCCCGGGTCCTTCCAGACGCCGATCGCCACGCGCTCGGACGACAGCAGGTCCTGCAGGTCGGCCGGCAGCACCACCGCGGCGCGGGCCTCCCCCTTGCGGACCAGGCGGTCGGCCTCGGCCGAGTCGCACCAGACGGGCGCGAACAGGCCGCTCTCGGCCAGCGCCCGGTCGAGGGGGTCCCGCAGCAGCGACGGCGGGTCGCCGACCAGGGCCAGCGGGATGGCCTCGATCTCGGGCGCGCCCCCGCCGAAGCCGCCGAACGAGATGCCCAGCACCGCCGTCAGCATCAGCGGCAGCAGGAGCGTCACGACCACCGCCTGGCGGTCGGACCACCAGCGCCGGATGTCCTTGGTCACCAACACGCGCAGCATGGCGGGCTCCTATTCGCGCAGGGCGCGGCCGGTGATCTTCAGGTACAGGGATTCGAGGTTGGGCCGGATCACCTCGAGCTGGTCGAGGCTCAGCCCGGCGGCGGCCAGCTCCGCCTGCAGGCGGGGCAGCAGCGCGGCCCCGTCGCGGCAGTGGATCTCCAGCTTGCCCCGGCGCAGGTCCGCGGCGCTGACGTCCGGCCAGGCGGCGGCGGCCGCCGCCGCCGGCGCCACGGCCGCGGGCGGCAGCTGGACCCGCACCACGTCGTGCTCGCCGATCTGGCGGATGAGCTCCTCCTTGTCGCCGAGCGCGGCGAGGCGGCCGTGGTCGATGACCCCGATGCGGTCGCAGAGGTGTTCGGCCTCCTCGAGGTAGTGCGTCGTGTACAGCACGGTCAGGCCGCGCGCGTTCATGCCGCGGATCAGGTCCAGGATGCGCGTGCGCGCCTGCGCGTCGATGCCCACGGTGGGCTCGTCCAGGAACAGGATGTCCGGGGCGTGGACCAGCCCCAGCATGATGTTCAGGCGCCGCTTCATCCCGCCGCTGAAGCCCTTGACCGGGCGGCGGGCGTGCTCGGTGAGGTCCGCCAGCTCCAGCAGCTCCGCGCAGCGCGCCTTCAGGCGCGCGCCTTCCAGGCCGTACAGACGCCCGAAGGTCGCGAGGTTCTGCTCGGCGCTCAGCTCCTCGTACAGCGCCAGCTCCTGCGGCACCACGCCGATGCGGCGGCGGACCGCGCCGGGATCGGCGGCGACGTCGTGGCCGCAGACCTCGGCGGCGCCGGCGTCGGCGGGCAGCAGCGTGGCCAGCACCGAGATCGTGGTGGTCTTGCCCGCGCCGTTGGGCCCGAGCAGGCCGAAGATCTCGCCGGGGCCGACGGCGAAGCTCAGGTCGTCGACCGCGCGCACGTCCCCGAACGACTTGACGAGGTTGCGGACTCGGATCATGGGACGTCCTTTCCGGGCGGCCGCGTCTTCCAGCGACGGTGGACCCAGAACCAGTGATCGGGGTGGCGGCGGACGAACTCCGCCAGCCGGTCGGTGTGCGCCCGCGTCAGGGCGAGCACGGCCTGCGCCTCGTCCAGCTGCGGGTCGGGCTCGAGCGCGGCGGTGACGTGCGCCACGTGGCGCCCGTCCGGCTGCCGCACCAGGAAGACCGGCACGATGGGGCAGCCCAGCTTCCAGGAGAAGTACGCGAGACCGGGAGGCGTGGATGCGGCCGCGCCGAGGAATTCCACGAACACCCCGTCGCGGCCGGCGTTGACGTCCGGCAGCATCGCCGCCGTGCCGCCGGCGCGCAGGAGCTTGACCAGCTGGCGCACCGAGCCGTCGGCGCGGATCGCCTGCACGCCGGCGCGGGCGCGGATGTCGTTCTGGAGGCGGTCCACGTAGGGGTTGCTCTGCTGGCGGACCACGGCCTGCAGGGGGTAGCCGTAGGCCGTCAGCGCCGCCCCGAGCAGCTCGAAGTTGCCGAAGTGGCCCGTGGTGAAGATGAACCCGCGGCCGGACGCGCGCAACGGCTCCAGCACGCCGGGATCGTCCAGGGCGACCAGGGCGCGGATCCGTTCGGGGCCGAGCCCGTCCATCGCCATGAACTCGAACAGGGAGGGCGCGATCTGCCGGTAGGCGCGCACCGCCACGTCGCGGCGCGCCGCCTCGTCCCAGTCGGGGAAGGCCTGGCGCAGCTGCGCCAGGGCCACGTCACGCCGGTAGCCCCAGCAGCGGAACGCCGCCTCGCCCAGGCGCCGTCCCGCGGATCGCCGCCCACCGGCGGACAGGCGCCGCACGACGTTCCGCACGGCGACCAGCGCGGCGTATTCCAGTCGCCAGCGCACGTTCTTCAGGGATCGGGCCACGGCGCCTCCCGCGACGGGACGGGCACCGCGCCCGCCCTCAAGGGATCCAGATCCTACGCGCCACCCGTCCCGCGGGCAACCTCACGATCAGCCCGGCCATCTCCAGCGCCAGCAGGCTGACGCGAGCCTCGTCAAAGCCGAAGGAATTGATGCCCTGCCAGCCGAGCCGCAGCAGCGCGGCCAGGGCCAGCACCAGCGCAAGGCTGAGCCACTCCAACCAATGGACTGTCCAGTCGCTACATGGGGTACGCGTGTCGCTCATGCCGGCTACTATAGAGCGACCCCGGGAGACTGGCAACCAAGGCGCGCCCGAACAAAGGCCCTA
>ERZ1645192.5045-NODE-5045-length-10323-cov-4.012758_pt1 | contig 10323 bp, 9 predicted proteins | sample MGYA00575354_ERZ1645192 | MGnify/ENA primary metagenome ERZ1645192 (study PRJEB40844, sample SAMN11349763) | freshwater sediment metagenome | isolation source: river sediment | host: Sediment | place: India: Faizupur Khadar , New Delhi | collected 2017-02-21 ...
AGCACCGTTCCTTTGTTGTTAGTAACCTCTTTTTTCTGTGTAAGCGATACGGGTGAGGCAATTATGGCCATTGCAATGAGAAAGAAGATGATAACCACGAGCAGGTAACCCGCCATGGATGCAAACATGAACTTGAAGAACTGTTTCATTTTTTTTCTTTTTAATGTTTTCGTGGATTCAAAGATAGGTTTTTGCAACCGAATTTCATTTTCGGCATGTGTTTTTATTCCTTACATAGATATTGTATAGCTTTTGACGGGAGTGATATTGAAAAGTTACAAAAATGATGGCCCTGCCATGTGAATAAAATGTAGGCATAAATTGATCTATTTGAATTCCGTATTTGATAAAGCTGTTTACATTTGCTTTTTTTACCCGATGGACAAATTGTACCTATTGTTGGGGAGTAATCTCGGCGACCGTTGCGGGTACCTGGAGCAGGCACGCCGGCTGATTTCAGCCGAGATTGGTCCGCTAACAGGGTTGTCGGCACTTTATGAAACCGAGCCATGGGGAATCAAAGATCAGGGACGTTTTCTCAATCAGGTTGTTTGCCTCAATTCTGATGCTGAACCACAGTTTTTACTCGGGATAATTCTTGATATAGAGCAAAGAATCGGACGCGTCAGATCGGGGATTCGCAACGATGCACGTACCATTGATATTGATATTCTTTTTTATGGCGATCACGTCATCTGTTCACCGGAACTCAGCATTCCCCATCCACTGCTGCATACCCGGCGTTTTACAATGGTTCCTCTGAACGAAATTGCCCCGCAATTGTTCCATCCTGTGTTGAAGAAGCGTGTGGGGGAATTGCTTGGGATGTGCGAGGATCCGCTCATGGTAAGTCTGTTTACAAAGGAGGGTTGAAAATACTGTAGTTATGCATTACAATTACATTGCAATAGAAGGTACCATCGGCGCAGGAAAAACCTCTCTGGCAGGCATGTTGTCGAAAGAGTTTGATTCGAGGCTGATCCTTGAACAGTTTGAAGACAACGACTTCCTGCCAAAGTTTTACAAGGATCCGTCAAAGTATGCATTCCCGCTCGAGTTGTCTTTTCTGGCCGCCCGCTTTCAGCAACTCCGTGATGAGTTGTCGGCTACCGATTTGTTCAGGCCACTGACCATTTCTGACTACTTCATCAACAAGTCGCTGATTTTTGCCAGAAAGACCCTGGCTGACGATGAATATGCCCTGTATGCAAGGCTTTTCAACATTATCAACCTGTCGCTTCCACGCCCTGACCTGCTCGTGTACCTCTATGTTTCGGTAGAACGGCTCAAATCAAACATTGTTAAGCGGGGCAGGCCCTACGAGCAGTCCATTGAGCATGACTACCTTGATAAGATTCAGGGTGGCTATTTTGATTATATCCGGCAACAGAGCGATATGCGCATAGTGATTGTCGATACCAACCACCTGGATTTTGTTGCCCGACCTGACCATTATGCGTTGCTGAAGGAAATTGTTACAGCGCAGTATCCGGTTGGTATTCATACCATTACTCCTTAGACTTTATTGTTTTCTGCATTTCTGAAGCACAAATATCTCATGGATCCTGATCCTCCGGAATTCCTCAGCTCAATTTGTGTGTTTTCAGCAGGCTGAGATCATAGCAATCGTTTTTTTACGTTAATTTGGCAATGTTTTCCGGAACCTGGCTTGTTGCCCGAGGTTGCAGAAGCCGGCTTTCGATGCCAGGAAATACAGCAGTTGTTTATTTTACGAAAACCCTTTTTATGGCCGTCTATATTTTGCTCGGGATCCTGTTTCTCGGTTCAGTTGCTTTTGTCGTTTATTATCTTAGAATCGTCAGTCAGAAAACGCGGATGATATCGCTGCTTTCGGAGCAGAATAAATCATTTCTGAACGCACAGAAGGAACTGGCACATGCCAGGGACAAAGCCGAGGAATCTGACCGCCTGAAGTCCGCATTTCTTGCCAATATGTCGCATGAAATCAGAACCCCGTTAAATGCAATCATGGGTTTCTCTTCTCTTTTAATCGATTCACCAATGGAAGAGGAGGAAAGAAAGCAATACCTGAACATCATTCATAACAACAGTACCCGTCTGTTGAGCCTTATGGACGAAATTTTTGATATTGCCCAGATTGAATCCGGTCTTGTACAGATGAAACAGGAGCCTTGTCATGTGAATGAGCTGTTGTCGGGGCTGGTTACTTTTTTCAATCTGGAAAAGAGCCTCACCGGCAAGGACGATATTCAGATCAGGTTGAGAAAAAACAGTAAGGATGCAGGTTTTTCCATCTTCCCCGATGCCAGAAAACTCAGGCAGACCCTTTTCAATCTGATTGAGAATGCACTGAAATATACCAACGAAGGCAGCATAGAAATTGGATACGAACTGAAGGACAATGCCATGGTTGAATTTTACGTGAAGGATACCGGTATTGGTTTCCCGCAGGAAAAACTGGATACCCTGTTCCAGCGTTTCAGGCAGGAAGACGACAGTTCAACGCGGAAATTCGGCGGTATAGGACTGGGACTTACGCTATCACAGAAATTTGTTGAGCTCATCGGCGGTGTGATGAGGGCGGAATCGAGGCCAGGTTCAGGATCGGTTTTCTACATATCTGTTCCATACACCAGTAAGGAAGCACAATAAAAAAAAGGCTGTCGTTTCGTGACAGCCTCTTTTTTAACTCTGGAACTCTTTGAGTGATTCCATCAGTTTCTTTCGGGTAAAGAAAATACGGCTTTTCACTGTGCCGATAGAGAGATTGAGGTTCTCTGCAATTTCCTTGTATTTATAACCTGCAGTGTGCATCTCAAATGGCATGCGCTGATCCTGCTCCAACCTGGCAATTCCGGCCTTGATCTCCTTGGTGGAGATTTCCGATTCGGGTGAAACAAAATCCGATTTGCGTGGGATATTCAGATAGTAAAGATCTTCTGTGTTGTCAACAATGGTGTTGGCTTTCTGATTCCTCCTGTAGTTGTTGATGAAGGTGTTCTTCATAATGGTATAAGTCCATGCTTTCAGGTTGGTATCGTCGGCAAACTTATCCTGATGGGTTAAGGCCTTCAGATAGGTGTCCTGAAGCAGGTCTTTGGCTTCTTCCCTGTCGTTGGTAAGGGTGTTGGCAAAATAGGAGAGGTTGTCGTGAAGACTTATCAGTTTACGGGAAAACTCTATCGCTGTCATGGTAAGGTGATTTGGGTTTACCATGTTTAACAAATATGATGCAAAATTAAACAGTGAGTGAAAAAAAAAGTGCGAAATCCGGAATAATTTTAAATAAGGTTAGGCTAAAATTTGTAAGTGGTTGAAAATAAGAAACAAAAAATCTTATTTAGAAATGTTAAACGTTGTTAATGATTGAGGTATTTATAGTTGAACAAAAATGTTTACATCGTATAATCCCATAACGGGACAACATATGTCCTGAAATGGGAATAATCGGGACTTGTAATTCGTTTCATGGTGTAAATGCTTCAGAAACAGTGATCAGGTAATTGCAATCCTTCCGGAATACTATGGAAATTATGACCCAGAGCGGGACATTTTTCGATTACAAAGTGAGCAGATCTTCTTAAAAAAAATTAAAATAATCCTAATACCTTGTTATATAAGGGATTAGGATTATAATTGACAATTCGTCAGTGCCTGAAAGATTGCAGAAACTGAACTTTAATGAATGGGTTTGTTGCAATGTCAACCTTTGAGCAGCAATTCCTGAATGCTTTTCTGGAAACTGACCGGGTCACCGGCAGGTTTTACATTTTCCGGAAGTTCAATCTTGTACTCATGGGTCTGATATCCGGTAATGAAAATGGTCTTTTCCTTAAAAGAGCCTGACATCTGATGAATGTACTCAGAATACTTTTTAAGGGTAAGGGGAGTGGTAATGGAAGTGAGCAGATAATCAACGGAATGCTTGGCGGCTACTTCCAGCAAATCGTCAAATGGTACCGACTGTCCCAGATAAATGGTTTTAAACCCGGCCTTTTTAAGAAGGTAATTGTAAAACAACAGTCCCAGTTCATGCCACTCATTGGATGGCAGAAAAAGCATAAAGCTTTTGGAATCAGCCTTGAAACGGGCCGATTGTGCATCAATGGCAATAATAAGTTTCTGTCTGATCAGGTTGGAAACAAAATGTTCCTGGGCTGGATAAATGGTCCCTATCTGCCAGAGCAAACCGATCTTTTCGAAAAAGGGGTACAATACCCTGATTACGGTTTCATCAAACCCAAGCTTTATTACCGATGTTGAAAGTACCCTTTCGAACCGTTGCTCATCCAGATCAATCATGGCAATGATCAATTGCTCAATCTGATTGTCGGAATCGTGACTGGTTTCGGAGATTTCGAGGATGCGTTCGTTAATTTCGTCGTTGTTCATGTTCACAATCGACGATATCTTCAATCCGTTCCTGTTGAGTGTCGAAACATTCAACAATTTTTTGAGGTCATTGTCAGAATAAAACCGGATGTTGGTTGAGGTTCTTTCCGGTTCGATCAATTGGTATCGTTTTTCCCAAATCCTGATTGTGTGGGCTTTAATACCGGTTAGCTGCTCAAGGTCCTTTATTGAATACTGAATCATGGGTTGTGAGGCATAAAACATATTGTTTAATCTTTTAGATCAAGGCTTATAACAAGCTGTATCTAAAAATGTTTAAGTTTATGTCCGAAACTCTTTAAAATCATCCGATCCTGCCGGAATCTGATCTTCTGAGCTCACTTTTCCCCATTTCAGAACGACATCTCTTTTGCTTTCGCAATGGCACGGTCAACACCCGAAAGGTCTTTACCGCCAGCTGTAGCGTAATGTGGCTGTCCTCCTCCGCCACCCTGGATCTCTTTGGCCAGCTCTTTTACCACGTTACCGGCGCTGATGCCACGTTCTTTCACCAGTTTGTCGGATACTGACACCGTAATGCCGGGTTTCCCGTCGTTTACATTGATCAGCACGGCGAGGCAATTGTCAGCAGCAGCTGCCAGTTTGAAAGCCAGATCTTTCAGCATGGCCGGGTCAACCCCGAGTTTTGTCACAACCAGACGAATACCGTTGGTTTCAATTGCTTCTTCAGTAAGTTTAACGGCCAGGTCATCGCACATCGTGGCATTGAGTTCGTCGATCCGGCTCCGGAGTTTCTGGTTCTCCTCGAGAAGGTTCTTTACCCCTTTGATCGGATCCACCGGGTTTTTAACCAGTTCCTTGATGTTTTCAATTACTTTAAGGTGCTCCTTGTAGAAATTTTCTGCCTTTTCTGCAGTGATGGCCTCTATGCGTCGTACCCCGGCTGCGATGGCTGATTCAGAAATAATCTTAAACAATCCGATCTCCCCTGTAGCATGCACATGGGTGCCGCCACACAACTCAACCGACTCGCCGAACCGGATTACCCTGACCGAATCGCCGTACTTTTCGCCGAACAGTGCCATAGCACCCATTTCCTTCGCATCTGCCATGGCCATGTTGCGTTTTTCATCCAGCATCAGGTTTTCCCGGATTTTCCGGTTGACAATCTGTTCAACAACCTGGAGGTCATCTTCGCTCAGCTTCTGAAAATGCGAGAAATCAAACCTGAGGTAGTCGGGATGCACGTATGAACCTTTCTGTTCAACATGTGTACCCAGTACCGCACGCAGGGCATGGTGCAGCAGGTGGGTTGCCGAATGGTTGTTTGCCGTCATCTGCCTTGCCTCTGAAGATACCCTGGCTGTTACCATTTGACCGGGATCGGATGGAATACTGCCGGCAATGTGAATAATCAGGTTGTTTTCTTTTTTTGTATCCTGAACTTCAATCCGTTCATCTCCCGATTCAAGGATTCCCGTATCGCCAACCTGTCCGCCGCTTTCTGCGAAGAATGGTGTCTCAGCCAATACAATCTGGTAAAGCTGTTTGCCTTTGGAGAGTACCTTCCGGTACCTGGTGATCCTGGTTTCTGCCACCAGGGTATCATAGCCTGTGAACTTATCTTCACCGGTGTCAGCCAGCACAATCCAGTCGTCGACCTCCACAGCTGCATCCTTTCTCGATCTTTCCTTCTGTTGCTCAAGCCCATCGTTGAAGCCTTTCATGTCCACTTCCCAGTCAGATTCCCTGGCCATCAGGCTGGTGAGGTCGATGGGGAATCCATAGGTATCATAAAGCTCGAAGGCAAAAGATCCTTCGATGATGTTTTTTCCCTTGTTGGCGTCAATGTAGGCGTTGAACTTACTGATCCCATGCGAAAGTGTTCTGAGGAAGGAAGATTCTTCTTCTGCGATTACTTTGATAATCAGGGATTGTTGTGCATTCAGCTCATTAAAGTAGGCTCCCATTTGTTTTTCGAGTACCGGAACCAGTTTGTGTATAAAGGGCTCGGTCAGGTTCAGGAAGGTATAGCCGTACCTGACAGCTCTTCTGAGAATTCGCCTGATTACATAGCCGGCTTTGTTGTTCGATGGCAGCTGACCATCGGCGATGGCAAAAGAGATGGCCCTGAGATGATCGGCGATAACACGCATCGCAACATCCGATTTCGGTGATTTCCCGTAAGGAATTCCTGAGATGGAGGATATTTCTGCAATCAGCGGCTGAAATACATCGGTATCGTAGTTTGATTGTTTTTTCTGGAGAACCATACAAAGGCGTTCAAACCCCATACCGGTATCCACATGCTTTGCAGGCAATGGCTGAAGGCTGCCGTTTGCCAGCCGGTTAAATTCCATGAAAACAAGGTTCCAGATCTCAATCACCAGCGGATCGCCGGTGTTTACCAGTGTAGCGCCGTCGATTTTTTGCCGGTCGGCATCATCACGGATATCAACGTGGATTTCAGAGCAGGGGCCGCAGGGGCCGGAGTCGCCCATTTCCCAGAAATTGTCCTTTTTACTTCCCCTCAGGATACGATCTTCGGCTATGTGCTGTTTCCAGAAGCCATAGGCCTCCATATCTGCATCAAGTTTATCGCCTTCATCACCGCCGAAAATGGTCACATAAAGCCGGTCCTTGTCAATTTTATATATGTCTGTCAGCAGTTCCCATGCCCATTCGATTGCCTCTTTTTTAAAGTAGTTGCCAAACGACCAGTTGCCCAGCATTTCGAACATTGTATGGTGGTACGTATCGTGCCCTACCTCTTCGAGATCGTTGTGCTTGCCTGACACCCGGAGGCATTTCTGAGAGTTGGCAATCCGGGGAAATTTTACCGGTGAATTGCCCAGGAAAATGTCTTTAAACTGGTTCATTCCGGCATTGGTAAACATGAGGGTTGGATCGTCCTTTACCACCATGGGTGCCGAGGGAACAGTCTGATGTTCTTTGGAACTGAAAAAACTGAGAAAGGTTTGCCGGATCTCCTGTGCGTTCATATACATTGTGTTATATTGTTCAGCCTGATGCTTTTTTGTTTTTTTTAACTTATTCAGGGCTGCAAATTTAGTTGAAAATGTTAATTTTGCCGTTAAGGGTTCTGCAAAGAACCGGATTATATTTTCAAGAAAGCATCATTCGCTGAATCCAATGGCCAAAATAAGGTACCATTTCAATACAAAATCCCTGAAAATTGAGAGGGTGCAGACTACCCTAAGGCAAAAGGTAGTGCGCATACTTTCGGTTTCTGCCACCAGTCTGGTTTTTGCTACAGCCATTCTTGTGCTGGCCTATAACTTTATTGAATCTCCTAAAGAGCGTATGCTGCAGCGTGAAATTGAGCAATATGAACTGCAGTTTAAAATTCTCAATGACCGGCTTGATCAGGTTCAGAAGGTTGTAACGGATCTTCAGGACAGGGACGACAACATTTACCGTGTGATTTTTGAATCTGAGCCAATTCCTTCATCGGTCAGAAAAGCTGGTTTTGGCGGTGCTGACAGGTATTCAAAGCTGGAGGGATTCAAGAATTCGGAGATTATTGAAAATACCACCCGAAAGCTTGATCAGTTAACCAGCCAGTTATATGTACAGTCGAAATCATTTGATGAGGTATTTGCCCTGGCCAGAAGAAAAGAAGACCTGATTGCTGCCATTCCGGCCATTCAGCCTGTTTCTAACAAAGACCTGCGACGCATAGGTTCCTATTTCGGTTACAGAACTGACCCTTTTTATAAAGTGACTAAATTTCACGAAGGCATTGACTTTACAGCTCAGGTGGGTACCGATGTTTACGCAACCGGCGATGGTGTGATCACCCAGGTTGAAAGATCCTACGGCGGCTATGGAAACTGCATTACCATCAACCACGGGTTTGGCTATTCTACCGTGTATGCCCATTTGTCAAGAATGGGTGTGCGCAGGGGCGAGAAGGTGAAAAGGGGGCAGGTGATCGGGCAGGTTGGCAATACCGGGAAATCCACCTCACCTCACCTTCATTATGAGGTCAGGAAAGGTGGTAAGCCAGTGGATCCGATCAACTTCTTCTTCAACGATATCACCCCCGAAGAGTACCGGATTATGATTGAAATGTCAGAACAACCATCACAAACACTCGATTAACCGGTCATGCCCTACAAGAAGAAGGAAATTGAAAAAGTTTATTTCAGGATAGGAGAGGTGGCTGAAATGTTTAAGGTAAATGCCTCCCTTATCCGTTTCTGGGAAAAGGAATTCGACATTATAAAGCCATACAGGAACAAAAAGGGCAACCGCTTTTTCACCAAAGAGGATATCAAAAATTTTTATCTTATCTATCACCTGGTTAAAGAACGTGGATTCACCCTGCAGGGAGCCCGTGAGAAACTCAGGTCAAACCCTTCAGAAACAACAAATCATGCAGAAATCGTGAGCAGGTTACAGGAGATCAGGGGATTTCTGCTTGAACTGAAAAAGGAGCTTGACTGATCAGCTCCTTTTGGTTTAAAATACTGCAATCTTCTGCAAGCCTGATCAGAAGTACTTTTTATTCCTCAGGTAGTTTTGAACATAATCAATTACCCCGTTTTCGAGGGAAGTGAATTCTGCTGTATATCCCGCCTTGCGGAGCTTTGCCATATCGGCTTCGGTAAAGTACTGGTATTTGTCACGGATGTCAGCCGGGGTGTCGATGAATTCGATGTCTGGTTTCATTCCGGCTGCCACGAAGGTAGCGGTAGCAAGATCGAAGAAGGTGCGGGCTTTTCCGGTGCCAAGGTTGTACAATCCTGGTTCCGGCTGGTTTTCCATCATAAAGATCAGTACCGAAATCACGTCTTTTACATAAACAAAGTCGCGCAGTTGCTTCCCGTCGCCAAAGTCAGGCCGGTGCGACCTGAATAATTTTACTTTTCCAGTTGCTGATATCTGATTGTATGCATGGTATATCACCGAAGCCATGCGCGATTTGTGGTATTCATTGGGCCCGTATACATTGAAAAACTTCATGCCAGCCCAGAAAGGAGGGGTGGCGTTCTGTTTCAGCGCCCACTTGTCGAAATCGTTTTTTGAATCACCGTAGGGGTTCAGGGGCTTCAGTTTGCTTACGATGTCGTGATCGTCCCTATATCCGAACTCTCCTGATCCATAGGTAGCAGCCGATGAGGCATATACCAGGGGGATATTGAAGAGGGTGGCAAGGTCCCAGACTTTTTTAGAGTAACCGGTATTCAGTTTCTCAAAGATCTTAGTATCGAATTCTGTGGTATCTGTGCGGGCCCCTATATGAAAGATGAACTCAACTTTGTGCCCGTTTCTGTCGAGCCAATCATGAAATTCGCTTCGGTCGATTTCCTCCAGTATGGCTTTGTTTTCGAGGTTTCCTTTTTTTTCTGTGATGGAGAAATCGTCAACAGCGACAATTCCGGAATAACCCTTTTCGGTAAGACCCGTAATGAGACAACTCCCGATAAAGCCAGCAGCACCTGTTACTATGATCATTTAATATGAATTTAAATCAGCATTATTTGTTGTCAGCACCCAGCCTGAGCAGGCTGTAAATGGTTTTGAAAATATCGGTGTTGTCGATAAAGCCATGAAACTCTTCTGATCCCGGGCCATCTGAGTAGAGTGGTACAGGAATTGCGGAGTGGTCGCCGGTAGTGAATTTTCCTTCGGGTTTGCCGGCTTTCAGATCGCCTCCCGGGATACTCAATCCGCCGGTTTCGTGATCGGCGGTGATGATGACGAGGGTTTCTCCATCGCGGGAAGCAAAGTCGAGGGCAACAGCACAGGCTTTGTCAAAGTCAAGGGTTTCATTAACCACATAATCCAGATCATTGTCATGCCCGCCCCAATCAATCTGCGAACCCTCCACCATCAGGAAAAAGCCTTTTTTGTTTGTACTCAGCAGTTCAATGGCTTTGGATGTTGCCAGGCTCAGCATATCGCCGCGTCCTTCGGATATTTTCGGTGCATGCTCAGGGTATAGCAGAGCAGCAAGCTTCC
>ERZ1645192.5046-NODE-5046-length-10319-cov-4.975156_pt1 | contig 10319 bp, 14 predicted proteins | sample MGYA00575354_ERZ1645192 | MGnify/ENA primary metagenome ERZ1645192 (study PRJEB40844, sample SAMN11349763) | freshwater sediment metagenome | isolation source: river sediment | host: Sediment | place: India: Faizupur Khadar , New Delhi | collected 2017-02-21 ...
AGAGTTTGATAAAGAGATTGTCGTATCTACATGGCAGACGTTATCAAAGAATAATGATAAACTGAAATCATTTGATTGTGTTATATGTGATGAGGTACATAGTGCCAAGGCATACTCAATAAAAACTATATTGAGTAAATGTGTACGTGCCAAATTTCGATATGGTTTTACAGGGACAATGCCACCCTCAAAATTAGACATATGGAACACAAAGGCATACTTAGGGCCTATCCTCAAGACCATTACAGCCGCTGAATTAGCAGATCAAGGTTACATATCTCATTGTAAAGTGAACTACATCAATTTCAATTACAATAGTAAAGAGAAATATGAAGGTGATTACAACACAATCAAGGACATGGTGTTCAATAATACAGCAAGGTTAAATTTTATAATGAGAAAATTACAAGACCTTGATGGAAATGTTCTTATATTGGTTGGTAAAGTAGAAAAAGAAGGTGAGTTATTGAAAAATTGGTTGAATACCAGTAGTAGAAGTAACAAAGAAGTGATATTCATATCAGGTGATACAAAACCGGAAGAACGAGAATATTGGCGCCTAGAATTGGCTAACAGAAACAATATAATACTTATTGCTACATATCAATTATTTCAATTGGGTATCAATGCACCTTCATTGAAGTATCTATTATTCGCATCACCATTCAAAAGTAAGATAAGGGTATTACAATCAATTGGTAGGACATTGAGAAAACATGATACTAAAGATAAGGCTATTATATATGATATAGCAGACCAAGTTCCTTTCTTAGATGACCACGCAATCAAGAGATTGAGATATTATGGGTCTGAAAAATTTGAAGTGGAAGAAACAACAGTGGATGAAAATTTATTATCCGTAATTTAAAAGAAATTCCTCTGATATAGGACTCCATCGTTTTATTAGAACACAATCACTATTTGTCCATGTTTCTCTCCTAGAAAATAAATCATCTCCTGTTTTCTTCAATTTGAAACCATTTCGTTTAGGGTCTAATGTTTTATTTAAAAAATCTAATAATTTCATATCTTTATTTAAAAAATAAGGTTTTAACCAATCATAAAAGGAAGGAAATTCATATTTATTTTTTATGGTATCAGCAAATTTACACGCTTTTACAAATTCATTATAATTTCTATCTAAATCATCAGGTGTATAATACCCTTCTTCTTTAAATATTGTATTTTCAAAAAAGTCCTCTAAGCTCCAATTTATATCATTCAATGAATCAACAAATTCAAAACTTATCCAAATATCTTCTTTACTACAAACACCTATTTTTGCACCATTTCTAGGAATAACAATGTATGCATCACCATCTCCACGCCCTTTTGCATTATCCATATCTGTAGTACATATTATTGATTTATTTCTTTTAGGATAATTTTTCCAAGATGGTAAATTACTCAATAGCAGATTATAAAAATTATTATGTGCATATGGACTTATACGTGCGTCAAATTCAGATGGATTTATATAAAGATAATCATCTTCATAATCATCAATACCACGATACATTAAAGTTCCCTTTACGGCTTCATTACCTCGTCTTTCAAGAAAATCTCTGACAAAATCTTCTGATACTTTTTTTGATCTACCTTCATTTAGAGATACAAATTTATTTAATCTCATAGTTCATCTTTTCTCCCTTTCAATTTTCCAAATCTATCTTCAATTATCTTTAAATATTGTCTATGTACTGGAACAAGTATACATATACCATCTGTCCAACATTCATTATCATCTTTTGATAAAATAGAAGGTTTAGGATCACCAGACCTTATAAGTTGAAATCCATTTTTTTTAGGGGAAAGGGCATCATCCAAAGCCTTTTCAAATGATATATCTTCATCAAACCATTTTATTGATGTCATAAAAAATCTACGTAAAAATTGATGTGTTGTACCTTCATAAAGTTTTTCAAGAATCTTATCTTTATTTCTATCTAAAAAATTAAAGGCATCTTTCATATCTGACCAAGAAAGAATTAATGTAGGACTATCTGGTAATATATGTAATAATTCATCAAAATATACATTGAAGTCATCAAGACTGTTGGTAACTTTATCGAAGGATGCCCATAAATCAAAATATGGACATATTCCTATATATGAACCATCTTCTGGGAACACAAAAAACGTATCACCGTATCCATCAGCCAAACTTTCTGTTGACCCACATATAATAGATTTATTTCGTTGTGGGTACATTTTCCATTCTTTAGAGTTGCTAAAATATAGATTATAATAATTTTTATAAGCGTGCGGGCTCACTCTTTCACCTTTTGATTTCGGATCAATGTAATGAAATTGTGTATTTCCAACATCAACACCCCTATACATTCTCCAATTTTGGTTGTATGTTTTCATACAATTTTTTTCAATATAATTGAGTGCCCAATCAGATTCAATTGGTCTTGACCTATATCCCTCTGTTAGTATGAACTTATTCATTCTCATATTTTCAATACCTTTCTGACATAATCACTCATTGGGTTTGTATTTTCAATTACATAATAGTAATCACATTTTATCATTACTTCATTACCAGAATCTATGGCTTTTTTCATATTATTTTCTCTATAAGTGGCGACAATATTTCTAATAGTCTTATCTGCTTCTTTATGCCATTCATCTTCAAATTTCTTTTGATATTCTTCACGTGAACCTAATGTTGGCCCACCTTCTTTATATTCTTTTTTCAATGTATTAGAAACTTTGAACATAAGTGTTTCTGGATGTATATCATAAGATGTAAGACCATACTTATCTGATATAAGAGATGCCCATAAATCTTCAATGTGTTCAGACCACAGAAAATTATAACCATTACTAGGAAAAATTATGTAGTCATCACCATAGATATTTATATCTGTTACATCACTTTGGCAGAACACACCTTCCTTTCGTGGTTTCCATCCAAATAGTTTGTAAAACTGTTCATCAAATTTTTCTGATAATTTAGGGTCTGTTGACAAAGGCCTTCTATCAGTTCTAGGGACTATTTTATCAAAATCTTCCCAATGACCCTTTGTTGCCCTGTATAATACTTCACCGGCTTTTATGTACTCATTACATATTTGAGAACATTCTTTCCTTATTTTGACAAATTCTTTTGAAAAATCTATAAAATTTTCAAATTTAATTCGTTGCATTATGAATCACCTATTCTAAATTTGATAAAGATAAACCTTCTACAGAAACATTGACCAATACACATGGTGCAGAAATCCAAACCTCTCTAAATTTTTTTAATTCATTACCAGTTTTGACAAGTTTGAATCCAGATAAATCTGGATCAATTATTTGTCTCATGTAATACAAAAATGTTTTTTTACTACTTCTATATTCTTTCCATAAATCTTTTGTTACATTACTATATGTATATAAATCATTTATATATATGTCAAGTTTATCTCTATACCTTTCTATTTTTTTGAATATATCAATCATGTCACTATAATCAACAGGATCATCTGCTTTTATCGGTGGTAATTTTGCTATTTCATGTATTGACCACCCAACATCTTTATATGTCCATTCATTATTAGGTGAATAAGCAATTGCACCCCATATATCATCCATAGGACACACCCCAATGTATGAACCGTTTTCGGGAAAAACACGATATACCTTACTTGACATATGTGACGCATATTGATAATCAGTCGTGCAAATAATTGATTTACTTCTTTTAGGGTATTTATTCCAGTTTGAAAAATTATCTATCATCAAAGTATAATAATTATTTGTATTTCTTGATATTCTCGGTTCTACTGATTTAGAGGGGTCTATATATACATATTCACCGTATCCACGGACACCTCTAAAAATAGGATAATCAATAGTGTGAACTTTATATGCCTTACTATGTTTCGATGAAAGTAGTTTCATGGCTTCTTTTTTAGGTATATCAATTCCCCTTTTTTCTTCTACATATTCAAGGAGTCTCATTTCAACCATCCACCTTTCTTTAGTGCCTTGAAGAAATTATTACGGTCAGCCACCAAATAATATGATTTACATTTGAAATCTATTTCATTTCCTGACTTTACGGCACCACGAAAATCTGTACTTTTATATGCTTTTTTAACAAAATCATCTATTATCGGTTGACATATTTTATAATAATCTTCTTCAGTTTTTTTAGGGTCATAATGTCTTTCTATTACATCAATTATAGCCTGACCTTTTTCCGGTTCATCATGTAGTTTTAGAGTTCTGATAATATGCATACTCAAATCTTGATTAAAATCAATAAGAAAGGGAGACCATACAAACTCATATTCACCAATAGGTAAAAATATCATTGGTTGACCAAATGTTGATAAATTATCTATATAAGATGATGTAGATACACCATTCCTTATTTTCCATCCAAAAACTTTTTTTCCGGCTTCATTGAATAATTGATGCATTATATATGATGCCAATCTTGGTCTACGTCCAACTGAAAGATATGATTTATATTTCAATAATCCATTATCATCACTTATTGCTGAATATACTGGTTTATATCCATCATCATATGTTATGGCTACCCCACGGTATACCCATCCAACACCAGGCGAACTAGGACGTATCATAGGGGTCATTTCTTTGAGATAATCATCACAACTATCTTTCAGAATATCAACTATATCATCAACCTTTTCATTTATAAAGTGTTGTAATCTCATTAGAATCCAAAGTCCTCTATTGATGTATCAATCAAATTTGAATATGATGTTCCGGTATATATAGCAAAATAATGACTACATTTGAACATTATTTCTCTATTTTTTTTATCAAATCCAGTACTGTTCAAAACAGTACTCAATCCTGTATCTTTATATGTTTTAACTACATCCATAAGAACATTGTCTCTTTCTTTTTCCCATTCTTGTTGTGTTTGATTTGGTGTAAATACATATGTTTTTTCAACTTCTTTATCTGTTTCAGGGTCTATAAACAATAAAGTTGTTTCATTATTTTTGTCATTACTATGTACTATTTTTGAATATTGTTCATTTTTATATGTGATACGATAAAGTCTGGGAAATCTAGGCCCTTTTCCTTCATTACCCTTTTCTTCCCAATATCCTTCACTTTCATAAGTATTATATATACTTTCAAAATCTGTTTCAAAAAAATCAGTATATAAATCGGCATATTCAGGTGACCATAAGTATTTGAAACCATTTGCCGGTAAAAATAAATGATGGGTACTGTATGATGCGGCTGTTGCCGGACTTGGTGTTGTAAATACACCTTCAGATCTTGGTTTCCATTTAAATTTTTTATAAAAAAATTCATCTATAAGGGCTGATTCACTACTACCAGTATCTTTTGGCCATCTATCAGAACGTGGTATAATTCTATATGTATGAGGGCCTATTTCTCGTTTTTCACTTGTACTCATCCCTCTCCATAATAAATTCCTAGATTTTTTTAAAAGTGAGATAATATCACTACATTCTCTTGATACAAGATCTATAGTCTTTCTACTATAAATTATATTTTTATTGAGTTCAAATTTGAAATCAGGTTCCAATTCTGGAAACAATGATAATTGTTTAACTTCTGACAGATAATTTATGAATTTCATTCTTCAATTCCTTCGGATCTCTCAAAAAATTCTCTCGGTGACATAAACTTGTCATCTACTGGAACAGCATAATATTTTTCACACAAAAACGAAACCTCATTACCGGATTTTATAGCTCTATCCAACCCTATGTTTGTATAAGATTTTAACATTTTTCTAATGTATTCTTCTACATATTCATTATAACTAACATCAGGAACCCATGTCCATTCTTCTTCTCTAGTATCATCCTCTCTATTAATTTTAATAGATACAGTAGCTGTAGATACATTATTATTAAAAAAGTGTTCGATATAAAATCCTACACTATTAGGTACTTCTTTTAGAGATTTTAGTTCTTTTTTACCTTTTTTCCAATATCCCTTGCCTTTGCTAGTTGACCTATTAGGTGAATATTTATTTTCCCAATCCGATTCTACTGAATATTCTGAATCAAATATATCAGTATATGCATCTTCAACTTTAGACGACCATACATATTCAAATCCATCAAATGGAAATATAATGTGCACATGATTATTTGCCCCATATTGTTTTGATCCATCATAATCAGATGTTGCAAATACCCCTTGTGTTCTGACTTTCCATCCAAACTTCTCTAAAAAAATCTTATCGGCAATTTTATGTATATCCAATGATGTATCTTTTGGTTTTCTCATTTTTCTAGGTTTTTTTAATATCATTTTATCTACAGGCTGTTTTTTATGGAGTCCCCTATATAAAAATCTATTCGTTTTCTTATAAATTTCTATTATTTCAGAACAATTGTCATATAATTTCTGAATATCTTTTCTCTTATCTTCAGGTGTCCAAAATTCTACTTTAGCTTCCCATAAATAACCATTAAATCTCATAGTCCAATTTCCTTAAATTCGATTTTTCTTTTAGTTGGTAAGGCATAATAATATTTACATTTTATCATTATTTCATTACCTACATATAAACATTTTTTAATATCTTTATTTGTGTATGTTTTTAATTTTTTTTCAAGACTTTGTTGTGAAACATATTCATAATAATCTACATTACCTTTCCAATCCCATCTTTCTTTCCATCTTTTACCAGTATCAAAATTTTCAAAATAAACATCTGCATACATTTTTCCAAAACCATAATCATCATCAATAATATCAAACGAATCAAAATCTTCTAAATCTTCGATATTATCAATTGATTCACCATCTTTTACCCATACACCATTGTCAGATTCTGGCCCGTATTCTTCTTTCCATTCATCAGCATAATAACCTTCATCTTCCATTTTTTGAAAAATATTTGTATATGCATCTGTGATTTTAGGAGACCAAATATATTTAAAACCATCTACAGGAAATATTATATGAGGATTTTTATTTGAATATGCGTGTGCTTCTACATAAGAAGATGTTGCAAATACCCCTTCAGATCGTGGTTTCCATCCAAATTTTTCTTTTAAAATCATATCGGCTACATCATGGAGTTCTTGTTGTGTATCTTTTGGTATTCTATCACTTCGGGGTATAATTTTGACCATCTCATCTTGTGGATAAGGTTTTTTCATTCCACGATAAAAAACTTCATTTGTTAATTTATACCATGTTATTATTTCTGAACATTCATTTCGTAATATCTCAAGATCTTCTTTATTTTTCCAAGAAATATTTACCGATTCTGATATAAAATTCTTCAATCTCATTTTCTTTCCTATGTAGTCCATCGTTTTAATTGTTTTATTTCGTATTCAGAAAGTGTTGGTAAAAATGTCATTCTTCTTTCTAAGTTTCTAATAATCATTTTCTTCTTTGTATCATCAATTTTATTAAACCATACATCATCTTCTTCTGGATCATTTCTCCATTCATCTTTATCTTTTCTAAGTTTTCGTAATTCTTCCATTAGCACCCATTTTTCAAGTTTTAAAAGAATACGATTACATTTCAATACATATTCTTTTCTTTTGAAATTAGGATCTCGTGATAATTTTAGATTATATATGTAATGTGCTATAACTATTTTGACAGTATCCCATTTTTTATGATATTCGTTTCCACCCATATATCTAAACTCAATATATGGATTGTCAGAATCTAAATGTTCAATGTTTACACCATGATAATGCTCAGGTGATATACTATAATCCATTTTAGCTTTTTTAATCATACCTTTTAATTCGGAAATAGTTTCGTGAGGTGTTTTATTGCTATACTTATCTAATCTTGAATACATTTCTTTTCTTATGAGTTCTTTCATATGATATAGATAACCACTGGTTTTTCTTCCATCAAAATTTTTCCAATAATAATCTTCATCTGTGAATATAGCCAATTTTACAGGGTCAATTTCACTCATTCCTTTTTTCAAAGAAACACCAATATGTAATCCACATTCATTATCAGTATATCCAAGTTGTTCAATCATATCAAATATTTTTGGACAACATACCATAAAATCCTTTACTTCCATAGGTGACTAACTAATTCAATTCCAAGACCTTCTGAAATTGATGCATCATCGTGAATCTCCCATCCACTACCAGTATATTTTTTTAAGTCAGGTTTACTTTCCATGTAATCTATAAGAGTATCTTCTCTTTTTGAAAATGTAACAATATCATCCACACTACCTCTTGATCTATCCCACGTATCTAAATAATCATCCGGTTGTTCTGGTTCATCGGGTTCAGGGTTTTCCGCTTCCCATGCATCCAATTTATCTTGTACTAATTCATTTACTTCATTATCTATATCATCATCACGTCCTAATTTTTTAATGATTTCTTCTGTAGCTTCATCATAAAATACATCATTTAACATATGATTTTTTTCATCTTCCCATTCTTTATGTTTATCTTTCCATTCATCATGTTCTTGGTCATACATTTCAGATCTATCAACCATATCATTTTCCCATGCATCCAATTTATCTTGTACTAAATATTCATGGACAATATCATCAAAATAATTATTATCAAATTTAAATTCCCATTCAGCACCGACTTTTACATCAGTAGAACGTAATGCCTCTTCAATTTCTCTCTTTTCTATTTTTTCGTTGATAAAGGTGGTAAGTCGTCCCATTAAAACCTCACAAAGATTTGAAATATAATTTTTTCCGGTTCATTTTGTAATGTAGATACAAATTGCCACCCCATTTCATCACACATTTCTATTATAAAATTTGTTATTTCTTCTAATGCACTATAAAATATGACAACAGTTCTATTTCCTGTTCCCATTGTCCTAGAGAAAATAATTGTTCTATCTTCTACAGGATAAGTATCAGAATACGTTTTCAATGTGTATTGTTGATTGCCAGGTTGTTGTATGTAATGATATATAGCTTCTTTATCATCGTTATCTATTACGACAGATTCATTCAAAAGATTCAATCCATCTGGTATTCGTTGAGTATTTTCTTTGACATATACCATTCTTTTTGGTTCTTTGTTGAGAAATTTTCTCATTTTATTTGACATTTTACTTCCTCCAATATTTACAAACTCTACCTGATTCTGTAGATAAAAGAACATTATCATTTTGTCCTAATTTTGAAGATACTTCTAAATTTTTACAAGCCATAATATTTTTATATTTACTTGTTACTCTATATGAACACGTTGAACAAGAACTAATATATTCATATCCTATTTTACTTGAATCTAATTTACTAATAGGAATAATATTTTTGTCTTTATATGTATATGTTATATCACCATACGCCTTAGGATCGTTTCTTCTGAATTTATTTTCTGTCAAGTATTTTTCCTCCACAGGCATCATATTTTTATTCTCCTATGTTATTTCTACTTTCAGAATTTGTGTAGGTGGATAATATGTTAATGTTCCACTATTATCATAATTATAACCTCTTAACATTATTCTATATGCCTCTACTTCTGCCTCTGTTGTAGTTGCAAAATCTTCAGTAATTGTCTCACCTGATATGTAAACTGTCAATGTTGCCATTTTTATTCCTCCTAACTATACCATTGATTTGTAATATTTTTTATCTCATCTAAACTCATAATATTAGGTGAAAGATATGACCATTTATTGTCTAACATTTGACTATATCGTTCATTACCAATAGGATTATCTATGTCAGCGTCATAAAAATATGAAATCCTTTTGTATGCCTTCAATATTACATCATCTGTCAATTCACCTTCATTATTATTTATTTCCATGTGAAAAGAAAAAAGACCTTTCATATCATCTTTTAGTTTTTGTATTTTCTTATAATAATCTTCTATCACTTGAGGGGGAACAACCCTTTGTCTTTGACTTGCCCTCTTTAGAGATGTTTCTAATGATGTATTTACAAATATCATGGCACAATCATATCCAATTCTTTCAAGAGTATTTACCCTTATCTTCAATCTTTGTGGGTTAGCGGCTGTTGTATCAATGAATAGAGGTAACACACCATTGAGATATTGTACCAATTGATTTTTTGATAATTGTTTTGCTCTGTCGTAAACTTTTTCAATATGTTCTATGTCAAGGTATTCTGTAATCTTATCTATGTTGACTATTCTAGGTTCAATAGAACCCGATTTAATTTTTGATAATACATAAGACTTTCCAGCACCTGGCACACCAGTAAGAAATACTGCCTTAAATAACCCCTTATCGTGAATACTTTCATTCAATGTTCTGTTTTCATTTACAAACGAGAGAAACCCCATTCTATACCCCTATATTTTATATATTTCATTATTCCAACTCGATGTAGATTTATGTTCATTTGTTCT
>ERZ1645192.5048-NODE-5048-length-10317-cov-11.841844_pt1 | contig 10317 bp, 9 predicted proteins | sample MGYA00575354_ERZ1645192 | MGnify/ENA primary metagenome ERZ1645192 (study PRJEB40844, sample SAMN11349763) | freshwater sediment metagenome | isolation source: river sediment | host: Sediment | place: India: Faizupur Khadar , New Delhi | collected 2017-02-21 ...
AGCCTGAACTATGCCAATTTTCCCCCAGCCCCCACCTTTCCCTGCGTACAGATGGAAAGATGGAAAACCGAAATTGAAAAACGTACCGACGGTGCCGTACAGATCAACACCTTTCCCGGCGGAACGCTTTTGGGTGCCAAAGAGATGATGGACGGGGTCATCAACGGCCAGGCCGACATCGGCTGTATCTGCATGGCTTATCAGCCCGGCCGCTTCACCGTGACCAATGCCACAAGTCTTCCCCTGAACATTCCCGACGCCAAGACCGGCAGCCTTGTGCTTTTAGACCTGTATAACAAATACCAGCCCGAGGCTTTTGACAAGGTAAAGGTGTTGACCATGTTTGTCACAGCCCCTGCCAATATCATGTCCAAAGCGCCGGTGGCCGAACTTTCCGACCTCAAGGGCCTTGATCTGCGTGCATCCGGCGGTGCGGCCCAGATTCTCAAAGCCTGGGGCGCCAATCAGGTGGGTATGCCCATGTCCGACACCCCCGAAGCCCTGCAGAAAGGTGTGGTCAAGGGACTGTTTTCCTCTTTGGAGGTGATGAAGGATCTTAAATTTGCTGAAATCTGCAAATACATCACCATCACCGACACCGTGATTTATCCCTTTGCCGTAATCATGAACAAAGGCAGCTGGGACAAGCTGCCCGACGATGTGAAACAGGTCATGGACGGCATGATCGAAGAGCAGTCTGCCTGGACCGGCGAATACATGGACCGGCATGTCAGCGATTCCATTGCCTGGTCAAAGAAAGAACACCAGGTGGAAGTGATTACGCTCTCTCCTGAGAAAAAGGCCGAGTGGAATGCGCGGCTTGCCCCCATTACGGAGAGCTGGATTAAAACAGCCGAAGAAAAAGGTCTGCCCGGAGACCGGATTGTAAAAGATATTAAAACGCTTATTGAAAAACACGCCGCAAAATAGCAATATACCCATGGAAACCATTGAAAAAATAAGCGACTTGCTTAACCGGTGGGCCGGGATCATTGCCGGGATCATTCTGGTGTTCATGATCCTTTTGACCATGGGCAATATTGTGCTGCGCAGGGTCGGGGTGCCCATCCGGGGCACCTATGAAATCATGGGATTTGCAGGGGCCGTGATCACGGCCCTTGCCATGGGCTTTACCCAGAAAAAAAGAGAGCATATCCATGTGGACATTTTGATAAGCCGGTTTCCGCGGGGAGTCAAAAAGGCCGTTTTTGCCGTGAACAACGGATTATGCACCCTCTTTTTTCTTGCCGCTGCGTGGTTTGTGGGCCGACGGGGCATGACCCTTTTTGAAACAGGAGAGGTATCGGAAACCCTTAGAATGGTATACTATCCCTTTGCTTTTGTCGTCGCATTCGGCTGCTTTCTGCTGGCTGCCATGCTGTTTATTGATCTGGTTAAACTGTTTATTCTAAAGGATTCCAAATGAGCCTGACCCTGGTGGGCATCCTCGGGATCGCCGGCCTGATGTTGCTGCTGTTCGTGTTCGGCATGCCCGTAAGCTTTGCCATGGCCCTGGTGGGTTTTGGCGGCTTTTCCTATATTCTCAACGTTAATGCCGGTGTAAACATGGTCAGCCAGGAGTTCTGGGCGGTATTTTCCAATTACGGGCTCACCGTGATCCCTTTGTTTGTGTTCATGGGACAGATCGCTTTTTATTCCGGGGTCAACGAGCGCCTTTATAAGGCGGCGTATAAATGGGTAGGCCATATCCGGGGGGGCCTTGCCATGGCCACCATCATGGCCTGCGCAGCCTTTGCCTCCATCTGCGGGTCGAACACGGCCACGGCGGCGACCATGACCACGGTGGCATTTCCCCAGATGTCCAATTTCAGGTATAAGCCCATGCTCTCGTGCGGGTCGATTGCCTGCGGCTCCACCCTTGGGGTTGTGATCCCGCCCTCCGTGGTGCTTATCATCATCGGCCTTTCCACGGAACAGTCCATTGCCCGGCTTTTTTACGGCGGTATCGGGGCCGGCATTCTTTTGTGCCTGTTGATGCTGCTCACGGTCTATGTGGTCTGCCGTCTGAATCCCGAATGGGGCCCGGCCGGTCCAAAGTCGGGTTTTGGCGAACGCATCCGGTCTCTTTCCGGTGCCGTTGAGATGATGATTCTGTTTTTCCTGATCATGACCGGGTTGTACGCCGGATATTTCACACCGTCAGAGGCCGGCGGGGCAGGGGCCTTTTTTGCCCTGGTCATCAGCCTGGTCCAGCGGAGACTCTCCTGGGAAAATTTCAAAAAGGCTATCATGGATACCTTGCGGGTCTCCTGCATGGTCATCATGCTTATCACAGGGGGCATGATCCTGGGTAAATTTTTAACGATTACCCGTATTCCATTTAACATGGCCTCGTGGGTGGCGGATCTGAACGTTCCCGGCCCCGTGATACTGGCTGTAATTTTCGGTATGTACGCCATTGGCGGTGCCATCATGGATGCCCTGGCCCTTTTGCTGATCACCATCCCCATCTTTTTTCCAGTAGCCTCTCAGATCGGCTGCGACCCCATCTGGTTTGCCGTTCTCATTACCGTGGTTACAACCCTTGGCGCGGTCACACCCCCTGTGGGTGCCACTACTTATGTGGTGGCGGGCATGGCCAAGGGCAGCACCTTAAATGAAGTATTTCATGGAGTTATGTTTTTTCTTCCGGCCTATCTGGTTTGTATTGTTCTACTTATGATGTGCCCCTGGATTATTACCTTTCTGCCGGGACTGTTGTAATAGTTGAATATTTTATGCTTTGGTTGACAAAAGGGGGTGCCTATCCTTAAAATTGATGGTCGGATGAGTTTGGCGATAAAAAAAATTTGATACAAAAAACTTTGGAAATGGAGGATTTAAAACATGGCGTTACGAATAAACACACTTCTTCTGGTAATTTTTACAGGCCTTTGGATTCTGGCCGCTGACTGTGCTTTTGCCCAGTCTTTAAAGCCCACTTTGGAAAAGTCCTGGAATACCTATCTTCAGGCCAGCAGGTCAGGAAATGAGTCGGAACTTCAAAAGACAATGTCTTCCTTCAGCCTGTACACCTTAAAAAACAAATTGGCTTCGGCACAACGGTCGTTAACGCCTGAAATCATAAAAAGTTTTGCCAAATACAGCCCGGATATATCCAAAATGGAATTTGCCGGGGTGCTTGAAAAAGGGGACAATGCAAGTCTTGTATATGTCAGGGATTCAGGGAAAAAAGACGCCTCCGGAAACCCCATGGCGACCTTCAGCGCCATTAAATTTGTCAAGGAGTCAGGATGGAAAGTGGACGCCACCATGAATTGCGACAAGCCAATGTATCAGAATGATGGCCGGAAAACAGGATTTTATCTGTCAGATCTGCGACAGGACTGTGCCATGGACGGGAATGTAAAACCGGCCCCGGCCCTGGTCTCAAAGCCGTATTCATCAGCTCTGCTTGATGTATTCAGCTATGGTTACCAGGCTCAGGTTACGGTCAACGGGGTCCCCCAGGAGCCGGTCACCGCGAGTTGGTCCGGGGTCGTGATCGGTGGTCTTCGTAAAAACAAAAACAACATCACCATTAGGATGACAAAAGTGGACACAGACAAGCAGAGCGTTCCTAAGATAAGAATCCGTCAGCTTCTTAAAAATCGCACAACACGAGAAGTGTTAAAATTTGAGCCCCGGAAAAATATTGAAGGAGTCCACACGTTTACCGTTTCAGTCATATAGGTTTCCGTTAATGGAGGTGAGTTCCCATGACAAGTATGAGGAAAATACATAATTACAGGGGGTTCTCCACGGAATCAGACAATTCCATCTTTAAGCTGGAAAACAACTTCGGCGCCCATCACTATACCAGGATAAATCTGGTGATCAGACGCGCCGAAGGCTGCTGGCTCACCGACGATAAGGGAAACAAATACCTGGACTGCCTGGCCGCCTACTCGGCTGCCAACCCGGGGCACCATCATCCCACGATTACCAATGCCCTGATCAACGCGCTGACCGGCAATTATGCATCGGTTATCTCCAACGTGGTTTTCACTGACCCTTTGGGCATATTTCTTTCCGAATGTGCCTCCTTTGCCCCTCAGCTTGGCCCCAGATTCGGTGCGCACGGCAACAAGGTCCTGGCCAAAAACGGTGGTGTGGAATCGGTTGAAACATCAATAAAAGCCATGCGCTACTATGGATTCAAACAAAAAGGAATTGACGACGGCAAGCAGGAAATCATTGTGTTTGACAGAAATTTCCATGGCCGTACCCTTTCTGTGGTCTCCTTTTCTTCCAACAAAAAATACCGTGAGGGATTCGGTCCTTTAACACCGGGCTTTGTCTCTGTGCCCTTTGGGGATCTGGAGGCGGTTGAAAAAGCGGTCACCCCCAACACCTGCGGCATTCTTGTGGAACCGCTTCAGGGTGAAGGCGGTATGATTATCCCGCCCAGGGGTTTTCTCAAAGGATTGAGGGCCCTGGCTGATGAAAAAGACCTGTTCCTGGTCTGTGATGAAATCCAGGTAGGATTGGGTCGTGCCGGCAAACGGTTTTGCTTTGAGCACGAAGGCATTGTGCCCGACGGCTTAATTCTGGGCAAGGCCCTTTCCGGGGGACTGGTGCCCTTGTCCGTCTTCATGACCAACGCCGAAATTATGGATATGATTTTCTCCAAGGGGTCTGACGGTTCCACATTCGGTGGCTACCCCCTGGCCTGTGTGGCCGGCATCGCAGCCCTGAAGGTATTTCAGGAAGAAAAACTGGATGAACAGTCCGCACAAAAGGGTGCCCGTTTAAAGAAACGCATTGAAGATATCGGCAAACGTTCTCCCTATGTCAAAGAGGTGCGGGGGGTGGGTCTTTTCATCGGCATTGAAGTTAAAGACAACAATGCCATGGAGTTTTGCCGCAAACTGATGAAGGAAGGACTTGTTGTGAATGACAGTCACGGTCACACCATTCGTATTTCTCCGCCCCTGGTCATCAATGACGAGGAGATGGATTTCATGGTGGAGCGTCTGGAACGGGTTTTGGTTCCATAGGTGTTCGGAATACGTTCCGTATCTGGAACGTATTCCCATTAAAGGAATTAAAGGGCAGGCGGATCAAGCGATCCGCCTGCCCTTTTCGTTTACATACAGGTCTACCAGCATCTGGCAGCGTGATTGCGTTGCCGGCCGCCACAATACCCCTCACCCGGGCCGTATCCCTGTCCGTCCATGGGACATGAAATGTTGTACTGCTGTGCCTTGGCTCTCAGCTCACTCTGGGTCTTGCTGATATTTTCGGACAGTGCCCTGGCTCTCTTGGGATCAGGGTTTGTTCCTGCCATCAATGCACTCAGTTCAGCCCGGTCGGCAGAGAGCGATGCCCGAAGCGCCTGGGTCTCTTTGAAAAAGGCGTCCACGTCTTCCTGATTGACTGCGGACTGATCATTAAGTCGTTGTCCATATCCGCGCATACCTGCTCCGGGTCCGTTGCCGCATCCCCAGGCATAGGCACTGACCGCAAAAAATCCCACGATAAAAATTGCTGTAACTGCTGTAATGGTTTTTTTCATGATAAACTCCTTTAATCATGTGGTTATAAAATTAAAGTTCTCAAACTTCGTACACCATTCGAACTTATGGACTAAATATTGCAAGCGGTATGCCAGAAGGTTTGAAAATATACAACATGTTGGAATTATATGTTTTTGGGTTTTTAGTTGTGTTTATGTATTGTAAAAAGGAGATGCAGTGATTAAATTTTAATCAGTTCGCCGGATGCCGGTGATTAAAATTTAATCAGTCAGCAGCAGAAGATGATTATGATGTCAGAGAACAAAACACCCTATCTGAACAGGTCCATATCACCCTGGGTCATCATTGGAATCAGCGTTGTCCTGGTGGGGGTGGTGCTCACCCAGGCCGTCATGAACTATAATCGTGAAAAAAAATATATGGGGCAGATTCTTTCGGAGAAAGGCGCCGCACTCATTCGATCCTTTGAGGCGGGAACCATCACCGGGATGATGGGCCGGATGGGAAGCGAGGCGCATCTGCAGACCTTATTGGAGGAGACCTCGGCCCAGGAGGACATCTCTTATATCGTCATTGCGGATCAATCAGGGGTTGTCCTTGCCCATAACCAAGAAGATAAAATAGGTTCCCCGTTTACACCTCCCCTTTCCAAAGCAGATGCCCAGCCCGCTGATCACCCCCAATGGCGCACGGTCAAAGGCCAGGGATCAAAAGACTATTTTGAAGTCTACAAAACCTTTCTGCCGACATTAAAAGGTCATGGCCAGGGTAACGGTTTCAGGCGGCATATGATGGGAAACCACATAAACGGTTCCCATCAGTGTGCCCAGAACTGGATAAAAGGGCCATCCCGGCAGCGCCTTCTAGACCCTGAAAAACGGCCGGCCATATTCATCGGGATGGACATCGCGCCATTTGAATACGCTCGCAAGGAAGATATTCAAAACAGCATCATAAGTATTGTTCTGATTTTATTTCTGGGGCTGGGCGGCATTGTCTCCCTGTTCTGGGCACAGAACCATGCCCGTTCCCGCAGGCTTCTTCTGGATACCCGGGCCTTTGCCTCGGAATTGGTAACAAGCCTGCCCATGGGGATTTTGGCTGTGGATGATGCCGCAAAAGTCATCTATGTCAATGAGACCGCCTCCATCTTTTTGAGAAAAGCGCTTGATCAAATAAAAGGTAAAAATGCTGCACAGGTGCTGCCGCCCTCGTTGCTGGCACTGCTTGACCAGGTGGATCAAGGCGGTTTTGTGTCAGAACAGGAATTAAAACTGCCGTCCCGCACAGGCAGCGTCATTCCTGTCACCGTAACCATTACAAAAATTGTCGGAGAACGGGAAAATTTTATCGGCCATGTTTTCATTCTGAAGGATTTAAGCCGGATCAGGGCCCTGGAACTTGAGATCAAACAGAAGGAGAAGCTTGCAGCCGTGGGTATTCTTGCAGCCGGTGTGGCTCATGAAGTCAGAAACCCATTAAGTTCCATAAAAGGTTATGCCACCTATTTCAGCAGTCTGTTTGACCCCCAAAGCGATAATAAAAAAGCCGCCAACATGATGGCTGATGAGGTTGACCGCGTGAACCGGGTCATTTCGGAGCTGCTTGAGTTTGCCCGGCCCATTGAACTGGAATTAAAGAAAACCAGGATTTTTGAGCTGGTGGACAAGGCATTGCGGCTGATAAAATATGAAGCAGATCCGGCAGGTATAAAAATCATCAGCTCGGTTGAACCGCAGCTTCCCGAAGTTGAGGTGGATAAGGACCGGTTGATCCAGGTGCTGCTCAACATTTTTATAAATGCCATCCAGGCCATGCCGTCGGGCGGCACGTTAACCGTCAACGTCAAGGCCAGGGAGAATATGCTGCAATTTGCAATTTCAGATACCGGCAGCGGCATATCGCCCCAGGACCAGGCCAATATATTCAATCCCTATTTTACAACCAAAAAACGCGGTACAGGCCTTGGCCTTGCCATTGCTTTTAAAATCATCGAAAGCCATGGCGGAACCATCACCATTGAAAGCCTGAAAAACAAGGGCACCACATTTGTGATTACAATTCCCTTGAAACAAAACACATTGGAACAGAACAAAGAGGAGCTGATATGAAAGGCCGATTACTGATTGTTGATGATGACACAGCCCACCTGTCAATGCTCGAAACCCTTTTGAAAAGTCTTTCTTACGCCATTGAATGTGTCCAGGACGGTGTCGATGCCATTCGGCAAGTACAAAAAATGCCCTATGACCTTGTTCTCATGGATGTCAGGATGGCCAACGTGGGGGGCATGGAAGCGCTTAAAGAGATCAAGCACCTTAACCCCGCCATACCGGTTATTATCATGACGGCATACTCTTCGGTGGATAAAGCGGTTGAGGCCATGCGCCTCGGGGCGGATGACTATCTGACCAAGCCCTTGAATTTTGAGGAACTCAAGCTCTCCATTGAACGGGTGACCAAACATCTGCAATTGTCCCTGGAGAACAGTCAACTTAAAGCGCAACTGCTGAGCGAAGGGGATTTTTCAGGGATTCTCGGTACAAGTCCGGCCATCAAAGAGGTTATTGACACGGCCAAAATCGCAGCGCCTACAGATGCCACCATTTTGATTTCCGGGGAGAGTGGTACCGGCAAAGAGCTGTTTGCAAAGGCCATTCACAAAAACAGCAAACGAAAAGAAAATCCTTTGATCTCGGTGAATTGTGCAGCCTTAAGCGAAACCCTGCTGGAATCTGAATTGTTCGGCCATGAAAAGGGGGCATTCACCGGGGCGGACAAACCACGGGACGGCCTTTTTATATCAGCGGACAAGGGCACAATTTTTCTTGATGAAATCGGAGAGGTCCCCCTGTCCATGCAGGTAAAACTGCTCAGGGTCCTCCAGGAAAAAGAGATCCAGAAAGTGGGCTCCGATAAGGTTAAAAATATTGACGTGCGTGTGATTGTGGCCACCAACAAAGATCTGGAAAAAGAGGTGGAAAAGGGCGCTTTTCGACAGGACCTGTTTTACCGGCTTAATGTCATCAATGTCAAGGTGCCCCCATTGCGAGACAGGGCAGACGACATCCCTTTGCTTGCCCAGAAATTTTTAAACAAGTACGCAAAAGAGAACAAAAAGGACATTAAAGGGTTTACCCCCATGGCCATGGATGCCCTGGTCAAATACAGCTGGCCGGGCAACGTACGCGAACTTGAAAATATCATTGAACGCGCCATTATCCTGTGTCTGGGGCAGTATATCTGTGAAAAAGATCTGCCCTCAAACGTGTTAAAGGATTATGAACCGGAAAATTTAGTCCGGCAGCAGCTTACCGTGGGCGGCAAAACCCTGGATGAAATCGAAAGCATTGCCCTGATTGAAACACTTCGGCAGACAAAGGGCAACAAAACCGAAGCGGCCAGGATTCTCAACATTACAAGAACAACGCTGAACAACAAGCTTAAGCGGCATAATCTTGACCTGGATAAGATTTTGCCGGCAACCCCATGATTGTAGCGACCCGGAATAATGCAGGCCGGGCGCTTTTTATACGTTAATCCATAACCCTATGATACATCTCATCATTGTAACCAATCATTAGCATCTTATCGATTTCTACGGTTGGTGCTCGAAGATTACCTGACCTGCCTATTGCGGATTTCAATATCTCTTCACGATTTGTTTCATCAGGTGAAAATGTCAGTACCTTCTTGCCCTTCCCAATATGAACGATGTCATACTGTTTGATCCTCTCCCAAGCTGATTCCAGATCAATTCCTTCCTTCCCGGCATCAGTCACCTGTCCTACCTCAATCTGATTATCGTCAAAAAACTTTTGAGCTTTTTTGCATGATACTCAGCCTTTTCTGAAATATGCCCACTCCACTGTCATGACAATCTCCCTCCAATCTATTCAAAGTGATAATGGTTCCTTTAGACTCCAAGTTATCAAGCCGTATAATCAGAGTCAATCGCTCCATGAATCCACACTCGATATTTCATAAAGCAGGCTATGCGTTTTTTACGATTGCGATTGTGAATATAGCGGGAAGAATGTTTTCTCCAGAGGTTAACGATGGTTGTTTGGTTAAGCCGATGGGGGATACCAAGGACTGGTGGTGGGTCAAAGTTGTGGATGCCCCATGAGGGACTCCTGAATTTAAAGCGATCTTTGCACGATATCCCCAAGTTTGACCCACTACCAAAAAATTCAACCTCAAAAACTTTATGGAACGGTTAACGCTGCACATCTACGGCTTGCCCGTACCATGTTTCTTGCTTGAATTGAGTAAGCTGTCCGTATGCCGTAACAACTGTAGTTCTAACAGGTTAAAGTCCTGAAGGAGGAATTATCCGTACGCCTTCTTAGCACCGGGAAGCAGCGTCTGGGTAACCAGGGGTTGTAAGTTTCTTATGGGCAAAGATGCAGGCCGTAACGAAAGTGAACCTATATGTAGCCTCGTCAACTAATTGAAGATGCCGACCTTTTGGACATCAAGGGAAGGCCGTAGTGCCTGGGAGTAGAAAACGGAAATCCTTTCAGGTGATCTTCCGGGGTAGCAGGGATGGCATGTGTCGGAAGAATTGCAGTGCAGTGCGGGAGACCCAATGCGGTTACGGTGAAGGGCCGTTAACTGATGGATATAAGGATATCCGAAATTCCATGGGGCTGTATTGGGAGTCGGAGGGGTTCATAGTACCGATTGAGGCTGAGGGACAACATAACCCCGGCCAAGGAAAGGGACCCTACTTTGTTCACGTAACTAACGAGCGGAGGATCAGGAGATTGCAATATGCTACTAACTCCGGATAGGATCAGGACGCTTCAGAGGAAGCTCTATTGTAAGGCCAAGC
>ERZ1645192.5049-NODE-5049-length-10317-cov-9.979536_pt1 | contig 10317 bp, 7 predicted proteins | sample MGYA00575354_ERZ1645192 | MGnify/ENA primary metagenome ERZ1645192 (study PRJEB40844, sample SAMN11349763) | freshwater sediment metagenome | isolation source: river sediment | host: Sediment | place: India: Faizupur Khadar , New Delhi | collected 2017-02-21 ...
AGCTCCGGCATGTGCTGGAAGTTCATCCCGTAGAAGCCGGCGATGAACGACAGAGGCATGAACAGGGTGGCGATGGTGGTGAGCACCTTCATCACGCTGTTCATCCGGTTGCTGAGGCTGGACAGGTAGATGTCCAGCATGCCGGCGAGCATCTCGCGGTAGGTCTCCACGGTGTCGATGATCTGGATCACGTGGTCGTACAGGTCCCGGTAGTAGATGGCGTTCTCCGCCTGGATCAGGGGCGTCTCGTGACGCTCCAGCGCCAGCGCCATCTCCCGCAGCGGCCAGACCGCCCGGCGCACCATCAGGATGTCGCGCTTGAGCCGGTGGATGGTGTGGAGGGTTTCGGTGGTGGGCGCGTTGACCAGGCGGTCCTCCAGTTCCTCCATCTGGTCGCCCAGGCGCTCCAGGATGACGAAGTAGTGGTCGACGATCACGTCCATCAGGGCGTAGGCCAGATACTCGCTGCCCAGCCGGCGCAGCCGGCCGCCGGGATCCTTCAGCCGGTTCCGCACCGGGTCGAAGCTGTCGCCCTGGCGCCCTTCCTGGAAGGAGACGACGAATCCGCGGCCCATCACCAGACTGACCTGTTCCGCCTGGAGTTCCTGGGAGGCCTCGTCGAACTCCAGCATCTTGAGGACGACAAACAGGTAGTCCCCGAACACATCCGCCTTGGGCCGGTGAAAGGTGTTCAGGATGTCTTCCATCGTCAGCGGATGGATGCCGAACGCCTCACCGATCCGGCCCACGGCGGCCACGTCGTGCAGCCCCTCGATGTTGAGCCAAAGCTTGTCCCCGTTGGCGTGCGGCCGCTGCCGCAACTGGTCCAGCACCACCGGTCCGGTCTCCAGCCGGTCGGGACCGTAGCGAGTCAGCTCGCCCCGGATCTGGTCGGTCTTCTGTTCGCCCACATGGACCAGGGTGCCGGGCGACAACCCCACCGCCTGACGGCGGTGGCGGCGGGATCTTCGGCTCATGGGCATCCTCCTCCGGAACCGGGTCCGGGGCGGCGGCGCGTCATGCGTCCACCCCGGTCAGCGCGCGTATCCGCGCAGCGTAGCCGTCGGCGTCGAACTTGCGCTTCAGGCCGGCGGCGACCATGTAGCGGACTTTCCCGAACACGGGCCGCTCGCCCCACGGACGGTCGTGCTTGCCGAAACACCAAGCCACGCCGGCGTAGCCATTGGGATCGCGGCCGTCCAGCTCGTAGCGGTCGTTGAGGCGGACGGCGACACGGAAGGCGTCGCGGGGCGAGGCGCTCCATTCGAGAATTTTCTTTCCCCAGTACATCCGCATGTAGCCGTGCATCTTGCCGGTGTGCACCAGCTCGAGCTGGGCGGCGTTCCAGTATGGGTCGTGGGTGGCGGCGCGCTCCAGCTCCGCGGGGGTGTAGCGCGCCGGGCGCGGATCCTTGGCGTGGCGGTTGAGGTCGGCGCGCGCCCAGGACGGCAGGCCGTGGTAGCCGTCGTAGGCCGGGTTGTACCAGACGAAGTTGACGGCCAGCTCGCGGCGGACGATGAGTTCTTCGAGGAACGCCTCGGCGCCGGGCGAACCGGAGGCCTGCGCGGCCAGCGCCGCCTCCAGCGGCGAGAGCTGTCCGAAGTGCAGATACGGACTCAGGCCCGACACGGCGCCGGCGTTCGGGTCGTTGCGCCGGTCGGGATAGGCGTCGAGGCCGCAGGTGACGAACGCGGCCAGCCGGGCGCGGGCCGCCGCCGCCCCGCCCGTCCAGCCGGGCGCCGGCGGGACCGACCGGTCCACGTCCAGGCGCTCGAGCGCCGCCGCCGGATCGGCGATGTCAAAGGCATCCAGATCGAAGCGGGTTGACGGACGCCGCGGCGCCCGCGCCGGTGGCGGCGGCGCCAGGAAGCGGTCCAGCGCCCGGCGGATCTTGGGACGGAAGGTGGCGGCGGTGAACTCGTCCTTCGGCGAGGCGACGCCCACCGGAACCACCACATCGGTCTCCACCTGGAGAAACGGACACTCGCTCCGCGCCGCGGCCACGGCGCGCCACTCGCGCTGGTGGCGGAGGTAGCCGGCGTCCACCACCGTGAGCGCGGCGTCCGCCGCGAGCGCCAGCGCCCCGGCGGCCGGCGGTTCGCGCCGCACCACCAGCCGGATGCCCCGCTCGGCCAGCGACCGCTGCGTCTCGGCCAGTCCCTGCAGCATGAAGGCGTAGTGGCGGGCGTTGGCGCCGGGGTATTGTTCGGTGAGCCCGAAGTACGCCACCACCGGCAGATCACGCGCATCGGCTTCCGTGACGGCCAGGGCCAGGGCGTGGTTGGCGTCGGCGCGCTGGGCCGCCTGCATCCAATAGAGCACGTATTGCCCGCACCGCGCCGGCCGGTCGTTCAACGGTTGGATCCGCTCAGATTCCACGATCTGGGTCGACTTCACCCCGCCAGTCTACCACAGGAAAGTTATAAGTTAGGAGACAGGAGATAGGAGTAACCGGAGGGCAATCACGGTTCGCCGGATCAGGACAGTTGATGGTTGATGGTTGATGGTTGATGTTCCCGATTACATACCGTTTACTGTTTACTGTTCACTGTTCACTTCTAACTCCTAACTCCTCCCTCCCGACTCCTCACTAAAAACGTCCCGGCCGGATGCGGGGCACCCGGCCGGAGAATCGGTCACAACTGGCGGAACGGATCTAGTTAAGGCCGCGTTGCTTGAGCAGGGGCTCGATCTTCGGGTCGCGGCCGCGGAAATTGCGGTACATCACCGCTGGGTCCACGGTGCCATTGACTTCGAGCACGTGCGTGCGGAAAGCGTCGGCCGTCTTCGCGTCGAACAGACTCGTCTCGACGAACGCCTCGAAGGCGTCGCAGTCGAGCACGCCCGACCAGATGTAGCTGTAGTAGCCGGCGGCGTAGCCGCCGATGATGTGGGTGAAATAGGTGCTGCGGTACCGGCTGATGATCTCGGGGATCAGGCCGATGGTGTTGAGGTAGTCGGACTCGAACTTGTCGATGTCAAGATCCTGCGGTTCGGTCAGGGTGTGGTACTTCATGTCCAGGAGCGACGCGGCCAGGTACTCCACGGTTTCGAAGCCCTGGTTGAACAGGCGGCTCTTGTTGATCTTGGTCACCAGCGCGTCGGGGATCACTGCGCCGGTCTGGTAGTGCCGGGCGTACTGGCGCAGCACCTCCGGCTCGACCGCCCAGTGCTCCATGATCTGGGACGGCAGTTCCACGAAGTCGGTGGCGCGGAAGGTGGTGTCATAGGTCACGTCGGAAAGCAGGTTGTCGAGGGCGTGGCCGAACTCGTGGAACAGCGTGCTGACCTCCTCGAGGCTCAGCAGCGCCGGCCCGTCGCCGGAGGGCCGCGTGCAGTTGGTCACCAGTGTCACCACCGGCGGGATCTTCTGGCCGTCGCGCTTGTACTCGCTCCGGTAGGCGCCGCACCAGGCGCCGGCGCGCTTGCTGGCCCGGGGGTGGAAATCCATGTACAGGACGCCGAGGTGGGAGCCGTCCTTATCCTTCACCCGGAACACCTGGGCCTCAGGGTGGGGTTTCGGCATGTCGGTCAGCGGTTCGAACGAGAGGCCGTACAGCCGGTTGGCGACGTAGAACACGCCGTCGCGCACATTGTCCAGCTTGAAGTAGGGCCGCAACTCGGCGTCATCCAGGTCGTACTGGGCCTTGCGGAGCTTTTCGGCATAGTACCACCAGTCCCAGGATGCCAGCTTGAATCCGCCGCCTTCCTGGTCGATGATGGCCTGCAGCTGCTGCGCCTCTTTGCGGGCCACGGGGAGCGCCGCCGCCCAGAGACGGTTCAGCAGGTCGTACACGCGGTCGGGGGTGCGGGCCATCCGGTTCTCCAGGATGTAGTGGGCGTAGGTGGCATAGCCCAACAGCTTGGCCCGCTCCACCCGGAGTTTCATGATGTCGTTGAAGATCGCCTTGTTGTCGTTGGCGTTGTCGTTGTCGCCGCGCTGGATGTAGGCGGTGTAGAGCTGCCGGCGCAGCTCCCGGTTCTTGGCGTACTGCAGGAACGGGAGCATGCTGGGCTTCTGGGTGGTGAACACCCACCGGCCGGCCAGCCCCGCCTGCTTGGCCTCTTCGGCCGCCGCCGCGATCGCGGCCTCAGGCAGCCCGGCGAGGTCCTCCGGTTTCTCCACCACCAGCCGGTAGGCATTGGTTTCGGCCAGCACGTTCTGGCTGTACTGGACGCCCAGCACCGAGAGCTGGCGGTTGATGGCGCGCAGTTTCTCCTGCTCCACTTCCGGCAGGCTGACGCCGCTGCGGATGTAGCCGCGGTACAGGTTCTCCAGTAGATACAGCTGCTCTCCGGTCAAGCCGAGCTGCTCGCGCTGGTTGTAGAGCATACGCACCCGCAGGAAGAGCTTGGGATTCATCGCGATGGCGTCCCGGTGGGCCGCCAGGCGGGGAGCGATCTCCTGGTTGAGTTTCTGGATCTCGTCGTTGGTGTCCACCGACACCCGGCCGAAGAACACCGAGCCCACTTCGCCGAGCAGCTCGCCGGACCGGTCCAGCGCCTCGATGGTGTTGGCGAAGGTGGGCGGTTGCGGATTATTGACGATGGCATCGATCTCGGCCAGATTCCGCTTCATGCCCTCTTCGAAGGCGGGACGGAAGTGTTCCAGCTTGATCTTTTCGAACGGTGGCACGTTGTACGGGGTGCCGTAGGGGGCGAAGAACGGGTTGGCCGCCGCGGCCGGCTGCGCCGCCGCGCCGCAGCCGCTGCACCCTGCGGCGCAGGGGCTCTTTTTCGCGGCCGGCTCGGGGGCTTGCGCCAGACCAAGCGCGCCCAGCAGGAGTCCCGTCATCACCAACAGCAGACACATGCGCATAGTGACCTCTCCATGAACAGAATGCGAAAGTTCATCCTAGACAAAAACGCTCGCCGGATCAAGCCTGCCGCGACGACCGGCAGAAAACAGATGATACGGTTGCACCGCGTCTAAGTTTTAAGGAATCTACGGCTGTCCGCCGCCTGGCACGGGCCGCGACCTCAGGACGTGCTGCAGCCGCGGATCGCCGGCCGCCAGCGCCAGCGCCCGGAGCGCGCTCCGCTCCTTGTCCTTGATCTCCAGCATGAGATCGAAATCGTGGGGGCGGGAATCCCGCAGGAATTTCCGAAAATCGGCCGCGTCCAGCGAGTGGACATGGGTGCCGGGCCGGGCGTCCGGCGCCTGGCTGCTGTAATCGACCATGGGCGGACCGTCCGCGGCGGACCACGTCCGGGCGGCGGCTGCGAGCGCCTCGGCCAGCGGTTCGCCCCGGTTCAGCATCGCGTGGTGGAACGCGTCGAACAGCACCGGGATGTCGCAGCGGGCGTGCAGCTCCAGGCAGTCGCCCAGCGGATAGTTGCGGTCGTCGTTTTCCACCACCAGCCGCCGCCGAACCGCCGCCGGCAGCCGAGCCCAATTCCGCGCGAACCGCGCCAGGCTCTCCGCCCGGTCGCCGTACACGCCGCCGACGTGGATCTGCGCCTTGGCCGCGTCGTCGAGCTCCAGCAGCTCCAGCACCCGGACGTGGTACTCGAGCTCGCGGACGCTGCGCCGGACGATCTCGGGCTCTTGCGCGTTGATCAGGGTGAACTGGTCGGGGTGCATCGAGATGCGCATCCGGGCGTCCCGCATCATCCGCCCGATTTCGGCGAACCGCTCCCGGAACGCGCCACCCCAGTCATCGGTGCACACCGGGTGGGAGGCGAAGGGGACCAGGTCCGAGCTGATCCGCAGGAACCCCAGGCCGTGCTCGGTGTTGTAACGCACCATCGCCGCCAGGAACTCCAGGTTGGCCGCCACGGTCTCCGCCAGGCGGGCGGAGGAGTAGGAGGCCAGCCGGAACGTCCGGATCCGGCCGGGGGGCAACGAGCGATTGATGCACGGGTAGCCGATCCGCATGGCCCCAGTGTACACCGGCTGTCCAGGCGGCGCGTCATGGTCCGTCGATCCGGGGATGTAGTATAATGCGCCCTCCAGGACCGGCGCGCGCCGATCCCCACTCTTCGACCTCGAGGATTCCATGAATGACAGCGTGATCAGCCTGTGTCTGACGGCCGCGATGGTGCTGCTGGCAGGGTGCGCTTTCCTGCCCGGCGACAACCCGTCGTCTCCGCCGGAGGGTGCTGCACCGGACACCGCCGCCCCGGCTCAGCGCACGTCGCAGCCGGCGGCGCCGTCCGGCTCCGGGACCTACCTCACCCTGTATCGGGAGCAGTCGCAGGGTGCGTTCCAGATGCTCGTCCCCAAAGGCTGGCAGGCGGACGGCGGGATGATCGGGTCCGGGCTCAACTGGAACGTTGTGGACCTGGTGGAGTCCAACATCCGCTTCCGGGTCACCAGTCCGGACGGCCGATCGTTCTTCGGTTACTACCCGCGTTTCTATTTCCAGGATCCGGCGGTCACCGCCCGGAGCAGCATGGGCATGCTGCAACCGCAGCCGGGCCAGGTGCAGAGCGGCTGCTGGCTGTACCCGTACCTGTCGATCCGCCAGTACCTGGAGGTCATTGTCTTCGGGCAACTGGCCGCTCAGGAGATCCAGAATCCGCGTTTCGTCGGGGATGTGGTTCCCGTCCCGGCGCTCAAGGCCCTCGTGCCCAGCGTCGCCTCCCATTACCAGGCCGGCTATGCCGATTTCGTCTGCACGGTGCGAGGGGTTCCGAGTTACGGCCGCATCTACACGGTGCTTTACAACCTGCAGGACATGATCTGGTCCACCGTGTTCACCGCCGGATGGCTGGCGCCCCAGAGCCGCTGGCGCGAGGACGGCCGGATCATGGAGATCTGCCTGAAGACCTTCCAACTGGATCCCCAGTGGGCGGCCCGGGCCGCCGCCGCCGCCGCGCAGCGGTCCAAACAGTACGGGGACACGCTGCGTTACCTGAACGACGTCGACCGGCAGATCACCGAGAACCGCAGCCAGACCCGGTCCGGCATCCAGGAGGAGTTCTACAAGGCCATCACGGGCCAGATCGAGACCCGCGACCCCCAGACCGGTCAGGAAACCTGGCTGCCGGCATACCGTTTCGCCTTCACCGACGGCCGCGGCAACTATTTCCTGAGCGACGATCCCAATCAGAACCCGACCCGCGCCAATCCCGAGTGGCGCGCCCTGGATCTGATCAACCGCAACGATCCCGACTACCGGCCCAACCGGTAGCCGGCCTGTCAGGTCCCGGAGGACACTGTCTGTCCGGGTGCGGCGACCCACTGTTCAATCTCTCGGCGCGTACACATAATCAACGGGAACGCGTTGTGGCGGATGACGCCGGCAAGCCCAACCGCCTCAACCGGCTGCGGCGGTTCGGCCACGCTTCCGTCTCCGGACTCCATGCAACAATTGACACCGATGCGGCGTAAACATTCTCGTTACCCTGAACGAGAAGCATGCTATATTTTCAATATTAAAATGACGAGTCGGCTTCATTTGCTTCCGGCTGAAAACGAGCAGAACAGGATTCGATGGCGATGCTGACGCGTACTCACCTTTGGCAACCACGAGACCGGGCCTGGCGGTCCCGACCCACAGGCAAGGCGTTCCTTGCCCTGCTGGTGATGGTGACCTTCGGCCTGTTCCCGTTCCACCAGATCCTGCATCTGGTTTTTGCCGACCACAGCCACCGATACTGCCGGGTCCACTACCAGATCGAAGACGTTTATCCGGCAGACGACCTCAACTCGATCGTCATAGGAACCGAAGACCCGGCCAATGAAACCGTGCAACCGCTCGGCGCCGCCTCGCGTGACCGGAATCAAAGCCATCACGGCTGCGACATCCTGAACCTGTGCTTCGAATCGAAATCGGTCAGCGCACTCCGGGCAAACGGAGTCCGTCAACCGGATGCTACCCGAGTGGCGTCGTCGGACCTGGCCGCTGATTTCGTCGGGTCATGCCCCTTGGTCCTGCTCTCCCCCAAGCATTCCCCGCCCCAGGCGTTCTGCCGGTAGTCCCCGAAACCGCGACTTTCACCGAACGTCAGAACCGACGAGTTTGGAAACCGACCGGTGGATTCCAAACATCGATGCGCTTATTCAGGAGAATGCAAGGCATGAGCATGAAGCCAAGGGTTTTGCCCATCATCATCTCAATCATTTTGATTATCCCGGTGAGTTGTCAGATTGCTGCCGCTGATGACCCGGCGCCACCGAAGCCGTCGCCGGCGGTCGCGGCCGCCACCGTTCCGGTTGACACCCGGGACGAACGAATCCGCCAACTCGAGGACCGGGTGCGGGAGTTGGAACAGAAACTGGGCGTCTTGATGGAGCGGCTGGATCTCGACGAGCAGCGCCAGATGATCCAGGAAGCGCAAACCGCGGCCATCCAGACCGATGAGGAATCCAAGCCGGAGCAGCGTGAATTTCTCGAGGGGGGCCTGGCGCTGCAGAAATTGAATCCCGAAATCACATTCTGCGCCGATTTTCTCGGCACAGTGATCTTCGATGACGGCAAGTTTTATGCCGGCGAAACCGACCGCAGCGGCTTTCAAACGCGGTCGGTCGGCCTGCATTTTCAGCATCAGTTGGATCCCTACTCGAGTTTTAAGAGCGCTTTTCATTTTTCACCCGAGCACGGCGTCGACATCGAAGAAGTCTATATCAACTGGTCCGGAGTCATTCCCGCCATTTCATTCACGGCGGGGCGGTTTCGGCAGAATTTCGGCATCCTCAACCGATGGCACGATCACGATCTGGACCAGACCGGCTATCCGGCCGCTCTCCGCCTGGTGCTGGGTGAGGAGGGGCTGGTCGGCAACGGGGTCATGGTCAAATGGCTGATGCCGTCGCTGTGGGCGCATGCCAACGAACTCACGCTGGAGGTGGTCGACGGCGACGACGAAACCCTCTTCTCCGGTCAGCACTTCAGCGTGCCCAGCACATTGGTCCATCTGAAGAATTACTACGATCTCAGCGCCAGCACCTATCTGGAATTGGGTCTGACCGGCATGCTCGGCGGCAACAACCGGCGCGGCTGGTCGAACGAAGCGGGCGAGCTGATCGACGAGACCTGGCGGCGCACCCTCGCCGCCGGCATGGACCTGACCCTCTTCTGGTCACCGCCGTCCCGCGCCAAGTACGACCAGTTCACCTGGCGGACTGAGTTCTATTACGTGGACAAGGAACTGCCGGCCACGAGCGAACCGGCCTTTTCGAAATCCTGGGGATTGTATTCGTACATCCAGGACCAGCTGTCGGCGCGCTGGTTTGCGGGCATCCGGGGCGATGTCGCCCGCCCGACCCTCCGCCAGCGCGACGTTGTGGCGTGGGACATCGTCCCCTACCTCACTTTCTGGCAGAGCGAATTCGTCTATCTCCGGCTGGAGTATCAATACGGCCGGAACATCCCGGCCTGGTCGGAAACCGACGGCTTCATGCCCCGCACCGACAACCGGCTGTTGCTTCAGCTCAACTTCGCCGCGGGGCCGCACAAACATGAAAAATACTGACAGGAGTCAATCCATGAAAAATCAAGTGTTGTGGATCGCCCTGATATTGAGTGTCTTGTGTTGGGGCTCGGCCGCCGCACGGACGGCGGACGGCAAGTTGCGGGTGGTGGTGACCTACTCGGCCTACCACTCCATCGCGGAGTACGTCGGTGGGGACAAGGTCGTAGTGTCGCACATCGTTGAAGGCGACCAGGACCCGCACATCGTCCGCCCCAAACCCAGTCTGGCCGTGCTACTCAAATCGGCGGACGTCTATGTGGCCACCGGCATGGACCTGGAGATGTGGTCACCGGCACTGGTGGACATGTCCGGCAATCCCAATATCCGCAGCGGCCAGAAGGGCTAAGTCTCCGCCAGCGCCGGGTTGCCTCTGCTCGAGAAACCGGTCACGGTTTCCCGCGCGGAAGGTGATGTGCATGTTTATGGCAATCCCCATATCCACACCAGTCCGCTCAATGGCAAAACCATCGCCGAGAACATCTGCGTCGGCTTGAAGCGGAACGCGCCCGAGCACGCCGAGTACTTTGACCAAAATCTCCACCGCTTCATTGAGGAAGTCGACCGGCGGACGTTCGGTGACGAGCTGGTCCGGCTGCTGGGCGGCAAGTTGATGACCAATCTGGCTCAAAAGGGGAAATTGATCCCTTTCCTCGAAAACAAGCAGTACCGCGGCCAGCCGTTGTCGGCCCACCTCGGCGGCTGGATGAAGGCCGCCGAGTCGCTGCGCGGCTTGAAAATCGTCGCCTATCACAAGAACATCAGTTACTTCGCGGAGCTGTTCGACATCGAGATCGTCGATTATCTGGAACCGAAACCGGGCATACCGCCCACGCCAGGACACATCTCGGCGGTCATCGACAAGATGCGCAGCCAGCATATTCACATCTTGTGGGCTGA
>ERZ1645192.5050-NODE-5050-length-10317-cov-9.449912_pt1 | contig 10317 bp, 7 predicted proteins | sample MGYA00575354_ERZ1645192 | MGnify/ENA primary metagenome ERZ1645192 (study PRJEB40844, sample SAMN11349763) | freshwater sediment metagenome | isolation source: river sediment | host: Sediment | place: India: Faizupur Khadar , New Delhi | collected 2017-02-21 ...
TGGCTTAACGTTGGTTACGTAGTATTGATTCATCCTTCCTGATAGTTTTTCAGCGCAGCGAAGTGAGGAATCTCAATGGCTTACTCAATCTTGAGACTCACTAGTTCAAGCCTCGTTGAAGTGCTCCTGAGTACCTTGAATACATAATTTTTTATCCTGATAACATCATTGTTGCCGGGAATACTTCCGTGGAAAAAAAGTATCATTCCGGCAAGTGTTTCATATTCATCTTCTTCGGGGAGATTGAGCTGGTATTTTTCATTCAGGTAGTCGATTTCGAGGCGTCCTGAGAAGATATATTCATCCCTTCCAATAATTTTCTCGGTCAATTCATTCACATCATGTTCATCCTCAATATCGCCGACGATCTCTTCCAGAACATCTTCAATAGTGACTATCCCTGAAGTGCCTCCGAATTCATCAACCACGAGGGCCAGGTTCTTCTTCTCTTCAACAAAAATCTTTAAGAGCTTGTTTGCAGCCATCGTTTCAGGCACGATGGTCAGCTTCCTCAGCGAAGCCCTTATATCGGGAGGATTCCTGAATATATCCTTAAGCTCAAAATACCCGGTTATGTTGTCGATAGTCTCTTCATAAACCAGTATCCTGGAGTGCTGTGTTTCAATGAATTTTTCCTTAAGCGCCTCAATAGAACTCGAGATCTCAATTGCTTCTATCTCAGTCCGTGGCACCATGCATTCTCTAAGTCTGACACTTGAAAAATCGAGTGCATTCCTGAATATCCTGATGTTATCCTGGAGTTGCCCATGCTCCTCCCTGCCCTCTTTGTCCGTATCCAGGAAATGATCAAGATCGACTTTCCCGAAAACAATATTCTCAGGTGTCTTATGAGACCTGTTTTTAAAGAATATCTTCAGGAAGAGATTGGCTGCGCCAAGCGTAAACTTGCTGATCGGGTAAAATATCCAGTAAAAAAGAAGCGTAGGGATGCTCAGAATCTTTAAAAAGAAATTGGGAGAGATTACAAATATTGTTTTGGGTAGGAATTCTGAAAAGAGAAGTAGTATGGCTGTCGATATTATTGTACTGAGAATAAGGATCAGTGCATCAGAGGGTATAAACGCCGAAAGAGACGGGTTCAGCAGGTCGGAAAAGAATAATCCGTAAATAACAAGAGCTATGTTGTTGCCGATGAGCATGGTGGCAATGAACTGCCCCGGGTGCCTGGCAAAGATCCTGACAATATCGGAGCCAAAGACTCCCTGCTTCCGGTCAAGTTCGATCCTGAGCTTGTTGGATGCAATAAAGGCTATCTCCATTCCTGAAAAGAAGGCAGAAAACAACATTGCCAGCAGTATGATAACCACAGCATTCACCATCTAAAGGTAATATTTTATTCCTCTTTAAGGTAGATTGGCCCTGACGGGTTTTTGATACGCCGGGTGGTCAGCCTTATGTCTGACTCAAAACCGGTTCCCATGATTGTCTGGTCCTCATTGATGATCTTCACGAACCGCTCGGTATAAATAAAATCTTTCTCCTGGTCCCAGAACAGCTGTTCTGTTTCAAGCCTGTCGCCTGATGCATTTACCACTACCACACTGTCGCGGAGTTCCCAGAGCTTTTTCTTCTCTGTATAACGTGCATATTTTGATACTGCAAAGCCGGCTGAGTCCTTTTTTCCGTCATAGAAGATTACGTTAATACCGGAAATAAACTCGGTGTACGGAGAATCATCTTTGTTATACATCTCCATAAGTGGAGCCCTGAGGATAAGCTGAACTTTTCCCGAGTCGTTATATATGGTAACAAAATTTCTGCCGGTGATTGACGGCAGGCTGCTTATATCGGTAACCTTTACAGTTTCAACCTTTGTATCGCAGGCCTGGAGAATAATTACCGCAGCAGCCAGGTGAATAAGCCTAATCATATTTCCTCTTGAAGAACCAGTTGTCATACATATTCAGGCTTAATCCGAAAGTGAAATAGTTCTCATTATGTACAAACGGCGCTCCGGTCATTGATCTGCTTGTATAATCGAAGTAGAAATTGATTTTCGAATAGAAATCGGCTGCTGTTTTGTATCTGCGTCGCATGGGTATTCCGGCGCCGATACTTGCGCCATATTCATTCACTTTATATCCGTTGAGCAGCAGATAGTTATTTCCTGCATGGACACCGGCACGATATTCAATTCTTTTAATAAAATTATAGTTCGACAGCCTGTCGGGTATCCAGTCGGCGCCTAAAGAAACAGTATGTGTGCTGGCCAGATTTCCTGATGACCCGGGGAATTTTGCTGCTGCCCAGTTGGTATAGGCATAGTCGAGCGATGTTGTGAACTTATTTTTCTTGCCAAAAGCTATACCTGCCCTGAAACTCCATGGCAGATAAGTCCTGGTTGAATCGTCGATAGATGAAAATCTTGTATCAGTAGTACTGTAGATATTGTATCTGAAAGTAGTGCTCTCCAGTCGCGATTTGCAGTTTCGGCCCGAGCTGAAAGAGGTTCCCAGATTTAAGAAATAATCTTTTTTCAGATCCCTGAAATACTGAAGACCTGCATCAAAGCCAATTCCGGTAATCTGGAACTTGTCAGTCATATTCGTCTGAAAAGTATAATAATAATCTGCGAAGTCGAATTCATTGTACCGGTTTATTGATCCGAAAATAAATGACATGTTTGCCCCTGCAGAGAGATTTTTTGCAATGTTAACGCCGGTTCCGAGGAAGAAATTTGTAAATCCTCCGCTTCCGTTGTGGTACGCAGTGTATTCACCTATAAGCGGATCGGTATCTTCAGCACTGACTTGTTCCGAAATATTATAATAACCGTTGCTGAAGGGAATAAGCCCCATGGCCATGCCCCAGTTTTTCTTTATCGGGAAGGCTATCATGAAATGATCAAAGTTAAGATCTTCGGAAAGATCTTTATTGGTCCCGTCCGAAACCAGGTTAATCCCATAATCGATGCCGAAGTCAAAAACAAATGAATTTGTATCAATAGCGCTGTACGAAGCCGGATTGAGGTAAAATACATTAAGGTTGTCCCTGGCAGCCAGGCCTGTTCCTGCCATACCCAGGCTGCGGAATGAACCTGCCGGTTCGATAAGTCCAAGGTTATACCGTGCCAGCGGTGAGTTAATGGATTTCTGTCCATATGTAAAGAAAGGGATGCATATCAGAATTGCCAGAAGGATCCCTGCTACTCTATTTTGCATTGTACTCCAGAATATAATTTAAACCATCAATCACAATGTCAGGCATATATGTCACCCCGTGACTGATTCTCTGTTTCAGATACCCCCCGTCGCCACCAGTAATGATGATCTTGCCGTTGGTATGCTTTTTCTGAAACGTGCGAATATACTCATTTATTTCATAAATAAGCCCATTAATGACTCCGGCAGTGATGGCTTCAGCAGTATTTGTACCTTGCGAAACATATTTTTCGGCAGTGGAAATGAGTGGCAGCTTACCTGTAAATTTGTGAAGAGCCCGGAACCTCATACTCAGCCCTGGGGAAATATTTCCTCCCTTATAAACCTTCCCGGATAAGAAATCGTAGGTAATAGCGCTGCCTGCGTCTATTATAAGAACCTTCTGCCCGGGGTAGGCAAAGCATGCTCCTGCAACAGCTGCAATCCTGTCGGGACCCAGTGTTTCGGGTGTTTTATAATCATTCCTGAAAGGGAGTTTCGATTTGTGCGAAAGTATATGTACATCAGGTATCCCGTGTGTTGCCAGGTCAATAACGAAATCAGGAGTGTTTCTTACACTTGAGACGATAGCCTTGTCAAGCAGATACTTTCCCAGCATTTTTTCCAGCTTTTCACAGCTGAATAATCTTGTACGTAACGAAATCTTCTTGTCCTTTCCGTTATATACGGCAACTTTTGTGCTGGAGTTTCCTATGTCTAGAATCAGGTTCATTTTTGTAGTATATATACAAAGGTATGAAAGAAGTTTGGAGTGACCGGGGCCAGGAGTTACTAAAGTTACCAGAACCGTCAATTATTGTCTTTACGGTCGCTTACGTTAGTCAGGATATCTTTAAGTACGGCAATAGCTCTTCTTACAGAGTCTATCTCTCTGATTGTCAGGCTTAATCTTGCTTCCTTCTGTTTGACTGACATTTGTTTCTGGTGCCTGTTTACATAATTCATTATTGATACGAACTGCCCGCTACGATAAAATGGTGATTCCGGATCGGATATAAAATTTGCAATCAGGAGAGTGTTCTTTAAAAGGATTTTTTCAATTCCAAGTTTCACTGCTATCCATTTTATTCTTACAACATCAAGTAGTGCCGATGCAGGTGGGGGAAGCTTCCCGAAACGATCAGTCAGCTTCTTTTCAAACAGAGCCAGGCCTTCATCATTTTCTATATCATTCAGCTCTTTGTAGAGCCTGATCCTTTCAGATATGTTCGATACGTATTCATCGGGGAACATTATCTCAAGATCTGTATCTACCTGGAAATCGGTTACATAAGATTTCCTGACATTTTCATCCGGTTTTAAACTGTCTCCCTCTTTCTCATTGCTGAATATCTGTGGTTCTGTATCCCTTAGTTCCATCATTGCCTCCGACAGGATCTTCTGGTATGTTTCAAATCCTATATCGGTAATAAAACCGCTCTGTTCCCCGCCAAGAAGGTTGCCTGAGCCTCTGATATCGAGATCCTGCATTGCAATATTAAAACCGCTTCCCAGTTCTGAAAACTCTTCAATCGCTTTAAGCCGTCTCCGCGCCTCATGGGTGAGTGTATCAGGCGGAGGCGCCAGGAGATAGCAGAATGCCTTTTTGTTTGACCTCCCTACACGACCCCTCAGCTGGTGAAGTTCTGAAAGTCCGAAGTGATGGGCATCATTTATGAAAATGGTGTTGGCATTCGGGATATCAAGTCCTGATTCAATGATTGTAGTTGCGATCAGCACATCGTAGTCGCCCTGTATAAAGTCGAACATCACATTTTCAATGCTCGTCCCGTCCATCTGACCATGTACGACTGCGCTTTTTATGTTCGGGCATATCCTGTGAACTTTTGCCTGAATCTCCCTGATATTATCAACCCGGTTATGAATGATAAATACCTGTCCACCTCTGGATACCTCATACTCAATTCCTTCCTTGATAATTTCCTCGTTGAAACCATGAAGCTCAGTAATGATAGGCATCCGGTTGGGTGGAGGAGTGTTAATTATCGACAGATCGCGTGCCCCCATCAGTGAGAACTGCAGTGTACGCGGTATAGGTGTTGCAGTAAGTGTGAGGGTGTCAACGCTGGCCCTGATCTTTTTGAGCTTCTCTTTAACCGCAACGCCAAAACGCTGTTCCTCATCTATTATAAGTAATCCCAGGTCCCTGAATCTGATCTCCTTTCCGATAAGCTTGTGTGTGCCGATTATAATATCAATCTTCCCTTCAGCAAGATCGGCAATGATCTTTTTTTCCTCCTTTGCCTTTTTATGTCGTGTGAGGTATTCAACCTTACAGGGGAATTCCTTCAGCCGCGATGAAAAAGTTTTGTAGTGCTGAAGGGCAAGTATGGTTGTCGGTACAAGTATTGCCGTCTGTTTACTGTCGGAAGCTGCTTTGAATGCAGCCCTAACGGCAACCTCCGTTTTTCCGAAGCCCACATCACCGCAAACCAGGCGGTCCATCGGGTGTGACGCCTCCATATCGGCCTTTATCGAAAGAGATGTGCTGACCTGGTCTGGGGTGTCCTCGTAAATAAAAGAAGCTTCAAGCTCGCGCTGAAGATATGAATCGGGTGAAAATGAATATCCCGGTTCTGCCATCCTTTTAGCATACAGCTGAATCAGGTCTTTTGCTATGTCCCTGACTCTTTTCCTGGCCGACTGCTTAAGTTTCTGCCATGCGCCGGAGCCAAGCTTATAGATCTTCGGGGGTGCGCTTTCGCCGCTCTTGTACTTCGATATCCTGTGCAGTGAGTGAATACCTACATACAATATATCATTATCGCGGTAAACCAGCTTTATTGCTTCCTGGAGCTTACCATTGACCTCTATCTTCTCAAGCCCTCCGAACCTTCCGATACCATGATCGATATGAACAACATAATCACCCGGGTTGAGACCTGTTAATTCTTTAACAGAGATGCTTTCCTTGCGGGTAAAATAACCTCTGATCCTGAATTTGTGATACCTGTCAAATATCTGGTGATCAGTATATATGCATAACTTAAGGTCGTGATCGGTGAAACCGGAATGAAGGTTTATCAGCGCTGCAGCAAAACCAATCTGAGGATTGATTTCTGCAAAGATATCACTGAGCCTGTCGATCTGTGACTGGCTTTCGGAGATGATGAAGGTATTGTAACCGTCCAGCTTATTCGACATGAGCTTGTCAGAGAGGAGCTCAAAATTTTTATTGAAAGCGGGTTGTGGCTCTGTCCTGAAGCTTACCCTTTCCGCCGGTTCAAAAAATGTCTGCCTGCCCAATTCTGCAATCCTGAACTTCCGGCACTCTTCCAAAAGCCTGTTACCGGTTATCACCAGCTCCTTTCTTCCGGCTAACTGCCCGGCCTCTTCGCGCTGGACAGTCTGGTCGTAGATTGAATTGGTCTTCTCCTTTATAAAAGCGGCATCCTCGATCCATATCACTGAGGAGGGAGGCAGGAAGTCGGTGAAGGAATCATTTATTTCCTCCACCGAAAGATCCTGTATGTTTGGAATAATCTGTATGGTATCCTGCGTCTTTACTGAAAGCTGGTCATCGGTGTTAAAGGTTCTGATAGTTTCAACCTCATCACTGAAAAAGTCGATACGATAGGGAAGGTCGGAGGAGTATGAGAAAACGTCGATTATGCTTCCTCTTATTGAATACTGGCCCGGTTCATATACAAAATCAACTCTTTCAAAACTGTACTCATGCAGCATTTCCTCGATAAATTCCAGCGAGAGCTTATCTCCTTTTGATACCCGGAATGTATTCTTTTTAAGGTTCCTCCTGCTTATTACTTTTTCCATCAGCGACTCAGGATATGTAACTATGATACCCTTTCTTCTTCCTGAGGAGAGATGGTTCAGAACTTCGGTCCTGAGTACAATATTTGCCGGTTCTGTTTGTTCGTACTGAACAGAACGTTTATATGTTGAAGGAAAGAAAAATATTCCCTCGTCGCCTGAAAGTGCCACTAAGTCATTATAGAAATATGCTGCATCCTCTTTTTCGGGTAAAATTACAAGGTGCATCGCCTGCATTTTATTATAGGCAAGCGCCACGATGACCGATCTTGATGATCCTGTCAGACCTTCTATGTTCAGGTTACCGGCTGAAGGATCCTCGAGCAATCCGATGATTTTCCCTAAAGAAGGATGTCCGGAGTACGCACCGGTTATTTCATTGTTTTTCATTAACTCAGGAATGTTTCAGGCCCCGGTGGCGTTAAGGATTTCTTCAATTTTTCTCACCATACCGGCTGATCCGGCAAAGAAGGGTGAGCGCTGATGGAGCGATTCCGGTTTGAGATCGAGTATTCGCCGGGAACCGTCTGAAGCAGCTCCTCCAGCCTGTTCGGCTATCATGGCAACCGGATTGCACTCATAGAGAAGCCTCAGCTTGCCGTCGGGCATCTTGTTGTTCTGCGGGTAAAGGAAGACACCACCCATAAGAAGGTTCCTGTGAATATCGGATACCAGCGACCCTATATATCTCGAGGTATATGGTCTGCCTGTCGATTCGTCTATTTCCTGGCAATACTTAAGGTATTTCTTGATTCCTGCGGGAAGAAAAATATAATTGCCTTCGTTTATTGAATATATTTTTCCGTCTTCGGGTGTTTTTATACATGGATGGGAGAGACAGAATTCACCTATGGAAGGATCGAGGGTAAAGCCGTTTACCCCGTTTCCGGTTGTATAGACAAGCATGGTCGATGAACCATAAATAACATAGAGAGCAGCAACCTGCTGTCGTCCGGGCTGAAGAAAATCCTCATTATTAACAGGTTCTCCTCTCGGGGTGATTCTCCTGTATATCGAGATTATCGATCCGACAGATACATTATAATCGATGTTGGACGATCCGTCGAGAGGATCCATACATACTATATATTTACCCTTCCTGGCCAGCTTGTCGCTGAATACTATTTCGTTCTGGTTTTCCTCAGTGGCAATGCCGCAGCACTCTCCGCTTGCCCTCAGAGCATCAGTAAATATCTTGTCGGCAAAAACATCGAGCTTCTGCTGATTTTCTCCCTGAACATTCACCATGCCTGCTCTTCCTATGATATCGACCAGCCCTGCCTTATTGATCTTTTTGTTGACTATTTTGGCAGCTGTTCCAATATTACTGAGAAGCGCTGAAAGCTCTCCCTTTGCATAGGGAAAATCTTTCTGCCTTAATATAATAAAGTCGTTAAGAGTGGTAATTTTATAGCTGTTCATTATGCTCCCGAAGTTAATTCATTATTATTAATTTTGGCTTTATTCGTTTCAATAAAAACACTTGATGAAGGTTTACAAATTCGGAGGAGCATCGGTGAAGGATGCCAGGGGTATAAAAAACCTGACCGGGATAGTCAGCCGGGAGAAAGATCAGCTTGTCATTGTAATCTCAGCCTTTGGAAAAACAACCAATGCTCTCGAAAGAGTCCTGAAAGCATGGCTGCATGGCGATAAAGGCTACCTCGGGCACCTTGATGATATCGGCAGCTACCATTCTTCGGTGATTGCCGAGCTCTTTCCTCCGGGAAACAGCGCCCGCGTGAGAACAGACGAATCATTTGCAGAACTCAGGCACTATCTGCACTCAAACAGGAAGAACAGCTATGATCATGATTATGACCAGGTTGTATCCTATGGCGAGCTATGGTCGACCATGATCGTTTCAGAATTTCTCATTGCTTCCGGACTCGATGCAGAATGGATCGACATACGTAAATGTCTTCTTACTGACGGAAGGCACCGCGATGCAAATATCCTCTGGAACGAAAGTACCGATAAAATAAAGAAACAATTCGATTTCACAAGATCGCATATTTATGTTACACAGGGATTTATAGGATCAACTGTGGAAGGGCAGACCACTACACTTGGACGTGAAGGATCTGATTTTACGGCAGCCATTTTAGCAAATATCCTTGATGCGAGGAGCGTAACAGTCTGGAAAGATGTTCCCGGTCTCCTCAATGCCGATCCGAAATGGCTTCCCGATGCACAGGTAATGGAAGAGATTTCATATAAGGAAGCCGTGGAGATCACCTTCTCGGGAGCGAAAGTCATTCATCCTAAGACAATTAAACCGCTTCATAACAAAAATATTCCACTCCATGTAAAGTCATTCGTCAATCCGGGTGAAGAAGGCACCATCGTGAAGGCTGATGCTACACTTAAAAAAGTGATGCCTGTTTTTATCAGGAAGGAAAACCAGATACTGATATCATTAGTGCCAAAGGATTTCTCCTTCGTAATGGGAGATAACCTGAGCAGGATATTCAGCATATTCACAGATAAAGGTATCAGGGTAAACCTGGTCGAGGCCAGTGCGGTGGCAATAGATGTTTGTGTCGACGACGAGCGATCTAAAATTGAAGAGTTGCTGGCAGAGCTTGAAGCTGAATATTCAGCTTTTTATAACGAAAAAGTGGAGATGCTCACAATACGGCATTATACTCCCGAAGCAATCAACAGGATCACCTCAGGACGGGAGATACTTCTGGAGCAGAGGATGAGGAGCAGTGTGAGGTTTGTGGTAAGAACGGCTCAGGGGCTCAACGGCTCAGCGGCTCAACGGTGAAAGCCTCTGCGCCTCTGTGCCACTGGACCATTGCGCCGTATGTCACCTGTCAAACACCAGTCTCTGTCCCCGGTAATCTTCGTTGAATACACCTTTATTATATACAACTGTCCCGTTCACAAAAGTCTGAACCACCTTTGACCTGAATGTGGTTCCTTCAAAGGGCGACCACCCACACTTATATAATATGTTGCTTTTTGAAACAGTCCATGGATCGTCAGGATTCACCAGGCAGAGATCTGCCTTATAGCCCTCACGGATAAATCCTCTTCCTTTCACATTGAACAGAACAGCAGGGTTATGACACATCTTCTCAACAATTTTTTCCATCGAAAAGAGTTTGTTGTGCCACAGCTCCATCATTGCTGCCAGGGCGTGCTGAACCAGTGGGCCGCCTGACGGAGCCCTGAAGTAGCTGTTCGATTTTTCAGCAAGGGTGTGTGGAGCATGGTCAGTGGCAATAATATCGATAAGGTCGTTGTTAACTGCACTGACAAGGGCATCCCTGTCAAACCTGGTCTTTATAGCCGGATTCCATTTGATGTGTGATCCGTACTTTTCATAATCAGTGTCATCAAACCATAGATGATG
>ERZ1645192.5051-NODE-5051-length-10317-cov-4.215747_pt1 | contig 10317 bp, 7 predicted proteins | sample MGYA00575354_ERZ1645192 | MGnify/ENA primary metagenome ERZ1645192 (study PRJEB40844, sample SAMN11349763) | freshwater sediment metagenome | isolation source: river sediment | host: Sediment | place: India: Faizupur Khadar , New Delhi | collected 2017-02-21 ...
GTTCTATGACCAGGTTTTGCGGTTTACCCGGAAAAATGTCCGCCACCTGGGCTCCAATCCGATGAACCTGCTTGAATTGAAGCGGGTTATAAAAAACTGAAGGTTAAGCAGTATTCCAATTGAGGCAGGTTGTTATTGTCCCGTATATCAGGGAGCAGCAGTTCCTTGTTCAAAAAACATCAAATAATCTCAAAATAATGAATACTTCAACGGAAGTGGTTCTTTTGTTTTATATTTTTATGCCTTCGTTGCACGGCCGGAACTTGTCAGGGATGATCCCGGCTGGGGAGTTGATTTCACTCATTTTTCAAACTGAAACACACGTTGAATTTTATCACGAAAATACGTGTAACGCTCGGCTGGTATTTTCTCAGGAAGGAACTATCCAAGTTTAAGCGTGAACTGAAGGCTGCCAATCTGGTGGATGCCAGGGAAATAGGCATTCTGTTCAGTATGGAGTCAGAAGCAGACTATGACAGGGTCAGCCGGTTTGCCACAGAACTGAATCAGGTGGGGAAAAAGGTACAGATTATTGGTTATTACCAGTTTAACAAACTTCCACCGTATTATGCCCAGAAACTTGCCTATGATCTGATTCTGCCCAAAAACCTTGATTTCTTCATGAGGCCTAAGGCAGATTTTGTGAGAAAGTTCATGCATTACGAATTTGATATGCTGATCGATCTGAGTACCAGGGATGACTTCCCTCTGCATTACATTGCATCATTATCGAAAGCGAAGTTTAAACTTGGTCAGTCATCGGGAGAATCCGGGTTGCCGTACGATCTGATGATCGATTCAGGTGATCAGATGGAGGGTGATGAACTCATCAGGCAAATGGTTCATTATACCAGCGCCTTTAAAATCAGTTGATTATTTTTTTTGAAAACGGTTATTAATCCATAAACATATATGGCAACAAACTTTAAAGGCACCGGGGTGGCATTGGTAACCCCGTTTCACAAGCAGGGGACCATTGACTTTGGTTCTCTTGAGAAACTGATTGAGCACACCCTTGAAGGAGGGGTAGACTACCTGGTGGTGCTTGGAACCACCGGAGAAGCAGCAACCCTATCGAAAGATGAAAAGTTTGCGCTTGTCGGATTTGTGAAGGATGTTGTTAGTCAGAGGGTTCCCCTTGTATTGGGGATGGGCGGCTACAATACCCAGGAGGTGGTTTCAACCCTCAGTCATGGCGATTTTGATGGGTTTGATGCCATCCTGTCTGTAACACCCTACTACAACAAACCAACCCAGAGGGGATTGTATCTGCACTATAAGCATATAGCCAGTGCAAGCCCGCTGCCCGTGATCCTTTACAATGTGCCGGGGAGAACCGGAGTGAACATGACAGCAGAAACTACCCTTGATCTGGCACGTGAGTTTGAGAATATTGTTGCTGTGAAGGAAGCATCCGGGAACTTCGGACAGATTATGGACATTGTAAACAACAAGCCTGCCGGGTTTCTGGTAATTTCGGGCGATGACGGAATTACGCTTCCCTTGATTGCAGCCGGCGCTGACGGGGTGATCTCCGTGGTAGCCAATGCTTACCCGTCAACATTTTCTGCTATGGTAAAGGCTGCACTGGATGGCAAAATGGCAGAGGCACGCAAGCTGCATTACCTCCTGCTTCCGTTTATCAATGCGCTTTTCGCTGACGGAAGCCCCGGTGGAATCAAGGCAGCACTCGATGTGATGAAAATTGTCCCCAACAACCTTCGTTTACCGGTGGTGAAAGTAAACAAGGCTACCCAATCCCTGTTAACCACACTGATTACTGAACTTAAAGAAAAAGGAATTGAATCCTGAATAAAACAGTGAACTATGAAGACTATACTTACACTCCTGCTTCCGTTTATTCTCGTATATGCAAACGCACAGACTTCGTTGCATTCGGTTGATACAGAAAAGGAATTCGGTAATGCAAATGAAATCTACTTTGCACTACCCGGTTCAGCCTCCGAGGCATCCCGCTTAACATACATCATCAGTATCGACAAAATCAAGGGCGACACCCTGTTTGCCTATGCCAGCAAGAAGGAATTTAACCGTCTGAAGGAGAGCGGAAACCGCAGTTTCCTCAGGTTGCAGCATCCCGGCACATTGATTGAACCCCTGATGTCATCTTCAACTCGGGACATTCTTGAATGGAACTACTACCCGACCTATCCGGCCTACGAACAGATCATGCAGGATTTTGCAGCCAATTACCCCGATATCTGCTCCCTGCAAACAATTGCTGTATTACCCAGCGGACGTAAATTACTGGCTATCAGAATATCTGATAATGTGAATGTTGAGGAAAATGAACCGGAGTTTCTTTATACTTCCACCATGCATGGTGACGAAACCACCGGATATGTTTTAATGCTTCACCTGATTGATTATTTGCTGACAAATTATGGGATTGATCCCCGGGTAACAGAAATGGTGAATAACATTGATATCTGGATCAATCCAAATGCAAATCCTGATGGAACTTATGCAGGAGGCAACAATTCTGTTTACGGGGCTACCCGTTACAATGCCAATTTTGTTGACCTGAACAGAAACTATGCTGACCCGGAAGATGGCCCCCATCCTGATGGAGAAGCCTGGCAGCCGGAGACAGTGGCTTTTATGAATCTTGCCGAGAACCGTAATTTTGTGATGTCGGCCAATTTTCATGGAGGCGCCGAAGTGGTTAACTATCCGTGGGATACATGGAGCAGACTTGCGGCAGACAATAACTGGTGGGTGCTCGTTAGCCGTGAATACGCGGATACATGCCATGCCAACAGCCCTCCCGGGTATATGACCGACCTTGACAACGGAATTACCAATGGCTATGCCTGGTACACAACTGCCGGGTGCAGGCAGGATTATATGAACTACTTTCAGCAATGCCGTGAATCAACCATTGAAATATCTGCAACCAAACTTCCACCAGCCTCACAGTTAATTAATTTCTGGAATTACAACCATCGTTCATTATTGAATTATATTGAACAATCAACTTACGGAGTCAGGGGTGTCGTCTCTGATTCTATTACCGGCGAGCCAATAAAGGCCCAGGTATATATCAGTGGTCACGACATGGACAGTTCCATGGTTTTCAGCAGCCTGCCGGTCGGTAATTATCACCGTCTTTTAAAAGCCGGCACCTATAACCTGACTTTTTTTGCTGAAGGCTATATGCCCAAAACTATTCAGAATGTAGTGGTAGCGGATAAGTCAACGGTATGGCGGAATGTGAAACTGTGGGATGGTTCTGCTATTCCGGCCTTTACCTCTTCCGATACAATTACCCATGCCGGAGGCAGCATCCAGTTTAACGATGTTTCCGGTGGAAATCCTTCAAGCCGCCTGTGGACCTTTGAAGGATCCAATACCAGTACATCAACCGAAGCAAATCCGGTAGTTACCTACAATCAACCCGGAGAATATGCAGTTTCTCTTTATGTTTCGAATGCCATCGGTGGCAACCAGCTGGTAAAAGAGGACTATATCACGGTGACCCCTGATTATTTTATCGGAACACTGAACCCATCCCTGTGTTATGCCCGTTTCTACGACAGCCAAGGTCCAGATGGTTCCTATGGCGGGGGAGAGAACCTGAGCACCACCTTTACCTCCGCTGATGCTGAGAAAGTACTTCGGGTACATTTTACCGGACTTGACATAGAAAACACATCAGGATGTACAGCAGATGTACTGAATATTTATGATGGACCCTCCGTAAATTCTCCTTTGCTGGCCAGTATCTGCGGTAATGAAATTCCCGAAGACATTCTGGGTACTGAGCAGGGTGGTTCACTGACATTTTCTTTCAGTTCGGATGCCACCAACAACTTTAGCGGGTGGAGTGCAGTCATCAGTTGTGATACCGGAGTTGGTATTCCTTTCAGGGCAATGCCGGGTTTTGAACTTTACCCCAATCCTTCAACACAGGGAGAGGTCAATATCAGGTCAGCAGAAACAATCCACCGGGTTGATGTAAGGGATCTGTCGGGCAGGCTGGTATATTCAGGCGCACCGGAATCAAAACAGATTGTGCTGAATACCAGAGGTATCCACACAGGTTTGTACCTCATAACCATTGTTACAGGGGAAGGGGAGAAGACCGCCCGTTTGCAGGTCATCAACCGGTGATCAGATTTTGATCGGAAAATTCAGAATAATCCGGTAGGCAAGAATAAATGAAAAGGCAGCAGCGATCAGGCTGCTGCTTATTTTTATGGTTTTGGGTTCTTCATCAAAATAAAGGACCGAAGAACCACCGCCACTGATAAATGAAGGCAGGATTACAATTACCGGAATCAGCATCCTGAAAAGTTCGTAATAATCCATCGGAAATCTCAGCCCGAAGATGATCGCTGAGCCCACAATGTAAGGAAGCATCAACTGCCAGAAGAGAAAACTTCTGCGTTGTTCAAAAGCCAGTTTGTTAAAGTAGGTATTGGCAGAAAGTACGAAAAGGCGTGTCAGGGCAAACCCCAGTGCTGCCAGACCGAACAATCCGATCAGCGTAACAATCAGCTTCCCTGTATCTGGCGTATACATCCATACCAGTACATGCCCAAAACCCTCATCCAGGAGTGCGCCTGCGACAGCAGAACCGAGGGTTATGCTGATGCTGTGAACAAAGCCCCATTGAAAGAACACCTTGAGCAACCCGTCGTATTCACGGAAGCGGATGGCCACCACCAGCATAAAAATCGCCAGAAGAATACAGAAGATGGGTCCGGCGCTGTAGATGATCTTCACGGAATCAAACGTCCAGGCATATTTATATACAAGAAAATAGATCTCTGTGTAATTTATCTGCAGCGGATAATTGAATATATAGGCTGCAAGTACGGTGAAAGCCTGATGGCCGGTAAAAACGAAAAAATATGCCAGCAGGTACAACATCAGGGAATTGATGGCAATGGCCGACTTTTCAGCTGTATTCATGGAAGAAGTTTGTTGAACCTTGAATCAGTTTCAGGGGTTTGAAACAGAATAGAGTTTCGGTATATGATTGCAAAGTTGATTCATCCGCAAAAATAAGCGAAAACAGGAATTTTCCAATGCTGTTCTTCCGGATTGTCAGGGAACGAAAAACTGAAACCGGGAGTAACCCACCAGATTCCCGGGATACAGCCATCAATGACGGCATTGCCATTCAGCTCAGGAAGGCAATAATCCGGTTTTTGGTTTAATTCTGTTTAACAATAACTTAACATTCATTTAAAAGTAGCTTAAACTCTATCCGGATTTGATTGGATTACTTTGCAGTCACAAATCAAACCAAAAAAAAGTATGAAAAAAATTCTGATGTTTGCTCTTGTTGCTTCACTTGCAGTTTTTACTGCCTGTAAAGATGACGAAGAAACTTTTAGTGCACCTACAGTTTCTACCCCTACTCCGGTTTCTGCTGAATTCAGCACTGATGTAGAATTATCATTCAATTATACTGCTGATGCAGGTTTCAAATCTGCAACGGTTTCTGCCACCAATGGCAGTGCAGTAATCAAGACCAACGGAACCAGCGGTTCAAAGTCAGGTTCAGTTGTAGTAACCTACACTGCAGGAACAACAGTAGGTGCCGGTAGTGTAATACTGACAGTAACCGACAATTCGAATCAGACTGCCAGTGGTACAGCTGTTATCAGTGTTCTTGAAGAACAGATGGAATATACGATTACAGGTAACATTACCGAGAATACCACCTGGGAAACCGGCAAGGTATACATTCTGGCCAGCAGGATCGCTGTAGTTTCAGGAGTTACCCTGACCATTGAGCCTGGTGTTATAGTTAAAGGTGAGGCCGGAACCGGTGCCAATGCAACTGCATTGCTCGTTGCCCGCGGTGGTAAAATTATGGCCGAAGGTACTGCTTCATCCCCGATTATCTTTACTTCCATTGCCGATGAAATTATGCCGGGTGAAGTAGCCAGTCCGAACCTCGACCCAAGTCTGAACGGATTGTGGGGTGGTCTGCTTATCCTTGGCAACGCACCGATCTCTGCAAGTGCTGCCTCAGTTCAGATTGAAGGTATTCCTCCTTCAGATCAGAACGGTCTGTTTGGTGGTTCTGATGCCAGCGACAATTCAGGCGTAATCAAATATGTTTCTATCCGTCACGGCGGCGCCAACATCGGCGAAGGCAACGAAATCAATGGTCTTACCCTTGGTGGTGTCGGCTCAGGTACTGTGATTGAGAATGTTGAAATCATTGGTAACCAGGATGACGGAATCGAATGGTTCGGCGGAACTGTAAATGTAAAAAATGCAATTATCTGGAATCCCGGTGACGATGCAGTAGATACTGATATGTCATGGGGTGGTACCCTGGATAACTTCGTGGTTGTAAACGCCGGTGACGAGTGTTTTGAACTCGACGGTCCTGAAGGCGCTATGGCTGCTAAGCATACCATTAAAAACGGAACCGTTTATGCTCTGGCTGCCGATGGACTGGTTGATAACGATGCCAACTCTTATGTTGACATGATGAATGTATACTTCCGCGACATCAAAGACGGACAGGATTTTGATCAGTTGCCTGTTGATTACACCTGTGTGTTCAGCAGCCTGGAAGCTACCCTGCCCGATGGAACAGCCGTTTCTGATTTCTTCAAAGGTGGATCGGATGCTTTCGTAACAAGTGTTGCTCTTGACGCCAACACTGTTGGTGCAGACCTTACAAAGTTTGAAGGTTGGTCATGGGCCCATACCTCCGGATCTTTAAAATAATTCAACTTTTTTGATTGCATTGAAGCTCGCAGGGTTTTACCCTGCGGGCTTTATTAACGAATATCGATTAAAAACAATATCAATAAAAAAGTATGCACAATTTAAAATTTCTTTCAATCCTGTTGTTTATTGTCCTCACAGGTAAACTGCTTCTGGCGCAGAACGGATTTATCCGGGGTAGTGTTTTTGACGATACTACCGGAGAAACCCTTCCGGGGGTAACCATCTTTGTTGAAGGAACCACCACAGGCACTCTAACGGATTTTGACGGTAAATTCAACCTGAGCATAGCACCGGGGAAATACAACATAAGAATTTCATTTATTTCTTATGAAACAGTAAACCTTAAAGAGGTTGCCGTCACTTCAGGAAAAGTCACCCTGTTTGAGAACATCAGGCTGAAAGAAGCCAAGATTGAACTTGCCGAAGTTACCATTACCGCCGAAGCGGTGAGAAATTCTGAAGTGGCCTTACTCACCATGAAGCAGAAATCAGCCAACCTGATTGACGGTATTTCGGCTGCCAATTTCAGGAAAATCGGTGATTCAGATGCTGCATCCTCGATGAAGAGGGTTGCCGGTGTCTCCGTGGAGGGAGGAAAATATGTGTACGTCAGGGGATTGGGCGACAGATACAGCAAAACCATCCTGAACGGAATGGATATCCCGGGCATTGATCCGGACAGGAACACGGTTCAGATGGACCTGTTTCCAACAAACATAGTTGACAACATTATTGTACATAAATCCTTCAGTGCCAATCTTCCGGCAGATTTTACCGGGGGAGTTGTGGATATTGAAACAAAAGATTTCCCGGAATTAAAAACCGGGAGTATATCACTCAGTCTTGGCTATAACCCCCTGTTCAACCTCAACAGCGATTTCCTCACCTATGAGGGGGGGAGTACCGATTTTTTAGGCTTTGACGACGGAACCCGGGACATTCCGGCCGTAGACAATATACCTCAGTTTTCAGAGGTGGCTGGTAATCCTGACGGAGAGAAAGGACTGAGATACAAGGAAATTCTTGAGAGTTTTAATCCGGAGATGGGTACATCGCGCAAAACCAGCATGCCGGACTTCAATTTCGGATTCTCCATAGGGAATCAGATACCAAAAGAGAAGGTAACCTGGGGATACAATGCCTCCTTTTCATATAAGAACTCATCTGAGTTTTATGAAGAAGTTCAGTATGGCAGGTATGGTGTGGATCCGGCAAAACCGGAAGTTAATGAAATGGATTTCAGGGAGTTTCAGAATGGTGGTCTCGGTGTCAACAATGTGATGATCAGCGGTATGGCTGGTGTTGCAATGAAAACCAAATATTCGAAATACAGACTGAATGTCCTGCATCTGCAGAATGGCGAGAAAAGGGCTGGTATCTTCATCTACCGGAATTCAGACCTGGGTGCCATCTTTGAAGGAGTTCAGCATAACCTTGAATTCACCGAGCGTTCAATGACCAATATCCTGCTGAATGGTAAACATCTGTTCTCTGACAACAACTGGCAGCTTGAATGGAAACTGTCACCGTCATTTTCGAGAATGGATGATCCCGACATCCGTTTTACCCGTTATGAACTTAAAGACGGAGATTATATTATAGGTACTGAAGCCGGTTTCCCGGAACGGATATGGCGCGAACTGGATGAAGTCAGCCTGTCAGGAAACTTTGATCTGACCAGAACCCTGAATGTATTTGGCGAAAAATCACAATTGAAGTTCGGAGGATTGTTAACCCGCAAGGACCGCAATTTTATCATCCGTAACTTTCAGCTGAATGTCAGAAATATTCCTTTAACCGGCGATCCCAATGAATTGTACTTTCCTGAAAACCTCTGGCCTTACAATGGAAACCCGGGGCGGGGAACAACCTTCGAAACACCTTTTATTCCGGTAAATCGCAATCAGTTTGAAGCTAATAACCTGAATGCCGCAGGCTACGTGTCATGGGAAATGTCACCGCTTTCTTTCCTGAAACTTATTCTTGGGGTCAGGACAGAAATGTACCAGCAAAGATATACCGGGCAGAATCAGCTTGGCGACATCGTACTGGACAATGAGAAAGTACTCGACGACCTGGATATTTTCCCTGCTGCCAACGTAATTTTCAACCTCAGCCAAAGCCAGAATCTTCGGTTTTCGTACTCCAGAACTATCGCGAGACCTTCTATGAAAGAGTTGTCCTATGCTGAAATATTTGACGCAATTACCGGCAGAACGTTTATCGGTGGTCTTTTCACCGATGAAGAATATAAGCTTGGAATATTCTACTTGGATGGAAAAATCAAAAGTACCCACATCGATAACCTCGATCTGAGATGGGAAATGTTTGGCAAAGGTGGACAGACAGTTTCACTTGGGGCGTTCTATAAGTATTTCGTTGACCCGATAGAGATTGTACAGTATTTCACACAGGCAGGTGCGTTCCAGCCCCGGAATGTTGGCGATGGCACGCTCATCGGAATGGAAGCTGAGTTCAGGAAGAATCTTGAATTTATTAATCCTGTGCTTTCAGCCATCAGCCTGAGCTCAAATTTCACCTACACCATTTCGCGAATAAAACTGAGTTCAACAGAATATGAATCGCGACTAAAAAATGCAAGGGCCGGAGAAACCATCGATAAATACCGCAGCATGGCCGGTCAGGCTCCTTTTATCATCAATGCCGGTCTGGCTTATGATGGTTCCGGGAAAGGGTTCCTTCAAGGCCTGGAAGCCGGTATCTACTACAATGTGCAGGGCCCAACCCTCGAAGTAGTGGGAATTGCCTCACTGCGGGATGTCTATACAAAACCCTTCAACAGTCTGAACCTCAATATCAATAAATCCTTTGGTGAAAGTAAGAAATTTCAGATCGGACTCAAAATTGATAACCTGCTTGGTGATGTCAAGGAGTCTGTATTCCGGTCATACGAAGCGGCCGATCAATACTACACCTACCTGAAGCAGGGAAGAACTTACCAGCTGAGACTGGGTTACAAGTTTTTCTGAAGCAGGATAAAAGATACCGGAATTCCGGGTCTTTGAAGGAAGAAGTTTATAATTTTACAACGAATCTTAACAACTTAATTTCAAATCATGAAAAACGCTTTACTTACTGCCTTGTTTCTGATGGTGGTATCGTTGGGATTTTCTCAGAACCTTGAGTACAAAGATGGCCTTTACTATAAAAAAGGTATGCTCTATACCGGCACCCACATTGAATATTACGACAATGGCAGAATACTGGTTGAGCTCTCCATCAAAAACGGACTGGAAGATGGTACGGTAAACCACTATTACGAAAACGGCAACAAAAAGGAGCAATGGCAATATACCGAAGGAAAGAAAAACGGTACCTGGATCACCTGGAGCGAGGAGGGCGTGAAAATTGCCGAGGCTTCGTACAAGGATAACCAGAAAGACGGAACCTGGTATATCTGGGACAACAAAGGCACCATGCTATATGAAATGCACTACACCATGGGGAAGAAGACCGGTATCTGGAAACAATGGGATGAATCCGGCAAACTTATCATGGAAAGAGCGTATACAGACTGATTTTCCTGTTTTCAGATTGCTGCAGCTGAGGCGATTTCTTCATGATCTCCTCAGC
>ERZ1645192.5054-NODE-5054-length-10315-cov-7.440643_pt1 | contig 10315 bp, 8 predicted proteins | sample MGYA00575354_ERZ1645192 | MGnify/ENA primary metagenome ERZ1645192 (study PRJEB40844, sample SAMN11349763) | freshwater sediment metagenome | isolation source: river sediment | host: Sediment | place: India: Faizupur Khadar , New Delhi | collected 2017-02-21 ...
AGTTCTCGGGCGGCCAGATAGACAATATCGCCCGGCGGGTGCTCATCGGCAATCTATTCAAACCGCATAACGGGTTGACCGAAGTTCTCGAACTGTGCAAAGAAGAGTTGGGTTTCAAGTGGAAAAACAATAAAAGCCGGGTCGGGTTTAGAGAAACACTTTTGAACAAGGAACCAGCAAAATAATCACCGATAGAACTCTCTTCTCACCTTAACATGACATGATTTTTTGCTTGCAATGTCGTCAAGTTGCGAGTAGTATTGGCCCGCTATTGGGAGGAACGCATGGCGAAGAAACTGCTCATCATAGGCGGCGGCGTCGCGGGTCTGTCGGCCGGTATCTACGGCCGGATGAACGGCTACGACACCGAGATATTCGAGATGCACACGATCCCCGGCGGCGTCTGCACCGCATGGAAGCGCGGCGACTACCTGTTCGACGGCTGCATCCACTGGCTGGTCGGATCCAAACCGGGTAACGATTTCCACACCATCTGGAAGGAACTCGGCGCCATCAAAGAGCGTAAGATATACGACCACGAACAGTTCGTCCAGTTGCATATCGGCGGCAAGACGGTCCACTTCTACACCGATATCGACCGATTCGAAAAACACCTGCTCGAACTCGCCCCCGAGGACGAAAAGGAGATACGGAGACTGGCGAAAAGCATCCGCAAACTGACGCGGCTCGAGATGGCGGTCCTCAAACCGACCGCACTGTTCACCGTCGCCGAATGGGTCCGCTACGGGATCAAGATGTTCCCGTTCCTCGGCGAGATGATGCGCCTCCTTTCCACCCCGATGACCGATTTCGCCCGCCGGTTCAAGAACCCGACGCTCCGCACCGCGTTCTCTACCATTTTCCCCATCGACGGTTTCGCACTCGGCTTTTTCGCCATCACCATGGCCTGGATGCACAATAAGACCGCCGGGGTCCCCGAGGGCGGTTCACTCCCCTTCGCGCTGAATCTCAAGAAACGGTACGAGTCGCTCGGCGGCGTGCTGCATCTCGGCAAAAAGGTGACGGGCATCACCGTCGAGAACGGCATCGCGGTCGGCATCACTCTCGCCGACGGGACGACCCGGCGCGGCGATACGGTCATTTCGGCGGCCGACGGCCATTCGACCCTTTTCAACCTGCTCGAAGGAAAGTATCTCACCAAAAAGCTGAAGCGTTACTACGCCGACCCGATACTCTTCCCGGCGACGCTCCAGATATCGCTCGGCGTCCGCCGCGATCTACGCGCCGACCCGCACACCGTGGCCCGGGTACTCGATCAGCCGGTCATCATCGGCGGCCTTCCCCAGCCGTCGGTGACGGTGCAGAACTACAGTTTCGACCCCTCGTTCGCCCCGGCGGGAAAAAGCGTCATCGTCTGCTATCTCTTCACCGACTACGACCACTGGGAAAAACTCTATACGACCGACCGCGCCGCCTACGAAAAGGAAAAAACGAAAGCGGCCGACGACCTCATCGCCCTCCTTGAGCGCTGGTATCCCGGCATCGGCGGCGAGGTGGAGGTGCGTGATGTGGCCACCCCGATGACCTATGTCCGCTATACCGCCAACTGGCGCGGCGCATGGGAAGGCTGGGCGCCGACCGTGAAGACCTTCAAATGGAAGATACCGACCGAACTGCCGGGACTCAAGAATTTCCACATGATCGGCCAGTGGACCACCCCCGGCGGCGGACTGCCCCCCGCGGCGATGCAGGGGCGCAACCTCATCCAGATACTCTGCGACCGCGACGGTCGCCCCTTCACGACCACCGAGGCGTAAGATGACCATCTACCGCATACCCGAAACGGTCACTTACGAGAATTATCCCGACCTCTTGGCCCGCGTTCTGCACGACATCAAGGGACAGGAGGAGATCGTTCTCGATCTTGAGGAGGTGCGCCTCGATTCCCCCACCAAAGCCTTCATCCGGCGGCTCGTCTCCTGTAGTGCCTGCAAGGTGAAACTGCCGGAGAACCGCGTCGCCGACATTCTCTACCGCCGCCCCGAAACGGCGTCCGGCGACCGTCCCGACGGCAGAGCGCTCGACCGGCTCGGCGAAACGATCTTCTCCCTGCTGGACAAGGTGTTCCTGTTCTGCATCATCTTCGTCGATATGCTCTACTACGCGGCGCAGTCGCTCTGGGACCGGCGCCACATCGTGAAGTCGGATACGATCCGCAACGCCCTCTACATCGGCTACAAGGCGGTCCCCATCGTGATGCTCCTCTCGTTCCTGATCGGGCTGACCCTTTCGATACAGGCGGCCATCCAGATGGCGAAACTGGGCGGCCAGTCCTACATCTCGACCCTCATCGGCATCGCGATGTTCACCGAACTGGGACCGCTGGTGACCGCCATCATCATCGCCGGCCGCACCGGCAGCGCCATCGCCGCCGAGATCGGCACGATGGTGGTGATGGAGGAGGTCGACGCCCTCAAAACGATGGGCATCCGGCCGCTCAAATTCATGCTGGTGCCGAAATTCTGGGCCTTCACCCTCTCGATGCCGATACTGACCCTCGCCGCCTGCTTCGCCGGCATCTTCGGCGGGCTTCTGGTGGCCGGTTTCTACAATGTCCCCTACAGCGCCTTCATCAACGAGATAATCCATGTTATGAAACTGAAGGATATCGTCTGGGGCGCCATCAAGAGCCTCACCTTCGCGTGGGTCATCCTCGCCATCGCCTGCTATCAGGGACTTCATGTCCGCGGCGGCGCCGACGCGGTCGGCCGCGCCACCACCGATTCGGTCGTCGTCTCCATCTTCATGGTGATCGTCATCGACGCCGCCTATTCCCTCATCCTTTACACCTAGGAGCCCGCAATGACCCTGTTCATGCTCATCGGCGGTTTTATCCTGCTCACCCTCGGCGCCTCGTGGCTGGTCGACGGCGCCGCATCCATCGCCAAACGCTACGGGATATCGAGTCTGGTCATCGGACTGACGGTCGTCGCCTTCGGCACCTCGGCCCCCGAGATGGTGGTCAATGTCGTCTCGGCGCTACAGGGGACCACCGATATCGCCATCGGCAATGTGCTCGGATCGAACATCTTCAACATCTTGGCCATACTCGGACTTTCGGCGCTCATCCGCCCCCTGCCGGTGCAGGAGAGCACCATCCGGACGGAGATACCGCTCAGCCTCATCGCCGCGCTCCTCCTGTTCCCGCTGGGCGCATCGTTCCTGTCGCTGCCGCTCGACGGCCCCGATCCGGCGGCGCTCGGCCGTATCGACGGCATCATCCTGCTCCTGTTCTTCGCCTACTTTCTGCGCCATACCTTCAAAACGGCGCGGTGCGGCACCGACGAATGCGGCGACATGCAGGTCTACGGCCTACCGCGCTCCATCGCCATGGTCGTCGCGGGACTCGCCATGCTCGTCTTCGGCGGCAAATTCCTCGTGGACGCGGCGGTCGAGATCGCCCGCTACTTCGGCATGACCGAACGGGTCATCGGCCTGACCATCGTCGCGGCGGGGACCTCGCTCCCCGAACTGGCGACCTCGATGGTGGCCGCCTACAAGAAGAACGCCGACATCGCCATCGGCAACATCGTCGGTTCGAACATCTTCAACATTTTCCTGATACTCGGCGTTTCGTCGGTCATCCGGCCGCTCCCCTTTTCGGGCGGCACGACGGTCGACCTGTCGGTGACGGCGCTCGCGTCGATGCTGCTGTTCGCGCTGGTCTATCGTCACCATGACCGGCGACTCGGAAAACGCGACGGCGCAGCCCTCTTCGCCTGCTATTGCCTCTATGTCTTTTTCCTGATGGCGGGATGACGCCATGAAGACAGTCACGCACGATCCGTCCCTCTACATCGCCGGCACCGGTAATGTCGGCGGCGCGCTGGCGCGGCACTTTGCGCGGCAGGGAGAAGAATGCGCCATCCTTCCGTCCGGCTGGGAGAACGACCCGCCCAAGAAGGGCTGCCTTTTTCTCGCTCTTCCCGACGGCGAGGTCGAACGGATCCTGCGCGAGGTCTACCCGAAAACTCCGGGCGGCCTGCGGATCATCCACTTCGCCGGCGGCATCGCCGTGCGGCGCGGCCGGATACATCTGCTCCATCCCTTCGCCTCGGTGACCCCCGGCACCGATCTGTCGCGCATCCTCTGTCTGTGGATCGGCAGGGACGATACCGATTTCCGCCGCTTTCTGACCGCCCACCGGTTCCGCTTCATTCACCGCAAAACGATGCCCGGTCCCGGCTACCATACCGCCGCGGTGCTCGCCGGGAACTTCTCCCAATATCTCTATACGGCGGCTCACGAACTGCTCCGGCGCGAAGGTTTCCCGGAGGAAGAATCGGGCGAACTGCTCGACCAGCTCGTGGCGACCTCGCTCGACGGCGTCCGCCGGCACGGTACGGCGGGCATCACCGGCCCCGCCGCGCGCGGCGACCGCGCCGTGATAGCGGCCGAGGCCGCGTTCCTTAAAGAGCTTTCGCCCGCACTTTCGAAGGCCTACCGGGAACTTTCCGAACTCATAGCACAGGCGGTCCGCGATGGCGAAATTCTCTCCTGACCCGCTGCTCGACGCCTTTGTCGAGAAGGTCTATCTGCGGCTCGTCGCCGAACTGATGACCCCGCTCCCCGAAAGTTTCAAGGAACTCCCCTACGGCGTCTCGTTCCGCGTCATCCTGCCGGGGGAAAAGGAATTCCCCGTCGCCCTCTACCATTCAGAAAAGAAAGGGCTCAGCATCGTCACCCCGAATGAACGGTTGCGCCGCCTCATTCTCGGCCTCCTCGCCCCCGACGCGCTCGCCGGTTGCGACGAAGCGGGCAAGGGGGACATCTTCGGGCCGCTGGTCGCCGCCTCATTCTACCTGTGCGACGCCTCGCAGGGGGCGCTCGGACTGGGAGTGCGCGACAGCAAAAAGATGAGCGACGGCGAGGTGCTCGCCGCGGCCGACGAACTGAACCGCACCTACCGCCGCTGGTTCGAAGTGGTCCGCATCATGCCGAAACGCTACAACGAACTCTACGCCGACTTCAAAAAGAAGGGGCGGACGCTCAACCATCTCCTCGCGTGGGCCCACAGTAAGGCGCTGGGCGGTCTGGCCGAGCGGCACCCCGATATGAAAAAAGTGCTCGTCGATCAGTTCAGCGACGCCCCGGCGCTCGTCGCCACCATCCGCGCCGCCGCCCCCAACGCCAAAGTCGAATTCCGGACGCGGGCCGAGGCGCATCCCGCCGTCGCCCTCGCCTCGGTCATCGCGCGGGCCGATTACCTGCGATCGCTCAAACGCCTCTCGGAAGAGACGCTCGGCGGCGCCTTCACCCTCAAAAGCGGCTCCGGGGCCGACGCCGATATCCTCATCGCCGCCATCGGAGCGCGCCTCGGGACCGATATCTTCGCCGAGCTGGCAAAACTTCATTTCGCCAACTTTTCGCGGGAGCGCTGAGATGCCCGACCAGAACGCCATCCGCGAGATGTTCCGCCCGCGACCGTCGAGCCTGACCATCTGTCACGACATCATGCGGTTCCGGGTCCGCGAGATACTGCTGGTCGCGTCGGTCTACGACGCCTACATCATCGAACGCGAAGGTCAGCTCATGGAGCAGATCTACGGCGAATACTACCAACTCAACCTTTCGACCGCGCCGCGCGTCACCGCGGTCCATTCGGCCGACGAGGCGACCACCGCGCTGCGCGACCGCCGCTACGATATGGTCATCATCATGACGGGGCTCGACCGCCGGATGCCGCTGGAACTTTCGGAACATATCCGCAGCGCCGTTCCCGAACTGCCGGTATTGCTGCTGTTCAACAACAACAGCGACATCGGCATGTACGCCTACACCGCCGACGAACTGCGGCATGTCGATCGCGTATTCGTCTGGAACGGCGATCCCGCCATTTTCCTCGCGATGATAAAATCGGTCGAAGATCTCCGCAACGTCGCCGAGGACACCCGTATCGCGGCGACCCGCGTGATACTGCTTGTCGAAGATTCGGTCCGCTACTATTCCCGTTATCTGCCGGGACTCTACCGCGTGCTGATGCAGGACATGCAGAAACTCATCGCCGGCGAGGACATCGACGCCCGCTTCAAGATACTGCGGATGCGCGCCCGCCCCAAGGTGCTCATCGCCACCTCGTGGGAGGAGGGCAGCGCCCTCTATGCCCGCTACCGCGACTATATCCTCTGCGTCATATCGGATGTCGAATTCCCGCGCGGCGGAAAACTGGAACCGGCCGCCGGGATCGAACTGGCGAGACTGCTCCGGTCGCAGGGCGAGGTCCCGGTACTGCTCCAGTCGACCGACGAGGCGAACGCCCCGAAGGCACAGGAGGCGGGGGCGCGCTTCATCAACAAGAATTCCAAGACGCTCCTCAAGGAACTCCACCGCTTCTTCGAGGAGGAACTCGGCTTCGGCAGTTTCGTTTTCCGCGACGCGCAGGGGCGCAAACTCATCGAAGCGCGCTACATGGCCGAGTTCGAGGCGCTCATCGCCACCATTCCCGACGAATCGATACTCTACCACGCCGCGCGGCACAATTTCTCGCAGTGGTTCATGGCCAAGGGCGAGGTTGCCACCGCCATCGCCCTGCGCAAACTCACCATCGACCAGTTCTCCGACGGGGTCGCCGGCATCCGCCGGATGCTCGCCGCGATACTCGCCGCCAAACGGGGTGAACGGACCCGGGAGTCGATGGCGAACTATTCCGAATCGCTCCTCGCCGAGCGGTTCTTCTTCATGCGGCTCGCGAGCGGTTCTGTGGGCGGCAAAGGGCGCGGCCTCTCCTTCATCGAACATGTCCTCCACCGCGCCGGGCTCGACAGCGCCGTCCCCGGACTCAATATCCGCCTGCCGCGCACCGCCATCATCGGCACCGACGAATTCCACCTGTTCGTCGACGGCATCGGCCACCAGCGGGTGCTCCAGATGGGCGACGCCGACGGCGTCAAATCGCTCTTTCTGCGGACCCCTCTGTCGCTTTCGATCCGCCAGCGACTGCGTACGCTCCTCGGCAAGGTGACCGGGCCGCTCGCGGTCCGTTCGTCGGGGCTGTTCGAAGATTCGCTCTCGCAACCCTTCGCCGGCATCTACGAGACCTACTTCCTCCCCAACAGCCACCCCGATATCGAGGTGCGCCTGCGCCAGCTGGAGGACGCGATACGGCTCGTCTTCGCGTCGGTCTATTCGCCGCTCGCCCGCTCCTACTTCGACTCGGTACAGTACGAGATGGAGGAGGAGAAGATGGCGGTGATCGTTCAGGAACTGGTCGGCCGGCGGCGCGGCGACCGTTTCTACCCGCATATCTCGGGCGTGGCGCAGTCCTACAACTACTACCCCTTCGCCAAGATGAAACCCGATGACGGGATCGCGCTCCTCGCGGTCGGTCTGGGCAAGGCGGTGGTCGACGGCGAACAGGTGTTCCGTTTCTGCCCGCGCTACCCCAAGGCGCGCAACCAGTCGCTGAAAGATATGCTGACCGCCTCCCAGCGCTATTTCTACGCGCTCGATATGCAGAAAGGCGATGTCGACCTCATCGACGGCGAGATGGCGACGCTGGTCCGCCCCGAGATCGCGGAGGCCGAAAAGGACGGCGTGCTCGACATGTGCGTCTCTACCTACGACGGCGCGCAGAACATGAAAAAACCGGGACTCCACACCATGGGACCGCGCATCGTCGACTTCTCCTACATCCTCGAATATAAGCAGTTGCCGCTCGCCGCCGCCATCCAGACGACGCTCGACATCATGAAGCACGCCCTCGGGACGCCGGTGGAGATAGAGTTCGCCGTCGACCTCGACGCGGCCGACAACGGCGATCCGACGCTCTATCTGTTACAGGTCAAACCGCTCGTGCGCAACGCCGCCGATCACCATATCGACCCGGCGACGCTCGACCGCTCCAACCTGTTCCTCTACACCACCAAAGGAATGGGCAACGGCATCATCGAGGATGTCACCGACATCGTCTATATCAGCCCCGACCGCTTCGACCGTGTGAAGACCGAGGCGATGGCGGCCGAGATCGCGGCGCTCAATAAAGCGCTCAAGGGGGAGAACCGGCGCTACATTCTCATTGGGCCGGGGCGCTGGGGCTCGTCGGACCGGTTCCTCGGCGTGCCGGTCGACTGGTCGGCGATATCGCAGACCCGCGTCATCGTCGAGGCGGGGCTCACCGATTTTTCGATAGACGCATCGCTCGGTTCGCACTTCTTCCACAATATCACCTCGATGAATATCGGCTATTTCACGGTGGGAGCGCACTCGGAAGAGGATAGGATAGATTGGGACTGGCTCGCGACACTCCCGCTCATCGCCGAAAAACAGTTCGCCCGTCATGTACGCGCTGAAAAACCGCTCGTTATCCGGATGGACGGTCAGTCGGGCATCGCCTGCATCGCGAAACCGAAAGATTAAAACAGGGCGCGATGAATCGCCGCCCCTACAACCCCGCAACTCTCAACAGTCGCCATCGGCGACGTTCAACTCCTGCTCAACAGGGCGAACGCCGTTCGCCCCTACACCATATCCTTATACCACAGGCAGACGGCAGCGAAGGCGGTGGCGGCGTGGACCACTTTCGCCTCGACCCCCTTGCTGTGGACGGTGAATTTTTTGATGCCGCGCATCTCCATCGCCTCTTCGGCCATCTCGCGGACCTTGGCCTCGACATATTCGAGCGGGGCGTGGTTGTGGTGCTCCATGATGACGCCGTTCAAAGACCGGTCATCCGGTATCGCTATCGCCACGGCGGCCGATATCGTTTCGCCCGGTTCGGTCGAGGTGATCGCGGCGTAGGCGAGCGGCAGGAAGCTGCCGGGAGGAATGGCGACCGGCTTCACTTCGGTGGAGCGCGGCGGCAGGATGCTGCTCATCTTTATCAGATTGGTGTTGCCTATCCCCGCTCTGATGAGCGCGCCGTCGAACGAGGTGAGCTCGGTCTTTCCTTCGCTCGCCCCGGCACAGAAGAAGTGTATGTCGGGAATGTTTCTTACATCAACCATCGTCCATCCTCCATCAGAAAGGTCGTCGCACCGATAGTATCCATGAACGGGAGAGAGTCAAAAGTTTTGTGGTTGGGGGTCGGCTGAAACGGTCGGACATGAAATCACTCTGCGCAACGGAAACCGATGCTAACGCTACTGCTGCTGTGCGGAAAGCTGCCATCGCGGGCGGATGTGCGTAGCCTCTCGCCGTATCCATTATTCGCCGAGCCACGCATTACGCGATAAAGGCCCGTTTCTGGCCCCGCAGGGTCATTTATAGGCGTCGTTTCGTAGTAAGTTTTGCCGTACCAATCGTTCATCCATTCCCACACATTGCCTACCATGTCGTAGAGGCCATAGGGACTTTTGCCTGCCTCTTTACTGCCGACCGGCAGTGTATGGCCATGACCGCAACCGTCGCCACCGGCATTCGAGTCATGCATTACCGCGTAATCGCATGATACGGTCGGTTCGTTGCCCCACGGGTATTTGCGACCATCGGTGCCTCTGGCCGCCTTTTCCCATTCGGCCTCTGTGGGAAGCCGCTGGCCGAGATATGCGCAATAGGCCTGTGCCCCATACCATGTGACGCATTGCATCGGATGTTTTTCTTTGCCGGACGCACCGAGGTTACAATATTCAGAATCTGCGTTGGTGTAGTAATGGTAATACTCGCCACTGTTGTTGCACGCTCCATTGGCAACGCACTTTTTATACTCACTGGCTGTCACTTCATACTTGCCTATCTTATAAGCAGAAAGGGTCACCGCGTGATAGGGATGTTCGTTGGCAAGGCATTCGGCATCCTCCACCTCGTTGCACCCCATCATGAACTCGCCTGCTGGAATTTCAATCATGGCTCCTATATCGTCCGGCCCATCGGGGGAATCGTTGCAGGAAACGAGCAACATCATAATCGCAAGGAGAATCAAGATGTTCCGCATGAAAACCTCCCGCCGAAGATGCCGCAGTCTAACCGAAACCGACTGTCAGTTCAAGAAAACCGCTATACCTTATATATATATATAATGAAAGAGGGCGTTCCGTTGGAGCGCCCCTACTGGCCGGTTCCGTGACAATGCTTGAATTTGAGCGGCCTACCGTCCGGCCCCTTCTTGCCGCAGGGACACGGATCGTTCCGCCCCACCCCCGCAAAGGTGATGCGGTTCGCCTCCGCGACATAATCAATATGCTCGACCGAGGGGATACGGAAACTCATCCAAGTCTGCCCCTGCGCGTTCGTGATGGAAAAATCGCCCTGCCGGATGATATCCATGCCGATGATCGCGCCAAAATATCCTCCGATATCGGGCCAGTCGCTGACCAGAACGCCGATGATACTGACCTTATTCGGCAATACGATATTCACC
>ERZ1645192.5055-NODE-5055-length-10311-cov-9.608522_pt1 | contig 10311 bp, 9 predicted proteins | sample MGYA00575354_ERZ1645192 | MGnify/ENA primary metagenome ERZ1645192 (study PRJEB40844, sample SAMN11349763) | freshwater sediment metagenome | isolation source: river sediment | host: Sediment | place: India: Faizupur Khadar , New Delhi | collected 2017-02-21 ...
CCGTGGCGGGGCCGCTGTCAGCAGAGCCGAGGACGAGGAGAAGGGAGAGGTCGGACGGGGGCATTGCAAGGGTCGCCCACGAAGATGTTAAGAATGAGTATCATTTTCATTTCTAGGCTGGATTCCCCTAATTGTCAAGCGGGAAATGTCCGGCTCTTTTTTTTCGGACAATGCGTTAGCTTCACGAAGTGGCGCAGGATGGAAAATGCTGTCGCGACAAGCGCCGAGGCGGCGCGGCGCATGCGCGCGCTGGCGCGCTCCTCGACGCTTGACGTCAAGCCTGCCGGCAGTTCATCGACAGGAGAATACGCGCGCTCGTCCAGGGCGACGTCGGGACCGATCTCCCCCCGGGACCGCGCCCTAGCCAAGCCCGCGCGCGCTTGAGCGCCGGCCCGGCCGCGGATCGCTTATGCCGGCAGCTCGGGGACCGGCACGTTGTCGATCAGCCGCGTCCGTCCCAGCCACGCCGCCGCCACCACCCGGCCCCGCCGCCTGCGATCGCTCCACGGCTGTAACGTCTCACCGTCGCGCACAGTGACGTAATCGACCCGGCTGAAGCCGGCCGCGAGCAGGTCCGCCGTGGCCGCTTCGGCCCGCTGGGCGCTATCGGCACCGGCAGCGACATCGGCGGCGAGCCGGCTGATGACGCGATAGAGTGAGGGCGCGATCCGTCGCTCGGCCGCCGAGAGGTAGGTGTTGCGCGAGGACAGGGCGAGGCCGTCCGCCTCCCGGATCGTCCGCCCCGCCTCGATCGTGACCGGGAGATGCAGATCGGCAACCAGCCGGCGGATGACCAGGAGCTGCTGGTAATCCTTCTCACCGAACAGCGCGACATCGGGCTGAACGAGGATCAAGAGCTTGGCGACCACGGTGGCGACGCCGGTAAAGAAGCCGGGGCGGCATTCGCCCTCCAGCATGTCGCCCAGCTGCGGCACGCTGACGCGGGTCAGGCTCCCTGGCGGATACATCTCCGCCACTTCGGGCGCGAACACGGCAGCGACGCCGGCGGCTTCCAGCTTGGCCAGATCGCCGGCCTCATCGCGCGGGTAGCGCTCGAAATCCTCACCCGGTGCGAACTGGGTCGGATTGACGAACAGCGTGACCATCGTCAGGGTCGAGAACGCGAGTGCGCGCTCGACCAGCGACAGATGGCCGGTGTGCAGGGCGCCCATCGTCGGCACCAGCCCCACCATCTCGCCCGTCCTGCGCCAAGCCGCGCGCTGCTGCCTCAGATCGGCGATGGAGCGAATGACAATCATGGCCGTCCCGGTCCCGTCGTCGTTTGCGCGCTGTCTTGCACCTCAGCTGCCTCAGGTCGGCGCCTTCGCCGTCTGGCGGGTGCCGAAGCAGTGTTCCAGGGTGGGGAAGCGCCGTGCGCGCACGTCTTCGGCGTAGGCCTTGCCGGCCTCGGAGATGCCGCGGCCCAACTCGGCGTATCGGCGCACGAACTTCGGTTTGAACTCGGAAAAAAGGCCGACCATGTCCTCGGTCACCAGGATCTGGCCGTCGCAGGCCGGCGAGGCGCCGATACCGATGGTCGGGATCGGCAGCGCTTGGGTGATCTGCGCCGCGACCGGCTCGACCGTCCCCTCGATGACGGTGGCAAAGGCGCCGGCCTCGGCAACGGCGCGGCCGTCGGCGATGATGTCGGCGGCTTCCTTCTCGCCGCGCCCCAGAGAGCGGAAACCGCCTGCGGTGTTGACCGATTGCGGCAGGAGGCCGATGTGGCCGAGGACGGGGATGCCGCGCTCGGCAAGGAAGCGAATGGTGTCTTCCATCTCGGTGCCGCCCTCGAGCTTGACGCCGGCACAGCCGACCTCCTTCATCACCCGGGCGGCATTGCGGAACGCGTCCTCCTTCGACTCCTGGTAACTGCCGAACGGCATGTCGACGATCACGCAGGCCTTGCGCGAGCCGCGCATGACCGCCTTGCCGTGCGCGATCATCATGTCGAGCGTGACGCCCAGCGTGCTCTCCATGCCGTAGAGCACCATGCCGAGCGAGTCCCCGACCAGCAACAAGTCCACGTACTCGTCGAGCAGGACCGCGGTCAGCGAGGTGTAGGCGGTCAGGCAGACGACCGGCGTGCTCCCCTTCATCGCGCGGATCTGGGGACAGGTGATGCGCTTCGGTTTCGCAGCGACACTCACGGGCGTAGTTCCTTAACAGATTGGGGTGGCGGCCAATCGCGGCGGCGGACTTTACTCCCTCGGCACCGCCAGGGCCAAGCGCTTCCGCTCCGCAATTCAAGCGAGGCGGGTCACGATTGCCGGCAACGTGGCTAGCTGTTACGACGTTTGGCGGCATCACGGTGCCGGACGGCCTTATATCTTCGGGTACGGAGGATCGATGGGCACGGGCGACGACGCCAGCACGCCATCGCCGGGACCGGCGGCAGCGGAAGCTGAGCGTGGACCGTTGGCGGCCCGCAGCAGCGGACTTCTGCCGTCGCAAGAGATCCGGGCGCTGGTGGCGGCCGGCGCGATTGCCGGCGTCGAGCCTGTCGGCGAGGATCAGATCCAGCCGGCAAGCCTCGATCTGCGCCTCGATGCGGTCGCCTACCGGGTGCGGGCGAGCTTTCTGCCCGGAAGCGGAGCCACCGTCCTGCAACGCATCAACGAGTTCGGGATGCATCGTTTCGACCTCGGCAGCGGCGCTGTGCTCGAGAAGGGCTGCGTTTACATCGTGCCGTTGATGGAGAGCCTCAATCTGAAGGGCCGGCTCTCGGGCTTTGCCAATCCGAAAAGCTCGACCGGACGCCTTGACGTCTTCACTCGTCTGATCGCCGATCACGGCACGGTGTTCGACCAGGTTCCTGCCGGCTACCACGGTCCGCTCTACGCCGAGATCAGCCCCCGCACCTTTTCCATCGTCGTCCGGCGCGGCAGCCGCCTCAGCCAGCTGCGGTTGCGGCGGGGCGCAGCCGATAGCGGTGACGGCCTCCTGAAACGGCTGCAGCGCGAGGTGCGCATCGTCGATGCGGCCGAGGGTGCGGCGGATATCGACCAGGGGATCGCCGTCACGGTCGACCTCGCGCAGGGGATCGGCAACGGCATCGTCGGCTGGCGGGCCAGACGCCATACCGGTTTGATCGACTTGGCCCTGATCGACCACTACCCGGTGCGGGACTTCTGGGAGCCGGTGCGCGCGGACACCAACGGCGCCGTTGTGCTGAACCCCGGAGATTTCTACATTCTCGCGTCCAAGGAAGCGGTGACGGTGCCGCCCGATCACGCGGCCGAGATGCGCGCCTACGACACCCGCGTGGGGGAATTTCGCGTCCACTACGCAGGGTTTTTCGATCCGGGCTTTGGCTTCGCCGCGACCGGCGGCACAGGCTCACGCGCCGTCCTTGAGATCCGTTCCTTCGAGGTGCCGTTCGTTTTGCGCGACGGCCAGCTGGTGGGGCGGCTCGTCTACGAGCGGATGACAGAAACGCCTGACAAATTGTATGGGATTGGTATTGGCTCGTCCTATCAGCGGCAGAGCTTGGCGCTTGCGAAGCAGTTCCGCTGGCCCGATCTCGGTCTGTCGCCCTGAACGGGGGTAGAATGCGGGGGGCGGGTTTTGGTGCGATAGGGCCGGCGGCGCGTAATCTGCAGCGCCCAACCCTCAGTCTCTCGTGTTATCCTGAACTGCGCGCACGGAGCTAGGATTTGACGCAGGCGACGGGAGTAGGCGATAGACTGTGCGGATTCACGCGACGCCTCTACGAAAAGCGGGGGCTCTCCTCGCCAGCGGTCGCTTGTGCTGTTGAGCGCGGCGGCACGCCAGAGACTGCAGGCGCGCGTTCGGTTTGTTGGTGTTGACTGAGCGTTCAGAATGGAACTTCTTTTCCTGTTTTACGCTGTGGCCAGTGGCGTTCTGGGGATCTTCCAGCCGGCGCTGATCTGCGCCCTCTCACTGCATTCGTATAACTATAGGGAATACTTCGGCGGCAATGAGTGGATCGCTGCTGTTCTGATCATGCTGCCGCCGTTTTACGCCGTGCTTCATTTGGCGATCAAGAAACGCCTGCGCTTGCATGCGGTCGACCTGCTGTTCGCTCTGTTCTCCATCTGCTTCCTGATGATGGTCTTGCGTTCGCCCGATCCCGCGGTCAACGTAAACCAAATTTTGACATTCCTCGGCGCGATTGCCGGTTTGTACTTGGCGCCACGCGCGTTCTTCGCTCGGACGGAGTCCTATAAGAAGTTCGTGGTCCCGTTCGTCATCTCTTTTGTTGCGCAGGCGCTCTTGTTCTCGACCGTCGCCGAGCCGACGCTCGAAGGTCACCTGGCACGCACGGCGATCGGCGACGGCAATCCCGTCGGCTTTGGCCTGACGCTGAGCACCGCCTTGTGCCTCACCGTATTCTGGATGCTGTCGGAGAGGCCTTGGCGGTTGGGGGCGCTGCGCATCCTCGACTGGCTGCTCTCCACGGCCGCTCTTTGCGGTCTGATCTACGCTGCCAACCAGAATGGGACGCGCGGCATTTTTGTCTCGGTGATCGGGGTGACGGTGCTGTTCCTGGCGTTGCGGGCTTGGCGGCGGCTGGCCAGCCAATCGTTGATGCTCGGGTTTGCGGGCGCATTCGCCGTTCTGGTCATTGTCGGCGGAACGATCGTCGGCATCGGCGAGATGGTGGCCTCGCTCGAGCCGGAAACGGTCAACGACCGCCTGCGCCACTTTGTGCTCTCGATTGCCAACAACATCTGGCCGACGGAAGCCAACGAGGTCATTGGTGACCTCTCGGAAAGCCGCGAGCAGATCCTGGGCGTGGTGTGGGATCTGATCCGCGAGCAACCCGTCCTGGGCGTCGGCCTGAATGGCGTCAAAATGGCAACAGTGGAGCGAGTCAACGAGGAGGCCTTCGCGCACAACCTCGTTCTCGAGATGTGGGCGGAAGGCGGCATCATAACGCTGATCGTCTTTGTGGCGATGGTGGGTACGATTCTCGTTATTGGTATTCGTCAGGTCAACGAGCCGCGAACGGCGATGCCGTCGACGGTGTTCCTCGGCATGGCGGTAGGGGCGCTCGTGCATCAACAGGTCAGCGCAACGCTCCTGTTCGGCAAGGCTGCGTTCCTGGCATTGGGGGTGTTGGCGGCCGCGGAAGCCATCCGTGCGCACCGGCTGAGTCACGAGCGCAAACGCGCGAGCCGGCGGCGGCTCAAGGGCCGCCATCACGCTGCGATCCCGCAGCCAGGGTCGGCAAACCTCCCGCCCGAACGCCCCGTCCCAGGCTCGGACAGTTCGACCGGTCCGTCTATGCTCCCGTTGCGATAGAGACGCAAATCAGCAAGCCACGGCCGCGGCAGCATCAATGCCGCTCAGCGAGACGGAAGAGCAGGTAGCACGCGTGAAATGGTCCGCTTGCCGGCCGACTTCAGGCTGAGCCGGCCAGCGGTTGCCGCTTTGGTTTCGAAAACTTGGTTAGCGCGTGATGGCGCCCGGCTCGTTCAAGCCGGCGCCGATCGCAGGAGCGCCACCGGCAAGCGCCCGGTCTTCTTTCACGCCCGCGGGACGCTTCACGTCCTGCTTCGTCTCCGGCACCGCCTTGGTTGCTGCCGTTGGTGCAGACAACCAGTCGAACGGCCATGCCGCCGCCAAGCCGAAAAAGAGACTGATAAACACGAGCGGCAATACGAATTCCGTCAACAGTTGTTTGTAAGAGGCCTTGTTCACGGCTCACCTCTACCACCCGCAAGACGGCGCAACGCCGACCATCCACACCCTTAATACGCGACCGCCCGCGGCCACGCTGTGATTGGCGTTACACTCAGCAAGAAATAGCAGCAAACTCGAGCAATTCGCAGTCCCCAACGGGGGGCTGCCCATATCCGCGCCTTGCTGTTGCGAAAAAAGCTCAGAGGCCGCCGGCGATAACCACGCTCAGCCGTTCGGGATCGAACAGGCGCGTTGCCACCCGGTTCGCATCCGCCAACGTCACAGCCTCGATCAAGCCGTTGCGCCGGCTGATGTAATCGATGCCGAGGTGATCGAGCTGAATCGCAATCAGCATGCGTGCGATCGAACCGCTGGCTGTGAACCGTAACGGGTAGGATCCGGTCAGGTAGCGTTTTGCATCGGCGAGCTCGGCCTCGGTCAGGCCCTCGCGGGCGAGCCGCCGCCATTCGTCACGAATCACAGCAACCGTTTCGCCGACCCGCTCGTTCGCGGTGCCGGCCGCGCCCAGGATCAGCGCACTGTGATCGAAGGCCAGCGGCGTCGTGTAGATGCCGTACGCGAGACCCCGCTTCTCGCGCACTTCCTCGAACAGGCGCGCATTGAGGCCGGAGCCGCCGAGGACCTGGTTGACCACCGTGAGCGCGATGAAATCAGGGTCGCTCCGCTTGAGACCCGGCTGCGCAAAGACAACCGCGGCTTGACGTGCGGGCATCGTCACGACCGTCTCCGGCACCACAGCCGGGACGACGTCGGCGATCGCGGGCCGGGCTCCCGCCGCCGGAAGATCGCGCGCCAGCGTGTCCAGCAGGGCCTTGACGGCGGCGGCATCGATCGCACCAACGACAGCCAAGACGAGCGAATCGCGGCTTAAGTGTCGCGCCACGAAACCGTGCAGGTCGTCAGTGGTGACCGCTGCAAGGCTATCGTGCGTCCCCTCGACCGGGCGACCATACGGATGGCCAGGGAACAGCGCGGCGAACAAGCGGCGCTGGGCGAGCGTGCGCGGGTCCTCTTCGGCCCGTCGCAGGCGCGCCTGCAGCTGGTTGCGCATGCGCTCCATCGGTTCGGCATCGAAGCGCGGGCGGCTGAGCGCCAGGCGCAAGAGGGCGAAGGCTTCATCGCGGTTCTCGGCGAGCGTTCGTAAGTTGCCGTACAAAGCATCGCGATCAACCTCGAAACCGAGTTCGATGGCGAGCTCATCGAGCCGGCGCTGGAAGGCATGGGAATCGAGATCGCCTGCCCCTTCATCCAGCATGGTGGTTGCCAGTTGCGCCAAGCCTTCCTTGCCCAGCGGGTCGAGGGCCGCACCGCCGCGGAACGCAAGGCTCACCGAGATGACCGGCGCCGCGTGGTCCTCGACCAGCCAAGCTTCCAAGCCGCCGCTGACAACACGCTGAATGTCGGTTGCGGCCGCTGCGGGCGCCGTGGTGATGAGCAGAAGAGCGATCAGCAGCGATAACCGTCGCATCAGGCCGCTCATTGCTCGGCTCCCGCAGCCTGCGCTGCCTCGCCCCCGCTGCCGCCAGTCCGCTTGGCTGCCGGCAGGAGCGCGGTGACGGCGTGCGAGTCATCAAGAACGGTGCGGGCCGCGGCGATCACCTCGTCCCGGCTGACAGCCGCGATCGCCTGCGGCCACTCCTCGACGGAAACGATCGGCAAGCCGATGCTGAGCGCTTCGCCCAGCGCATGCGCCCCGTGTGAGAGCGAGTCTCGTGCGTAGACGGCCTCGGCGATCAAGCGCTTCTTGGCCCGCTCGATGTCTTCGGCGGCGAGATCGCCGTCACGCACGGCCCGGACGACCGCCTCGACGGCGGCCTCGATCGTGCTCAGCGCTACCCCTGGCCGCGGGCTGGCACTGATCGTGAAGCGCGACGGGCCGCGCAGGGTCGGATCGTACATGGCAGCAGCAGAGACGGCAGGCCCGGCGTCGACAACGAGGGAACGGTAGAGCCGGCTTGTTGCGCCGTCGCCGAGCACGGCCGCAAGCACCTCCAGGGCTGCGGCCTGCCGTCCGTCGCCCGAGCGTGCACTGGGAGCCAGATAATGGCGGCTCCAGGCCGCCTGGGTGACGCGGCCGTCCTCCAAGCTCACCCGCCGCGCCGCCAGCGGCGGTGGTTCCTCGACAAGCGGCCGTTCGGCCGCTGCGGCGGCGGGGATGGCTCCGTAAATGCGCTCGGCCAGCGGCCGAACCTCGTCAACGCTGACGTCGCCGGCAACAACCACAATCGCGTTCCCCGGTTGATACCAGTGCCGGTAAAAGGCCAAAACCTGCGAACGCGTCAGTCCACGGACTTCATGCTCCCAGCCAATCACCGGCCGCCGGTAGGGACTGTTGAGGAACAGCAGCGCGGAGGTCCGTTCGCCCAGCAGCGCCGCGGGGTTGTTGTCCACCCGTTGGTGCCGCTCCTCCAGAACGACGTTGATCTCGCCCGCGACCTGGGCGTCGGAGAGCGTCAAGTTGCGCATGCGGTCGGCCTCCAGTTCCATTACCAAGCCTAAGCGATCCTTGGCGATGTTCTGAAAATAGGCCGTGTAATCGTAGCTCGTGAACGCGTTGTCCTCGCCGCCGTTGCGGGCCACCTGTTGCGAAAACGCGCCGTCGGGGACGGTGGGCGTGCCCTTGAACATCAGGTGTTCGAGCAGATGGGCAAGGCCGGACTGGCCGGCCGGCTCATCGGCGGCACCGACCTTGTACCACACCATGTGGCTCACGACCGGCGCGCGCCGGTTCGGAATCACGACCACCTGCAGGCCGTTGGCAAGCGTGAAGGTTTCCGGGCTGAACACGGCGGCATGCGCCGCGGGCGGCCGCACAAGCGGCCAAAGCAGCGCCACGGCGAACATCAGCGCATAGCCGGCGCGCAAGCCAACGGGCGCGCCGTGCGAACTGTTTGCTGTCACGAACGGTCCCTCGAACCGATGAAGAGCCCCCTCAACACGTAAGGCTGCAGCGCTCGACGTACCAGAGGCCGCGGTCAGCTGATGAAGGGCGCGCGGCGACTTTCAGTCAGTTGAAAATGCCCTCGAGCAGCGCCCGCTTGCGCCGTGCAATCGTCGGCGTCCGCCCTTCGGTAACCGGCTTGCCGAGAGCCTGATTCTCGCGGATGCGCTTCGCCTCCTCGTTCGGATCGACGACCGTCCCGTACTCCGAGGGCGTGCGCCAGAACATCAAGCGGTCGGTAAAGCTCTGATCGACTTCGGCGAGAACCGTCGTTTCGCGATTGATCCGGGTGCGGATGGCGGGGTCGGCTTGCAGACCGCCGGTGCGCTCAAGGAGCGCCACCGTTCCGCCGGAAAGCTCCCCGGATCCTGCCGATGGCGCTGCCGCGCCGCGCCCGCTCGGCGCGCGCCCAAGCAGGACATCTCTCGCCTCGCTCGTGGGCGATCCCGGCTGGCTGGCAGCGGGCCCGCCCGCCCCCGGCGGCCGCATGCCGTATTCGGGCGGCATGCTCAGCGGCACCCGGGAATACACGGCGTACTCATCGGGAGACCGCTTGCCCTGGCCCAGCATGGCCTTCGTGTTACCACACGCGGTAAGCGTTACCGCGACGGCAACACCAAGCACGAGACGCATTCCGCGCACTGTTTTCATTCCCTTCCCTCTGCGCTTTTCTTGACTCTTGTACGCTCCTCTTTGTCACCCAACAAGGAGCTGAAGATCATCAACGCGGCGCCGACGGTGATGCCGGAGTCGGCGATGTTGAACGCCGGCCAATGGAAGCCGAACGCGTGAAAGTCGAGGAAATCGACCACTGCCCCCAGCCGCAAACGGTCGATGATGTTGCCGATGGCGCCGCCGATGATCAGGCCGAGGCTGAGACCGATCCCAGACGTCCGCGCCCGCAAAAGCCAATACGCAACGACCGCGACCACGGCGGCCGCCAGCAGCGGCAACACCCAGGCGTTTAACGCGCCGTCACCGCCGAACAGGCCGAAGCTGATGCCGGTATTCCAGCCGAGGACAAGGTTGAAGAACGGCGTGATCTCGATCACGCGCGGCGGCTGCATGACGACGGCGAGAATCCACCACTTGCTCAGTTGATCGAGAACCAGGACGACCAGCGCGCTCATGAGGCCCAGCCGCGCCGGTGCGCCCAAAGCCAGCTTCGACACCGGCGCCAGCCTTATTCGGCCGCCGCGCGGTGGCGGCGGACGGCGTCCGCACACCGCCCGCACACGCCCGGCGCGTCCGCAATGGTGCCGACCTCCGGCAGAACCTGCCAGCAGCGCTCGCACTTTTCCCCTTGCGCGCGCTGAACGACCACGGCCACGCCGTCAACATCGGGGAGCCGATAGGCGGTCTCCGGCGCCGGCGCATCGGTCAGCTCGGCCGCCGACGTGATGCACAGCTCGGCCAGATCGACGCCCTGGACGGCCTGCCGAAACTCCACGCTGGCGTATATCACCGGGTGCGCCTGCAGGCTGGCACCGAGGCGGTTGGCGGCGCGCTCAACCTCGATCGCCCCGGTCACCACCCGGCGCAGGCGTCTCACGATCTCCCATTTGGCGGCCAGCGCATCGTCGCGCCACTCCGGCGGCAGAACCGGAAACAGGCGCTCGTGCACACTGGCGCCGTCGCCGCCGCGCGGCCGCGCCAGCCAGGCCTCCTCGGCGGTAAAGCAGAGGAACGGCGCCAACCAA
>ERZ1645192.5058-NODE-5058-length-10307-cov-30.296137_pt1 | contig 10307 bp, 10 predicted proteins | sample MGYA00575354_ERZ1645192 | MGnify/ENA primary metagenome ERZ1645192 (study PRJEB40844, sample SAMN11349763) | freshwater sediment metagenome | isolation source: river sediment | host: Sediment | place: India: Faizupur Khadar , New Delhi | collected 2017-02-21 ...
GCCATGTTCGAGGCGACCCATGGCACCGCGCCCAAGTATGCCGGCAAGGATCAGGTCAACCCCAGCTCCATCATCCTCTCCGCCGAGATGATGCTTCGCCATCTGGGCTGGACCGAGGCGGCGGACCTGATCATCAAGGGGGTGGAGGGTTCCATCTCGGCCAAGACCGTGACCTACGACCTGGAGCGGTTGATGGAAGGGGCGACCAAGCTGAGCTGTTCCGCCTTTGGCCAGGCGGTGATCGACAAGATGTGAATGGGGAGAAGCCGGCCTCACCGCCAGGCCGGCGACACGGCTAACGCCGCGGCCACCCTCCTGACTGGAGGGTGGGGGCCCGCCGTTCGGGAGGTTGAGGGCAGGGCTTGAGCCGTCGTGATCTTCATCCCGAAGATCGCCATGAGAAATTCCGCTAAAAAAGAACCGCGCCGCCCCAGATCAGGGCGGCGCGGTCGGTTGTTTATGAATCAGTAGAGTTAATTGAGTCGGTTAACGCGGGCGGCATGCAGTCCCTTCGGGCCCTGACTGATTTCGAACTGAACCTTTTGCCCCTCCTTGAGGGTCCGATAGCCATCCATGTCGATGGCCGAGAAGTGGACGAACACGTCCTCCTCGTTGCCGTCTGATCTCACGAATCCATATCCCTTGGCGTTGTTGAACCATTTCACAATACCGGTCATCATCGCTGTCACTCCTCCTGGGAGATCTTGGGGGTTTTCCCCCATTTGTATTTTCATTCCTGACGGCACCTGAATCAGGTACGCGCCAGGCGACTGCTCAGGGCCACGCCCTCTTGGCGCACAGGTTATGTTGCGTAATGGGAAGGAAGACTTTCCAGGAGACCCTTGGCGCAAGGTGGTTGCGTCACCTGTTCAGCCCTTGTTTTTCTTACCGACGACGGTGAAGGCCGCGCCGGCCGTCGTCTTGAGCGTCAAGTATAATGACCCCACTCTTTGGGTCAAACCAAAAATGACAGATTCGTGGGAATTCGCATTGACATGAGTGGTTCGGATGTGAATCAGGAACATGCGGCGGGTGCGGCCGTCCAGGAGGCCAGGCCCGAGCTCAAGCCGCCACCAAAATACAAGGTCCTGCTTCTCAACGATGATTTCACGCCCATGGATTTTGTCGTTCAGGTTCTGGAACTCTTTTTCCATCTGAGCCGGGAGAAGGCCACTCAGATCATGCTCCATGTGCATACCCGGGGCGTGGGCGTTTGTGGTGTCTTCTCGCGGGACGTCGCCGAGACCAAGGTGGCTCAGGTCAAGGAATTCGCCCGGCGGCACCAGCACCCTCTCATGTGCACCATGGAAGAGGCATGAAGTACCCCCTCCCGGACCGGTGACCCCTATGTTGAGTAAAGACCTCGAATTCACCCTGACCCAGGCCTTTCATCAGGCGCGTGAGCAACGACACGAATACATGACCGTCGAGCACCTGTTGCTCTCACTCCTCGACAACCCGAGCGCCGCCAAGGTCCTGCGGGCCTGTGGGGCCGATGAGGGCAGGCTGCGAGCCGACATCTCCCTGTTCATTCAGGAGACGATTCCGCTCATTCCGCAGGGGGATAAGCGCGAGACCCAGCCGACCATCGGTTTCCAGCGCGTCCTGCAGCGCGCCGTCTTCCATGTCCAGTCCGCGGGCAAGAAGGAGGTCACCGGGGCGAACGTCCTGGTGGCCCTCTTTGGTGAGCAGGACTCCCAGGCGGTCTATCTCCTCAGCCGTCAGGACATCAGCCGGCTCGATGTGGTGAATTACATCTCCCATGGGATCTCCAAGGTCCCGGGTGAGGGGCAGGATGAAGAGAGCCCCGGCGAGGCGGCTGAGGAGCGGGAAGGGCGGGGCAAGGAGGGCGCCAACCCCCTGGAGAATTTCACGACCAACCTCAACGAGCAGGCGCGCCTGGGCCGTATCGACCCCCTCATCGGTCGCGATGCCGAGGTCGAGCGCACCATCCAGACCCTGTGCCGGCGGCGCAAGAACAACCCCCTGCTGGTGGGTGAGGCCGGGGTGGGCAAAACCGCCATCGCCGAGGGCCTGGCGCGGCGGATCGTCGAGGAGGCGGTGCCGGAGATCCTGGCGGATGCCGTCATCTATGCCCTGGACCTGGGCGCCCTGGTGGCTGGCACCAAGTACCGGGGCGACTTCGAGAAGCGCCTGAAGGCGGTCATCGCCCAACTCAAGCGCCAGCCCAAGGCCATTCTGTTCATCGACGAGATTCACACCATCATCGGCGCCGGTTCGGCCTCGGGCGGGGTCATGGACGCCTCCAATCTGATCAAGCCGGTCCTGGCCTCCGGGGAGTTGCGCTGTATCGGCTCGACCACCTACCAGGAGTTTCGCGGCGTTTTCGAGAAGGACCGGGCCCTGGCCCGGCGTTTTCAGAAGATCGATATCAACGAGCCCAGCGTCGAGGACACGGTCCTGATCCTCAAGGGCCTCAAGACCCGCTTCGAGGAACATCACCAGGTCAGCTACACCCAGCCGGCCCTCCGCGCCGCGGCGGAACTGTCGGCCAAGCACATCAACGACCGCCACCTGCCCGACAAGGCCATCGACGTCATCGACGAGGCCGGTGCCCATGTGCAGCTCATGCCCGCGGCGCGGCGCAAGAAACGCATCGACGTTGCCGACATCGAGCGTATCGTCGCCAAGATCGCCCGCATCCCGCCCAAGCAGGTCTCCGCCTCGGATACCGAGTCCCTGCGCAACCTGGACCGGGATCTGAAACTGGTGGTCTTCGGCCAGGAACAGGCCATCGACACCCTGACCGCCGCCATCCGCATGAGCCGCTCCGGCCTGGGGCAGGAGGAGAAGCCGATTGGCTCCTTCCTCTTCGCCGGTCCCACGGGCGTGGGCAAGACGGAGGTGACCCGTCAGCTTGCCCGGATCCTGGGGCTGAAATTGATCCGCTTCGATATGTCGGAGTACATGGAGCGCCACACGGTGTCGCGCCTCATCGGCGCCCCGCCGGGTTACGTCGGCTTCGATCAGGGCGGCCTGTTGACGGAGGAGATCAACAAAAATCCCCATGCCGTCCTGCTGCTGGACGAAATCGAGAAGGCCCACCCGGACGTCTTCAACCTGCTCCTCCAGGTGATGGACCATGGCACCCTGACCGACAACAACGGCCGCAAGGCGGACTTCCGCCATGTGGTGCTGGTGATGACCACCAACGCGGGGGCCGCCGAAACCAGCCGGGCCTCGATCGGCTTCACCGAACAAGATCATGCCAGCGACGGCCTGGAAGTCATCAAACGGATGTTCACCCCGGAGTTTCGCAACCGGCTCGACGCGGTGGTCCTGTTCGGGGCCCTATCGCCCGAGACCATCGCCAGCGTGGTCGATAAATTCCTGTTCGAGCTGGAACAGCAGTTGCTGGAGAAAAAGGTCAGCCTGATCGTGGACGACAAGGCCCGCGCCTGGTTGGCGGAAAGGGGTTATGACCCACGCATGGGCGCCCGGCCCATGAGCCGGATCATCAAGGACCACATCAAGAAGCCCCTGGCCAACGAACTCCTCTTCGGAGAACTCGTCAATGGCGGCGAGGTAAGGGTAACAGTGAGCGCGGAGGGGCTGGACTTTGCTTTCAAGCTCAAAGCCGTGCCGGAGGCCGCCGCCTGCGTCTAGCCCACTCGTAGCGAGCGCGTCACGGCGCCACGAGGATCTGCCTTACTGAAGGAGGTAAGGACGGCAGGTCCTTGGAGGAGGGTAACTAAGTCAGGCCCTTGGAGGGCTAACGGGCATACCCTTCGATGAGGGTCTGTTGAGCCAGGGTCAGAGAGGAAATCCGGTTCGCTCAACGCGCCCGGTAGGTGATACGCCCCTTGGTCAGGTCGTACGGTGTAAGCTCCACGGTCACCTTATCCCCGGTCAGAATGCGGATGTAGTGCTTGCGCATCTTTCCGGAGATGTGCGCGGTAACCACGTGGCCGTTTTCTAGCTCGACACGGAACATGGTATTAGGCAGGGTATCGACCACGGTACCCTCCATGGAAATGACGTCTTCTTTGGCCATGGATGCGTTGCTTGGCTCCTCAGGGGCGCTCCTCGGGGTGAACTGAAAAAGTATAGCACGAAGGCCCGCGGCATGGCGGGCCGCGGAGCAGGTAGCTGTTGGGGATCAGAAGGCGGCACCCGAGGGTTTACCCAGCTTTTTGAGAATCACGGCCAAGGGGCAGAAGCCGGTGAAGGCGGACTGGAGCAAATTCAGGCCCACGAAGGCGGTGAGAAGAAGCCAGAGTTGATTGCCGGTCAGATAGCTAAGCAGGACGGTGACGAGGACGAAGGTGCCGGCAACCGCCAGGACGATGCGATCAATGGTCATGTGACTTTCCTCTTGATGTAGGTGCGATAACCCGTGGTGAATGGAGTCAAGGGTCGGGCGGTCAAGGTACCGCTGAAGGGCCGGTGACCCCGCGAGGGGCAGGGGTAAACGGCACTCAGGGGATTAACCGCGCATGGAATCGAAGAATTCCCCATTGGTCTTGGTCGCCTTCAGCTTGTCATGGAGGAATTCCATGGCGGCCAGTTCATCCATGGGGTGCAGGATCTTGCGCAGGATCCACATCTTTTGCAGTTCGCCCGGGTCCATCAGCAGCTCCTCGCGACGGGTGCCGGAGCGGTTGATGTTGATCGAGGGGAAGATGCGCTTCTCGGCGATGCGTCGGTCGAGATGAATCTCCATGTTGCCGGTGCCCTTGAACTCCTCGTAGATGACGTCGTCCATGCGCGAGCCAGTATCAATGAGGGCGGTGGCGAGGATGGTCAAGGAGCCACCCTCCTCGACGTTGCGGGCGGCGCCAAAGAAGCGCTTGGGGCGTTGCAGGGCATTGGCGTCGACGCCACCGGTGAGGACCTTGCCCGAGGAGGGCACCACGGTGTTGTAGGCGCGGGCCAGCCGGGTGATGGAGTCCAGCAGGATGACCACGTCGCGCTTGTGCTCGACCAGGCGCTTGGCCTTCTCGATGACCATCTCGGCCACCTGGACGTGGCGGGTGGCGGGCTCGTCGAAGGTGGAGGAGATCACCTCGCCACGCACCGAGCGCGCCATCTCGGTGACCTCCTCCGGCCGTTCGTCGATGAGCAGGACGATCAGATAGCAGTCCGGATGGTTATGGCCGATGGACTGGGCGATGTTCTGCAGCATCATGGTCTTGCCCGCCTTGGGCGGGGAGACGATGAGGCCGCGCTGGCCCTTGCCGATGGGCGCCACCAGGTCGATGGTGCGGGCGGTGATGTCCTCGGTGCTGCCGTTGCCCAGCTCCAGCTTGAGGCGTTTGTTGGCGAAGAGCGGGGTGAAGTTCTCGAAGAGGATCTTGGTCTTGGTCGCCTCGGGTCGGTCGAAGTTGATGTCGTTGACCTTGAGCAGGGCGAAGTAGCGCTCCCCCTCTTTGGGCGGCCGGATCTTGCCGGTGATGGTGTCCCCGGTGCGTAGATTGAAACGGCGGATCTGGCTGGGGGAGACGTAGATGTCGTCCGGCCCGGCCAGGTAGGAGGAATCACCGGCGCGCAAAAAACCGAACCCGTCCTGCAGGATTTCCAGCACCCCGTCCCCGGAGATCTCCTCGCCCTTTTTGGCATGCGCCTTGAGGATGGCGAAAATCAGGTCCTGCTTGCGGGACCGGCCCACGCCCTCGATGAGCATGGCCTGGGCCATGTCCACCAGTTCGTTCACCGGCATCTTTTTGAGTTCGGTCAGGTTCATGTTTTTTTGGGCGAAGAGGTAGGAACGATTCGCTCCAACCCTGGGGCGGCGTCACGGCGGACGCGGAGGGGATGGAGGGGTTGGGGGGCGGGGCGGGGTGCCCGGCGGGGCACCCGGTATGAAATGGCGTGGGGCTTCCGAGCCCGGAGCGGTTACAGGTTGCTGTCAATAAAGGCGGTCAACTGGGATTTGGAAACGGCCCCGACCTTGGTCGCCTCGACCTCACCCTGCTTGAAGAGCATCAGGGTGGGAATACCGCGAATGCCATACCGCGGAGGCGTGTCCGGATTCTGGTCGATGTTGAGCTTGGCGATGCGGACCCGGCCTTCATACTCGGCGGCAATCTCATCCAGGACGGGGGCGATCATCTTACAGGGACCGCACCAGTCGGCCCAGTAATCGACCAGGACCGGCTCGGCGGACTTGAGGACATCTTGTTCAAAGGATGCATCCGTCACATGCATGATGCGATCGCTCACTGGAGTCATTCTCCCTTACATTTTGAGGCTGGCGGGGCGAGGCCCCGAAAGAAGGCCGGCGGCAGGGGTGGCGCGGAAGGTGCGTGGGTGCGTGCCGGGTGGCGCCGGAAACCGGGCTTGAGTAAGATGCTATTTCAGCCAAGATTCCGAAAATTTGCAAGCCCTTCGCGGCCGCGTCACGCCTCCAGGGCCGGAGAGCCCCCGAATTCATGACCCAGACACATCTGACCGCCACCCGTTTTACCAACTTCGCCCTCGATCCACGTATCCTGCAAGGCCTCGCTGACGCCGGCTTCGAATACTGCACCCCCATTCAGGCCGAGACCCTGCCCATCGCCCTGGCGGGGGAGGATGTCGCCGGCCAGGCCCAGACCGGCACCGGCAAGACGGCGGCCTTCGTCGTCGCCACCCTGCAGCGCCTGCTGACCCAACCCCCGGCCCCCGAACGCAAACCCAACGAGCCGCGCGCCCTGTTCGTGGCCCCGACCCGGGAACTGGCGGTGCAGATCCACAAGGACACCCAGGTCCTGGCCGCTCACTGTGGCTTTCGCCTGGGCCTGGTGTATGGCGGCACCGGCTATCAGCAGCAACGGGACGAGGTCGCCGCCGGGGTCGATATCCTCATCGGCACCCCAGGCCGGCTGATCGATTATTTCAAGCAGCGGGTCTTCGACCTGCACCAGGCCGAGGTGGTGGTCATCGATGAGGCCGATCGCATGTTCGATCTCGGCTTCATCAAGGATATTCGTTATCTATTGCGCCGCCTGCCGCCCCCAAGCCGACGCCTGGGGATGCTCTTCTCCGCCACCCTGTCCTACCGGGTGACGGAACTGGCCTACGAGCACATGAACGACCCGCGCCCGGTGGCGATTGAACCGGACCGGGTGACGGCCGATCGGGTGGTGCAGCGCTGCTACATGGTCGCCAATGACGAAAAGGTGGCCCTGATCATCGGCCTGCTGCGGGGATTGAAAGAGGCGCGGGTCATCATCTTCGCCAACACCAAGCGCGCCACCGAGGGCATCTGGGGTTTCCTGGAGGGCAATGGCCTGCGCGCCGCCATCCTCTCCGGCGACGTGCCGCAGAAAAAGCGCCTGAGCCTGCTCAAGGCCTTCCAGCACGGTGAGTTGCCGATCCTGGTGGCCACGGACGTGGCGGCGCGGGGCTTGCACATTCCCGGCGTCACCCACGTCATCAACTACGATCTGCCCGAGGACGCGGAGGACTACGTCCACCGCATCGGCCGCACCGCCCGTGCCGGGGCGACGGGCGAGGCCATCAGCTTCGTCTGCGAGACCTACGCCTTCTGCCTGCCGGATATCGAGCGCTTCATCGGCGCCAAGATTCCGGTGGAGCCCGTCACCGCCGAGATGCTGGTGCATGTCAGTCCCCACAGCCGGGTGCGCGTGCCCCACCATGGCGACTGGCACGAGGGCGAAGGACCGCGTCGTGGCCGGGGAGGTCGGCGCGAGGGCTCAGAATCAGGTAGCCGTGGTGGCCGGCGCGAGGGCTCAGAATCAGGTGGCCGGGGTGGCGGCGAGCGGCGACGCGGCTCCGCGATGGCGGGTGCTGAGGCGTCGGCCGCCCCCAATGCCCAGGAGAGGACACCAGCCGCACGGGTCGATGACCCTCAAGTCGAGGATAGTGGCCGCACCTTCCAGGTTGAAGAACCGGGTGGTTCCGCGGCTGCCACTCCTCACGCTGCTGGCCAGGCGGAGGCGACGTCACCGTCACGGCCATCCCGGCGCAGGGCCCGACCCAAGCCCAATCCCCAACCCAAGTCCGAGGCACACACCCAGACCCAGATCCAGGCCCAACATCACTCTGAGTCACAGCACCCGTCGGAAGCGGGGTCCGGACCCGGACCTCATGTGGAAGAGGCGATGATGGGGGAGGGGGCGCCCAAGCGCCGCCGGCGGCGGCGTTCGCGCCGGCCGGCCGGCCTGGCCCCGGAGGCCGGGGGTGGAAGTCAGGAGGAGCGGGCCCCGCCGCCCCCGGAGTCCTGATCCCCGAGGGCCGCCCGCAGCCCGGGCAGGAGCTCGCCGAAGCCGTGGATGGCCAGGTAGCGTTCCGCGCCCCGGGGTGGGGCCTGGGAATCCGGCGCCAGCACCTGCACGAGGTGGCGAAAGCCATAGTCCCGGGCGGCATCCAGGACATTCAGGCTGTCGTCGATAAAGAGGGTGCGCTCCGGGTCGAAGGGCTCGATGGCCTGAACCCGTTGCCAGAAGCCTGGGGTCTCCTTGGGCAACCCCAGGTCATGGGCGCTGATGATCCGCTCCAGGTGGCCCACCAGGGGCGTCTTGCGCATCTTGAGGGCGATGGCCTTCTGATGGGCGTTGGTCACCAGCACCCGCCGCCAGGGATGCTCCGCCAGGGCCTCGAGAAATTCCAGGACCCGGGGGTGGACCGCGATCAGGTGGTCGATCTCCTCCTTGAGCAGGGCGATGTCCAGGCCCAGTTCCCGGCTCCAATGGTCAACGCAGTACCACTCCAGGGTCCCCTCCCGATCCCGGTAACGGGCCAGGAGTTCCTCCCGGGCCTGCGCCAGGTCCAGGCCCCGGGCGGCCGCGAACCGCGCGGGGACGTGTTCCCGCCAGAAGCGGTTATCGAAATGCAGATCCAGCAAGGTCCCGTCCATGTCGAGGAAGACCTTGTCGATTTGGCTCCAGTCGATCATCGTTGGTTTGTCGCCTCCTGAACTGCCGTGACGGTACTACAGCATAACGCCTTGACCGGGTATTTTTCATTTGCAACCCAGCCCTGGCCATGAAGATCATGTCTTGCCCGCCCCATCTGGCTGCTGTATCCGCGCCCCATCCTTTTGCGTAACTTCCCTGGACAGGCCCATGAACGCTGCCCTCATCCACCTTCATACGCTGTTACTGAGCTTCATCCTGATGGCGGCGGCTGGCGCACCCGGGACCAGCTCGGCCAATCCAGCTAATCCAGATAGCCCCGCCAACTCAGCCAACCTAGCCAGTCCGTCCAGTTTGGACCGTTCAGACACACCAGCCTCTCCAGCCAGTCCGACCCTGTCGCCAGTCGACGATTACACCTTCGATGACACCCCCCGCCAGACGACGACCGACCTGCCGGACTGGTTCAAGCAGAGCTTTCTCGACCTGCGCGAGGACCTCAAGGAGGCGGTCAAGGCCGGCAAACAGGGGATCATGGTCTATTTTGGCCAGGAGCACTGCGCCTATTGCCACCGCCTGATGCAGGTCAACTTTGGCCTGGAGGATATCGCCAGCTATACCCGCCAGAACTTCGAGGTCATCGCCCTTGATACCCGTGGACCACGGGAGGTCCAGCTTCTGGACGGGACCCGCCTGACCGAGCAGGACTTCGCTCTGGCCATGGAGACCAATTTCACGCCCTCGATCATTTTCTATGACCGCTATGGCCAGGAAGCCCTGCGCTTGCGGGGCTATTACCCCCCCTACCAGTTCCGCGCCGCCCTGGAATATGTGGCCGATGGCCATTATGACGAGGAGAGTTTTCGCGACTTCCTGGCACGGGGCGATAACCGACGGGTTTTCGATGCCGCGGACCTTAACGAGGAGGACTTCTTCATCCCCCCGCCCTTCAACCTGGACCGTTCCCGGCGCCCCGGGGAGCGGCCCCTGGTGGTGTTCTTTGAGCAGGGCGATTGTCACGCCTGCGACGTGCTCCATGGCCAACTGCTCCAGGCCCCAACCATCCGCAGCCTCGTGCAGGAACTGGACGCCGTCCAGCTTGACCAGCAGAGCGAGGTGCCTCTGGTGACCCCGGATGGCCGGCGGGTGCGGGCGCGGGACTGGGCGGCGGACCTGGGCCTGTTCCATGTCCCCACCCTGATCTTTTTCGACGAGCAGGGGCGGGAGGTGTTGCGCCTCGACTCCCTGGTCCGCTTTTACCGCCTGGATCAGGTCCTGCGCTACGTCTCCAGCCGTGCCTACCGGGAGTTGAGCTATCCGCGGTGGCGCGCCAGCCAGTCGGGTTAACCTCCCACAGGGGAGCCGGTCCCCCGCGGGCCGAACGTGGTACTTCAAGGAATTTTCCATGCAGATCAGTCTTTACGTCGCCGGGTCCGGTGTCGGCACGGGCAAGTCCGTCGTGGCCCTGGGCCTGATGGAAATGCTTTC
>ERZ1645192.5061-NODE-5061-length-10302-cov-10.913926_pt1 | contig 10302 bp, 9 predicted proteins | sample MGYA00575354_ERZ1645192 | MGnify/ENA primary metagenome ERZ1645192 (study PRJEB40844, sample SAMN11349763) | freshwater sediment metagenome | isolation source: river sediment | host: Sediment | place: India: Faizupur Khadar , New Delhi | collected 2017-02-21 ...
GTAGTTTAGAACTCTGCAAAATTAAGGAAAATATCCGGAAAATCAATTTATTCAGGGTTACGGCCTTTGCTGCGCTGATTTTGAAACGTTTTTAACTATTTTTATGAAAAAGTTGGACGGATGGATTATATCAGGAAGGTAGAGGCGAAAATATTCAGGGATAGTGCAAGTTTTCTGCCGCTCTGCCGGCAGTGGAAGGGATCAGGTGAGACGGTTATCTTCACCAACGGGTGTTTTGATCTGCTCCACCGGGGTCATGCGGTATACCTGGCCCAGGCGGCGGCCCTGGGAGACCACCTGGTGGTGGGCCTCAATTCCGACGCTTCGGTAAGCCGCCTGAAGGGTCCCGGCCGCCCGCTGACCGATCAGGAATCGCGCGCCTGGCTGCTGGCAGCCCTGGAACCGGTCGCCGCCGTCGTCCTATTCCATGAAGACACCCCCCTTGAACTGATCAGGGCCATCGAACCCCACTTTCTGGTGAAGGGGAGTGATTACCGGCCCGAAGAGATCGCCGGCTATGAAACAGTAACCGCTTCCGGAGGAAAAGTGAAAACGATTGATCTGGTCCCCGGATGCTCCACCTCCCTGCTCATTGAGAAAATTATGCACGCCCGGAAATGACCCGACTGAAGACCATTTTTACCTGCCAGAATTGCGGCGCTGAATCGCCCAAATGGATCGGCCGGTGCCCCTCCTGTGACCAATGGAACACCTATGTGGAGGAGATCGTTTCGGCCCCCGCCAAAGCCACGGCTTCTCCCCTTCTGGCCCTTGACAACCATCCCCTCCGGCTGGAAGAGATCACCGACCTCGTTCAGGAACGGTTCGATACGGGGATCGCTGAGTTCAACAGGGTGCTGGGGGGCGGATTGGTTCCCGGGTCGCTGGTGCTTATCGGCGGCGAACCCGGCATCGGCAAATCGACCCTCGTTCTGCAGCTCGCCCTCTCGCTCTCCGGCAAAAAAACCCTCTATGCCTCAGGTGAAGAGAGCCTCCAACAGATCAAACTGAGAGCCAACAGACTGAAGATGAACAGCAAGCATTCACTCTTCCTCTCTGAAACCTCCCTTGAGACCCTCATGGCCATCGTAGAGCGGGAGAAACCCGACATCCTGGTGGTGGATTCCATACAAACCATAGCCACCGATCAGATCGAATCCTCTCCGGGGTCGGTCGCCCAGGTCCGTGAGTGTACCTCTGTCCTGCTGAAGTATGCCAAGAAATCACAGATGACCGTTTTGCTGATCGGTCATATCAACAAGGAGGGTAACCTGGCAGGGCCCAAGGTACTGGAACATATTGTCGATACGGTGGTTCAGTTCGAGGGTGACAACCGTCATTATTTCAGGGTATTGCGGTCGACCAAGAACCGATTTGGCTCCACCTCGGAACTGGGGATCTTCGAGATGCGCCAGAATGGTCTGGTGGAAGTGCCCAATCCTTCCGACCATCTTTTGTCAGGAGACACCGACCCGGTATCGGGGACGGCCATAGCAGCCACCATTGAGGGGGTACGCCCTTTTCTGATCGAGATCCAGTCGCTGGTGAGTTCTGCCGCCTATGGCATGCCGCAGCGTTCTTCCACGGGCTTTGACCTGCGGCGCATGAACATGCTGCTGGCGGTGCTCGAAAAGCGGGCTGGCTTCAAGCTGGCTACCCGTGATGTCTTTCTCAACGTAGCCGGCGGTCTCCGTATTACCGATCCGGCTACCGACCTGGCCGTCCTCGTCGCTGTCCTTTCCTCCAGCCTTGACCTGGCCGTGGACCACCATACCTGCTTTGCCGGAGAAGCAGGACTCACGGGTGAAATCAGAGCCGTCAGCCGCATCGAACAACGGATCGCCGAAGCCGCACGCCTCGGCTTCCACCGGATTTTCATCCCCCGCCTCAACAAAGGGTTCGATGTCTCTGCCTTTCCCCTTGAAATCATCAGGGTCAGCCGCGCCGAAGAAGTATTCCGGAAACTGTTCCGGAATAATTGATATTTTTACACCGGCATTACCATCCCTCCCGATAGGATAAGAATTTAACCATTAACTGAAGGATGAGAAGTTACCTGTTCCTGCTGGCCTCATTAATTGTTCTGCTCACCGGTTGTGATGAACCTGCAGTAGAAAAACCGCAACACCTGGTGAAACGCGATAAGATGATTTCTGTCCTGGTCGACATCCACCTGGCCGAGGCAGTTTATCAAACCAAAAGATTCACGACCGAAGAGCTGAACAAATATTCAGAATCGGATTTCTACTATTCCGTGCTGAAGAAACATCACCTTTCTGATTCTGTTTTCGAGAAATCGGTGATTTATTATTCCAGCAAACCCAAGGAATTAGAAAAGATTTACACCCGGGTGATCAACCAGTTGACCGAAATGGAGCAGAAATTAAACGAAAAGGCACAGCAACCTGTTGACGTCAACACTACTCCCCAGTGAGAAAGTTTTCGGCACCATTGGTATATACCCTTAACGGGCCCCCTCTGGTCAAAGCGACGGTGGTCCTCGATGAGCAGGGGTATATAGTGGAGGTGATTTCGCCGGGTTCCCCGGGTCGATCCCCTGCACCCGGGGTAAACCTTCCAGCGGGAGCCGATACCGGATCTGCAGCACGAAAGGGAGCTGCGCGGGGGGTGATGCACTTTCCGGAGGGGATCCTGGTCCCCGGTTTTGTCAATGCCCATGTTCATCTGGAGCTCTCCCATCTGAAAGGAGCCATAGCTGAAGGGACGGGTATTGGCGGGTTTATAGGGGCCATCAACCGGCTCAGGAGTGTTCCTGAAGAGGAGATCGTGAAGGCCGCCCGGGAGGCTGCTGAGGAGATGTACCGTCAGGGGATTTCTGCCGCCGCTGATATCTCCAACACCGCCCTCACGGCCGACATCAAACGGCAAAGCCCCCTGGAGTGGATCACCCTTGTGGAGACCTTTGGTTTTCACCCCTCGCGGGCAGAAAGAGCCCTCGGGCAGGCGCTGGCCGTGTGGCAGGCGTTCACCTCCGCAGGCGTTCGTGCCTCTGTGGTCCCTCACGCTCCTTATTCGGTGAGCGATCTGCTCTTTTCGGGGGTGGCAGGCCTGGGATGGGAGTATAGCAACCTGCTTTCGATACACAATCAGGAGAGTAAAGAGGAGGATCTATTTTTCAGGAACGGTAGTGGGGCCATCAGGGAGCATCTCACCAGCCACCTGGGCCTCGATGTCTCCCATTGGCAGCCCACTGGGCGCTCGAGCCTGGAGTCCACCCTGCCCAAACTGGCCGCTGACAAACCTTTGTTACTGGTTCACAACACCTTCACCACTGCTGCTGATCTCGAGTGCATCAGGACGTTGAGGCCCGGGAACAACACCTGGCTGGTCCTCTGCCCCAATTCAAACCTATATATCGGGGGGAGCCTCCCTCCTGTTCCCCTTTTCCGGCAGGAGCAGGTCTCCCTTTGCCTGGGAACCGACAGCCTGGCCTCCAACCACGCGCTTTCGGTTTTCAGCGAGATGGTGACCCTCCACCGTCACTTCCCGGAAATACCTGATGAAGAGCTCCTGGCCATGGCCTGCCTCAACGGTGCCCATGCCCTGGGCCTGAGTGACCGCCTGGGCAGCCTCGAACCCGGCAAACAACCCGGCCTCCTGCTGATTACACCAGGACCTCACAGCCGTGGGATCTTCTCTCCCGGGAGTACCATCACCCGACTGGCCTGATCCTTTTTATATCTTTGTGGCCAGAAACGTGTAAAATGGCAACCTTTCTCTTCGATAAGATCATCTTTGGCCCCGTCATCAGCCGCCGGCTGGGGGTCTCCCTGGGGATCAACCTGCTCCCCACCGGCAGCAAGGTCTGTTCTTTTGACTGCATCTACTGTGAATGCGGCCGCAATCCGCGAAAGCGAGCCCCTCAGTCGAAATTACCCGGCCGGGAAGAAGTGGCGGCGAGACTGGAAGAGACCCTGCTCAAAATGGGGGAGGAAGAGCGGCTTCCCGATGTGATCACCTTCGCCGGAAACGGGGAACCGACACTTCATCCGCACTTCGCGGAGATCATCGGTGATACCGTAGCCCTGCGGGACCGTTATGCCCCGCAGGCCCGCATTGCCGTCCTCTCCAATGCCACCAGGCTTCATAATGAAGAGGTCTTCGGGGCCCTGCTCACCATCGATGACAACATCCAGAAGCTGGACTCCGCTTTTGAGGAGACCATCAGAAAACTGGACTGCCCTGTGGGGCGTTTCAGCCTGGAAGATACCGTGCACCAATTGGAAGCCTTCGAAGGAAAGGTCATCATTCAGACCATGTTTATCAGGGGTAGTTTTCAGGGAGAACACATCGACAACACCACTCCGGAGGAGGTGGAAGCCTGGCTGGTGTTGCTCAGGAGGATCAGGCCATCGCTGGTGATGATTTACACCATAGCCCGTGATACCCCGGTGGAGACCCTGGAAAAAGTCTCCCTGCACAAGTTAAGGAGCATCGCCCGCCAGGCTGAGGCCGCGGGTATGAAAGTCCAGGTGTCGGGATAGGGGAAAGGGGCCAACGAAGGGAGCGCCCCTCAGAGGGTCGTCCGGTACCATTCTGATTCCCGTCCCAAAGCCCGGATGCCAGCCACAAATCCCTTGAGCTTCAGTACATCACCATCCATGCGGGCAAAACAGTCGTAGGTCTTCCCCGACTTGGGGTCGTAAATCCGCCCACCGGCCCACTCCTTTTTGCTGCTGTTGTAGGTGAATCCCGACAGTATCTGTAACCCGATCAGCGGCCTGCTCCGCAACGCCTTATCAGGATTCTTGTCATCGAGCGGTGATTTCCCGTTCACCAGTTTGGCTGGAATCATGTACACGATCGTGCCGGCATATTTGCCGTCTTTCTTTTCCACTTTGATCTTGGTGGTCTTCTCATCATTCCACCATATCCCGGAAATCGCATCGGCATTCTGGGCAAACCCGGCTCCGGCAAACAGGAGCAACAAAACAAAAAGCAGGGACCTTCTCATACGTTCTGATTGAATAATTAATGAACCGCTAAAATAAAAATTTCAGCTGTCCAACACCTCTAAGAGCCCAAAAAAGGGCCGGAGTCCCAGCCATCTGGGGTACCCGGCCCTTTTTAATTTTGAACTTTTGAACGATATGATTGAAAAAAGGGGAAATCAATAACTCTTTTGGTTGACCAGGATGAAATCGCGGTAGGATTTGATCAGGTTCACCGTGTGGAGCAGCATATTTTTGGTTTCGGTCAGGGCCTTAAAGAAGAGGAGGGAATTTCGGGTATTCACCTCTTTATTCTTGATGCGTTTGACCTGATCTTTCTCGATCTCATATAAGGATTCCATAATTCTTTGACGGAGGGCGACCAGCTCATCGATGGTCTCAAATTTCCCTTCCTTCACGATATGGAGGGCCAGGTTAAAGAACTCGTCGATTTCGCTGACCATCAGTCTCATTTCTTTGGCCTGGCTTTCATTGAAGGGTTTATGCTGGTTCTCGAGGTGTTCCCTGAGGGGATCGACCAGAAAATGAAGGGAGTGGGCGATTTCGCGCTGGTAATCGATGACCTGAATGAAGAAGTAGCCGGCATCGACGTCGACCCGTTTCATTTTGGAGACGGTCTGGATGATTTTATTCTTCTGTTTTTTCGTTTTGGCATTGAGCTGGTTGTTCATCTCCATGGCCTCCCGCATATGGGAGACATCTTCTTTGAGGAAGCTATCGAGGGCAAAGGAGAAAATTTTGTTGGAGGAGAGGATGGTTTTGACCACCTGGTTGGTGCATTTTTCGATTCTTTTACCGGCTTCGTCCCCTTCGGAGAAGAGTTCCTCCTCGTCGGAGGCTTTGTTGTTTTTCCTGCGGAAGGAGATATGGGTTCTGACGACCAGGACGATAGCCAGGAGGATCAGGCCGATGATGACGGGCATTCCTCCGGCGGAGATGGTCCAGGCGATAAGGGCGCTGACGGTAAAGGCGACGATAGCCGTAAGGAACCAGCCGCCGACGACGGCGAAGACCCCCGACACGCGGTAGACGGCGCTTTCGCGGCCCCAGGCCCTGTCGGCCAGGGAGGTCCCCATGGCCACCATAAAGGTGACATAGGTGGTGGAAAGGGGCAGTTTCAGAGAGGTTCCGAAGGCGATCAGGCTGCTGGCCACCATCAGGTTGACCACCGCCCGCAGTTTATCAAAAGCCGGGGCATTGGGATCATCAATGGCGTCGACAGGCGTAAACCGGTTCATGATAAAGGCATTGACTTTATCTGGCAGGCGGCTTTTCACCTTTTTATTGATGCGGACCGAACTGCGTACCACGGCACGGGCAATGGCCGAGGATCCGAACCGTTCGGCCCCTTCTGACTGACGGCTCAGGCTGACCCCGGTTTGCACCACCGCATGGGCCTTTTTGCTGGTGATCAGGGTGATGATCATCACGATCCCCGAGAACAACAGGAAAATAAAGGGGGTTTCCACCTCCCCCAGGAGCATTTCCATAGAAAACTGCCCCGGGGCTATCCCTCCCGAAGCGATCCAGGCTTTAAAGGAGGCAAAACCGGCCATGGGCACCCCGATGAAGTTGACCAGGTCGTTTCCGGCAAAGGCCATGGCCAGGGCGAAAGTACCCGCCAGCACCACCACCTTGAGAATATCCATCCTGAAAATCCAGTAAAGCAGCTGGATGATTGCCGTCCACCCCAGAAAACTCCCCAGCAACAACACCCCTGTATGGGTTTTGATCCAATCGCCCAAGGGGATAGCGGCCTCCCCTACCGGCATTGAAGCAAATGAACTGCCGTCGATCCCCTTGATCAGGATAAAATAGGTAATCATGGTGATGGAAAACCCTCCGAATAGACCTCCCAAATACTTCAGTTTTTGCTTGAAACGGAAGGTAAAGACCATTCTGACCAGATACTGGATGAGGGTTCCGAAAGTAAAGGCGATAATGATGGAAACCAGGATTCCTGTGATGATGGCCAGGGCTTTACCGGTGTTGACATATTGGGCCAGATCGGCAAAGGAGCCGCCCAGACTCTTGATTTTCACCAGGGAAACCGCCACCGCCGACCCCAGGAGTTCAAACACCAGGGAAACCGTTGTGGAGGTGGGCAGACCCAATGAATTAAAGGTGTCGAGCAGAATCACATCGGTGATCATGACGGCCACAAACAACACCATGATTTCCGAGAAGACGAACATGTCAGGGTGAAAGACCCCCTTCCGGGCCACCTCCATCATCCCTGTCGAAAAAGTAGCTCCTATCAGTACCCCCAGGGAGGCCATAAGAAAAACCACCCACATGGGAGCAGCTTTGGAACCTATGGCTGAATTGAGGAAATTAACGGCATCATTGGAGACACCCACGACCAGATCGGATATGGCCAGCGCAAAAAGTATCACGATCAGAATCAGGTAGAAATTTTCCATGTATTCTTTTCTAGAATCAGGTGCAAAAGTATGTAATATGAGTTTTTTGTTCAATTAGAAAGATATTAAAAAAACATTAACAAAACATCAATTTACTAAAAATCAGCCCCTAATCGAAAAATGGCTATTTTTGCGCCTCTAATCATTTGGCATGAAAACCTATTCGTCGCGGCAACTTGCGCTATATACTTCGGTAATGATTTCGTTTACAGCCGGATTCCTGGTCATGATGGCTTACTATATCAATGCCGGATTCCTGATGATTCTTCTGTTCCTGGCGATTTTTATCTCCATCTCCTTTTTCATTCTGCAGTATCTGTTGAAAAGATACATCCGGGAAAAGATCAAACCAGTCTACAAGACCATTCTGGACCTGCCGGGTGGGGATACTTTCGGGGAGAGCCTGAGTGAAAGGGGAGGGAATATGTTGTCGGAGGTGATCACCGATGCCCAGGAGTGGGCCAAAAAGCAGACCCAGGAGATCGAGCGGCTGAAAGAACTTGAAAGATACCGCAAGGAGTTCGTGGGAAACGTCTCGCATGAGCTGAAAACTCCCATTTTCAACATCCAGGGGTATGTGTTAACCCTTCTGGAAGGGGGTATCGACGATCCGAAGATCAACAAACTCTACCTCCAGCGGACTGAAAACAGCATAAACAGGATGATATCCATTGTGGAAGACCTGGAATCCATCACCAAGCTGGAATCGGGAGAGCTTAAACTGAATATGGAGAAATTTGACCTGGCCAAGCTGGTAGAAGAGGTTTTCGAGCTGGAGCAGATGCAGGCCACGGAAAGGAACGTCACCCTGGAATTTGTCGGTCGCCCCGACCGGCCGGTCTACGTGAAAGCCGACCGGAAAAGGATGAACGAAGTGCTCAACAACCTCATCAACAATGGAATTAAATACGGCAAAAAAAACGGATATGTGAAAGTGGGCTTTTATGATATGGAAGAACATATCATGGTGGAGGTGGCTGATGATGGCATCGGCATGGAAAAGAAGGATCTTTCGCGGGTGTTTGAGCGGTTCTACAGGGTCGACAAATCAAGAAGCCGGGAACAGGGGGGAACCGGACTGGGCCTTTCCATTGTCAAACATATCGTTGAAGCCCATAACCAGCGAATTAACGTGAAAAGCAAACCCAATGCAGGGACCAATTTCACCTTTACCCTCGAAAAAGCGAAATAAGCTGGGACTACCCCTTTTTTAAACCAAGCTGCCATAAAACCGGCAAATTGCGCTAAATTTGAATCAAAGAAAAATCCTGTTCTATGAGTGAAGAGAAATTAAAGATTCTGCTGGTCGATGACGAAGTGGACATTCTGGAGTTTATCAGTTACAATCTGGAGAAGGAGGGATTTGTGGTGTTTACAGCCAGCAATGGCCGGGAAGGTCTGAAGCTTGCCGAAAAGCACCAGCCCCACTTGATTCTTCTTGACCTGATGATGCCAGAGATGGATGGGATCACTGCCTGTGAGGAGATCAGGAAGATACCCTCTCTTCAGCAGACACTGGTCGCCTTTCTGACCGCCCGCGGAGAGGATTATTCCCAGATTGCCGGGTTTGAGGCAGGCGCTGATGATTACATCACGAAGCCCATCCGCCCCAAGGTACTCGTGAGCAGGGTCAAGGCCCTCCTGAAACGGCTGGCACCCGCCAGTACCGAAATCGAACCCTCCCATCCCGAAAGCATCATGACCTTCGGCAACCTGATGATCGACAAGGAGAGATACCTCGTGAAAATTGGCCATGAAGAGATGATCCTACCGCGTAAAGAGTTCGAACTTCTCTCCCTGCTGGTGTCCAAACCAGGTCGTGTTTTTACCCGTGAGGAGATTTATTTCTCGGTATGGGGAGAGAATGTCGTGGTGGGCGACCGTACGATCGACGTGCACATCCGGAAGCTTCGCGAGAAAATTGGCAACGACTACATAAAAACCCTGAAGGGCATCGGATATAAGTTCAGGGATTGAGGGTTACAGCTCTTTACGGAGCCGCGCTACCGGAATATCAAGCTGCTCCCGGTATTTGGCGACCGTCCGGCGGGCGATGTTATAGGATTTCTCCTTCAGAATCTCGGTCAGCCTTTCATCGGTAACCGGGTGACGTTTGTCTTCACTATCAATAACGTCCTTCAGTATCATTTTGATTTCCCGGGTAGACACCTCTTCTCCCGACTCCTTTTGCATGGCCTCCGAGAAGAAATATTTAAGGGGGTAGATGCCGAAGTGGGTTTGAATATATTTGCTATTGGAGACCCGTGATATGGTAGAGATGTCGAGGCCGGTGAGTTCGGCGATATCCTTAAGGATCATGGGTTTCAGTTTCGTCTCATCTCCATCCAAAAAGTATTCCTTCTGGAACTCGATGATTTCCGACATGGTCATCAGCAGGGTTTGCTGCCGTTGTTTGATGGCGTCGATGAACCATTTGGCCGAGTCGAGTTTTTGTTTGACGAAGGTAGCGGCTTCCCGGGTGCTTCGGCCCGAACTGTTCCGGTCATGCGCCAGAGTCCTAAGCATCTCGAGGTAGGTTTCGTTGATGCGCAGTTCGGGCATGTTTTTCTGGTTCAGGCTCAGTTGCAGTTCACCGTCGGCCACCTCCAGCAGGAAATCGGGAACAATGTGCTGGTTGGAGCGGTTAAGGGGGTTGCTGTAGGAACTTCCCGGCTTGGGATTGAGTTTGAGAATCAGATCCACGGCCTGTTTCAGCGCTCCATCGCCGATATTGAGGCGGCGGGCGATCTTTTCATAATGTTTCCGGGTGAACTCCTCGAAATAATCCCTGATGATGGTCATGGCCAGGTCGCGCGCTTCACCCTGCTTCCTTTCGAGCTGAAGGATCAGCGACTCCTGGAGGGTACGGGCCCCCACTCCCGGGGGATCAAAACTCTGGATGACCA
>ERZ1645192.5062-NODE-5062-length-10302-cov-6.930907_pt1 | contig 10302 bp, 8 predicted proteins | sample MGYA00575354_ERZ1645192 | MGnify/ENA primary metagenome ERZ1645192 (study PRJEB40844, sample SAMN11349763) | freshwater sediment metagenome | isolation source: river sediment | host: Sediment | place: India: Faizupur Khadar , New Delhi | collected 2017-02-21 ...
AGGCGAAGACCTCCTTGATGCAGTGCTTGATGTTGTCCAGGCCGTGGACGTTGAGAAAAGTCTCCTGCTGGCCAGCGAAGGAGGCATCCGGCAGGTCCTCCGCGGTGGCGGAGGAGCGCACGGCCCAGGACACGTCGGTGCCGGCCTCGGTGACCAGTTGCTGGTAATAGGCGTCGATGCCGGCCTCCAGGGCGGCGGGAAAGGGCTGGTCCATGACCCAGCCACGGATACGGGGACCGACCTGGGCCAGTTTCGCCACGTCCTCCACGTCGAGATCATCGAGTTGTGCCTGGATGCGCTCGTCCAGGCCATCCCGGGCCAGGAATTCGCGGTAGGCGTCGGCGGTGGTGGCGAAGCCTCCCGGCACCTGCACGCCGACTTCCGCCAGGTGATGGATCATTTCACCGAGCGAGGCGTTCTTACCGCCTACGACAGGTACATCCTCCATACGCAGATCGCGAAGCCAGCGGACGTAGTCGGTCATGTCGAATCTCCCTCGGGGTGCAACGGCTGGGAAGGCGGTAAAGGGCGCGGCCTGGCGGCCTGGGGCCTGGATGTCCGCCGGATCGCTAGACCAGAAATGATAAGTCAGGAAGACGCTCCCCAACAAAAGGACTTTAGGTCATCCACTGAGGTGGGATGCCGGACCCGCTCGATCCCTGGGCGGGGCGGATTTCTCCGGCCGCCAGGCCTCTCGGTGCGGGGCCTCAACTTGGGCGGGGGCGGTAGCCGTCCGGGATCAGGACGGTGGGATGACATTGCCAGGCATCCTGGAAAGGAAAGTCGAGGGTGTAATGGAGGCCCCGGCTTTCGTGACGCCGCTGGGCGGACTGGACGATGAGGTCCGCCACCTCGACCAGGTTACGCAGTTCCAGGAGGTCGTTACTGATCTGGAAATTGCCGTAATACTCGATGATCTCCTGGCGGAGCAGATCGATACGGCGCTTGGCGCGTTGCAGACGCTTGTTGGTGCGCACGATGCCGACATAGTCCCACATGAAGCGTCGCAACTCCTCCCAGTTGTGCGCGACCACCACCGCCTCGTCAGGGACATGGACCCGGCTGGCGTCCCAGGCGGGCACCGCAGGGGGGCTGGGGGCGCTCGTGGCCTGGGCCGCGATGTCCTCGGCCGCCAGGGCACCGAAGACCAGGCACTCCAGCAGGGAATTGCTGGCCATGCGGTTGGCGCCATGGAGACCGGTGTAGGCGACCTCGCCGATGGCATAAAGCCCCGACAGGTCGGCGCGGGCGTAGTCGTCCGTGACCACCCCGCCACAGGTGTAGTGGGCGGCGGGGACGACGGGGATGGGCTCGCGGGTGATGTCGATACCGAATTCCAGGCACTTGGCATGGATGGTGGGGAAGTGTTCGAGGATGAAATCCGCCGGACGATGGGAGATGTCCAGGAAGAGGCACTCGGCGCCCAGGCGTTTCATCTCATGGTCGATGGCCCGGGCGACGATATCCCGGGGCGCCAGCTCGGCGCGCCCGTCAAAGCGGGGCATGAAGCGCTCGCCATTGGGCAGGAGCAGGCGTCCACCCTCCCCGCGCAGGGCTTCGGTGATGAGAAAGTTCCGCGCCTGAGGGTGATAGAGACAGGTCGGGTGAAACTGCATGAACTCCATGTTGGCTACCCGGCAACCGGCGCGCCAGGCCATGGCGATGCCATCGCCGGTGGAGACGTCCGGGTTGCTGGTGTAGAGATAAACCTTGCTGGCGCCCCCGGTGGCAAGGATCACGAAGCGGGCGAGCAGGGTCTTGACCTCGCCGCTGGCCTGATCCAGGACATAGGCACCCAGGCAGCGGTCGACCGGCAGGCCCAGCTTGCGGCCGCTGATCAGATCCACCGCGATGTGGCGCTCGTAAAGCTGGATGTTCGCCCGGATGCGGGCGCGGCTCTCGAGGGTGGTTTCCACTTCCCTGCCGGTGGCATCGGCGGCATGGACCACGCGCCGATGGGTGTGGCCACCCTCGCGGGTGAGGTGATAACCGCCGGCATCCACGGCGCTGTCGTCGCGGGTGAAGGCCACTCCCTGATCGAACAGCCAGCGGATGCAGTCCGGGCCATGCTCCACCACCAGTCTGACCCGGTCCGGGTCGCAGAGACCGGCGCCGGCATCGAGGGTGTCCGCCACATGGGAAGCCATCGAATCCTTGGCATCGAGCACCGCCGAGATACCGCCTTGGGCGTAGAAGGTGCTGCCTTCGCTGAGGTCCCGTTTGGAGACCAGGGCGATGGTCAGGGACGGGGGCAGACGCAGGGCGAGGCTGAGGCCAGCGGCGCCGCTGCCGAGAATGAGAACGTCGGTACGATGGGGTTCGCTCATGATTACAACCTGAAAATGCCAGCGGCAAAGACAAGAAAGGGCCAGTGGCGGATACTGGGGAGACCGCGCGGGGGTCCTGGATGCAAAGCCCTGACCATCACTATAAACTGAAACGCCCGTGGACATGTGGGCCAGCCGGGTTTTCCCCCCGGCCCGGTTCCCGGGATTCATGAACTTTCCATACAGGTGACTGTCCATGCAAACGGACTCCACAACGCCCTCGCCAGGACGATGGGGCCATGTCTGATCGACCACCGGACGAGGAACTGGTGGCGCGGGCCCAGGCCGGCGACAAGCGAGCCTTCGATCTGCTGGTACTCAAATATCAGCAAAAGGTCGCCGGGCTTATTGGTCGCTACCTGCGGGACTCCCACGAGGTGCTGGACGTGACCCAGGAGGCGTTTATCAAGGCCTATCGGGCCTTGGGTTCCTTTCGTGGCGAGAGCGCCTTCTATACCTGGCTGTATCGCATCGCGATCAACGCCGCCAAGAATCATCTCGCCCTGCGGGGACGCCGGCCGCCGGGTGACGATGTGGAGACGGAGGTCGCCGAGCAATTGGAGTCTGGCGGGCGATTGCGGGATCTGGGCACCCCGGAGAGCCATCTCCTGACCGAGGAAATCGGCCGGACGGTGCAGCAGGCTCTGGAAGAGCTGCCGAACGATCTGAGGACCGCCATCGTCCTGCGGGAACTCGAGGGTCTGAGCTACGAGGAGATCGCCGAGGCCATGGACTGTCCAATCGGAACGGTGCGCTCCCGCATCTTCCGCGCCCGGGAAGCGATCGACAAAAGGCTGAGCCCCTTGCTTAACCCCTGAACCCAAGTGGGGCATCACCCATGAGCGAACAACAGAGAGAACATGTCTCCGCCCTGGCGGATGGTGAACTCGATTCGGAGCTGATCGGCCCGACGATCGCGGCCCTTGAGGTTAACGCGGATCTCAAGGCCCGCTGGGAACATTACGCCCTCATCGGCGCCAGCCTGCGGGGGGAAGCCGTCACCCAGCAGTACCGTGACATTGCCGCTCGGGTCCGGGAACGACTCCAGACCGAGCCGGTTCCACTGGTGGCGAGGCCCCGAACCAGGGAGCCTGGTCATCCCGCTCAGCGCCCGCCCGCCGCGTCCAAGCGCGGCACCTACGCCGGTATTGCCCTGGCGGCCAGCGCCGCCTTCCTGGCCGTCTACGCCCTGCCACCCCTCTTCAGCCCCAGCCAGCCCTCCCAACCCGGACCCAGCCTGGCTCAGATGCAAGCGCCGACGGCTCCCAGCGCCGTCCTGGCCCCCCCGGTCGCTGGCTCCCTCCTGGCGTTGCCCCGAACGGTGCAACTTCTGCCAGCCTCCGCCAACGGTTACAGCCCCCGCTGGCACGCGGCGGAGCCCAAGCTCGAGCCTAAGCTGGACCGGTTCCTGATCAATCATCAGGCCAGTTCTCCGGTGTCCGGAATCAAGGGCCTTCTACCTTATGCCACGGTCGTCGGCTATGAATCAGGCCGCTGAGACTACCGCCACGGGGAAGCCGTCACGACCGAGAACGCACCGAGTCCGGGCCTGGGTCCTGGTGGCCTGGCTGGGGTCCGGGCCCTTGCTTGCCGATTCCCTTGCCACCACGGACGCCGATCTGGAACCTTTCGCCCGGATGGGCCAGGCCCTGGGATCGCTGAGCTACGAGGGGATCCTGGTCTACTCTCATGACAATCGCATGGAAACCCTGCGCATCCAACACCGCGTGGTAGATGGCCGGGTGCAGGCGGTGCTCGAATCACTCAATGGGGAACCGCGGGTCATCCAGCAGGACGGGTCCCAGGTGGTATGCCGTCTTTCTGGCGAGCACCTCATCGCGGTGGCCCAACGGGCCCTGGGACAGCAGACAGCGGAGGGTAAGCCCATTACGGCCCAGGACCTGGCTCCCCACTATTCAGTCCAGTCCCAGGGCCAAACACGGGTCGCCGGGCGCCCGACCCAGATCCTGGCGATCTTGCCGACGGATCAGTTACGTTATGGCTATCGCTTCTTCCTCGACAACCAGACCGGCCTGCCATTGAAACTGGAGGTGTTGGATGGCAGCGCCGGTACCATCGAGCAGATCATGTTCACCTCCCTGACGCTCAATCCCACCGATTCCAGCCCAGCGGTCCTTGCCCCGTCCAATCCGGCGGCGGAAGCCCTGGCAGCGGAGGCCACGGCACCGGCAGCGACCCTGATGCCGGCGCCCGACAAGCCGGATGCCCTCGGTACAGCACCCCCGAATGGCTGGACCTTCCAGGGCCTTCCTCCGGGTTTCAGGCTAGTGCTCAGGGAACGGATTGCCGATTCCGCTGGCTCGCCCATGGAGCATTTCGTGCTCTCCGATGGATTGGCCACCATCTCCGTTTACGTTGAGTCGGGGCCCCAGGAGGGTCTGAGCGGCGGATCACGCATGGGCGCCGTCCATGCTCAGGGTGGCAAGATCGCCGGCCACCAGGTGACCGTGGTCGGAGAGGTCCCAGCGCTAACGGTGGCGGCGGTCCTCCAGGCCGTTCGTCATGGGCAAGGAGACGGCTGATGATCGAAGAAGTGGGACGGGTCCTCGCCCTGCGCGGCGAACTGGCGGAGATCGCCTGTGAGCGCCGGAGCGCCTGTGGCGGCTGCGCGGTCAACGGTGCCTGTGGCACCTCCCTGCTGGAGCGGTGGCTTGGCCGCCGGCCCCTCCACCTCCTCGCGGCCAACACCATCGGCGCCCGGCCCGGGGATCGGGTGGTGGTGGGGGTACCCGCCACGACCCTGCCCCGCGCGGCGGCCGTTGCCTATCTTCTACCCTTGTTGGCGATGTTTCTGGGGGCTCTCGGGTGTATCTGGCTGCTGGTACCCCATCCATCCAGCGGCACGGATGGTCCGGCCCTGGTGGGTGGTATCCTCGGTCTTGTCCTCGGGTTGCGACTGTCCGCCCGGTTCAGCGCCCGAAGTACCCAGGATTCGCGCTTCCGCCCCCAGCTCCTGCGGCTGGCAACGGAACAACCAGCGGCGGTTACCGTGACCCTGGTGGCCAATAGCAACCCCCGATGACCCTCGATAACCCCAGCGGCCCGGTACAAGAACCTTCTCCAGTCCCCCTGGCACCAGCACCTTATCCTGACCCCGTCACCGGCCCCTCGCGCTTGCTGGAATGTCGGTGAGGAATCGGGGCTGGGCCGTGACGCAAATGACGAACCGCTTCACCTTTTTATGCTTATCTTTTGATATAATTATCGAATCCTTTTCTGGAGTTACCATGAACAAAGCCCCTCTGTCCCGATTCGGAGCGCTGGCTGGCCTCCTGCTGTTCGCCGCCAGCTTCACTCTCAGCGCCAGTTCCCTGCCGGAGTTCACCGCCCTGGTGGAAAAGGCCGGCCCGGCGGTGGTGAACATCAGTACCCGCCAGTCCCAGGCCGTCGCCAACAACCCGCGGGGTCACGTGATCCCCGATCTGCCGGAGGACAGTCCGCTGCAAGATTTTTTCCGCCGCTTTTTCGGCGAACAGGGCGAGGACATGCTGCCGGACGACGATATCCAGTCCAAGTCCCTGGGATCGGGCTTCATTATCTCCAACGATGGCTACGTCATGACCAACGCCCACGTGGTCGATGGCGCTGATGAGATCATCGTCCGGACCAATGATCGACGCGAGTTCGTCGCCACCGTGGTCGGCGCCGACAAACGCAGTGACATCGCCCTCATCAAAGTGGATGCCAATGCCCTCCCGACGGTCAAGATCGGCTCCGCCAAAGACCTCAAGGTCGGGGAGTGGGTGCTCGCCATTGGTTCCCCCTTCGGTTTCGATCATTCCGCCACCGCCGGGATCGTAAGCGCCAAGGGCCGCAGCCTGCCGACCGAGAACTACGTCCCCTTCATCCAGACCGATGTCGCCATCAATCCGGGTAATTCCGGCGGTCCCCTGTTCAACCTGGACGGCGAGGTGGTCGGCGTCAACTCCCAGATCTACAGCCGCACCGGCGGTTTCATGGGCCTCTCCTTCGCCATACCCATCGACGTGGCCATGGACGTCGCCGATCAGCTCAAGCGGACCGGCCGGGTTACCCGTGGCTGGCTGGGCGTCCTCATCCAGGACGTGACCCGTGATCTGGCCGAGACCTTCCGTATGCCCCAGCCTCTGGGTGCCCTGGTTGCCCAGGTGGTGCCCAATGGACCGGCCGCCGCTTCCGGACTGCAACCCGGGGATGTCATCCTCGACTTCAACGGCACCCCCATCCATGAATCCAGCGCGTTGCCGCCCATGGTTGGCGTCCACCCGGTCGGACAGCCCGCCAAGGTGACCGTTCTGCGCCGTGGCGAAACCCGCGTGATCGAGCTTATGATCGGCGAACTCCCCGAGGACAGTGAGATCGCCGAAAAGGGCGATGCCCAGGATCTGCAGAACAAACCCAATCGCATCGGTCTGATCGTGGAGGACCTGAGCGAGGAGGATCGCTCACAGCTTGGGGTGGGAAAAAGCGGCGTCTTCGTCGCCAAGGTGGAGAAGGGTCCCGCCGAACGGGCTGGAATCCGTGTGGGCGACATCCTGCTCATGATCGACAACAAGGACGTGGAAAGCGCCGCCAAGCTGCGCGACTTGCTGGACGTCATCGAACCCGGTCGCTCCGTCGCCGCCCTGATCCAGCGTAACGAGGGACGTATCTTCGTCGCGGTGCGGGTGCCCAAGGACTGATCCGCTCCCCCGCCATCCCCCACCCCGCGCCATGGCGCCGGTGATGTCCGGCGCCATGCCAGGGCGCCGGGGCCATTCCCGCTGGAATCCCGCAAGCCCCGCCCGGCCGGTTCTGCTATGATCCCTCGCTGTTTCGCCTTGGAACCGGGTCGCAGCCGGCCTGCCGTCCCTCACCCCGAGACCCAATCGCCACCTCCCTGTCCGACCTATATCGATGGCCGATCTGAGTCACATCCGCAACTTTTCCATCATCGCCCATATCGATCACGGCAAATCGACCATCGCGGACCGTTTCATCCAACTTGCCGGCACCCTGACCGATCGGGAGATGTCGGCCCAAGTGCTGGACTCCATGGACATCGAACGCGAGCGGGGGATCACCATCAAGGCCCAGAGCGTCACGCTCGACTACAAGGCCTCGGACGGCGAGACCTATCAGCTCAACTTCATCGATACCCCGGGGCATGTGGATTTTTCCTACGAGGTCTCGCGTTCATTAGCCGCCTGCGAGGGGGCCTTGCTGGTGGTGGACGCCGCCCAGGGGGTTGAGGCCCAGAGCGTCGCCAACTGTTACACCGCCATCGAACAGGGGCTGGAAGTCCTGCCGGTGTTGAACAAGATCGATCTGCCTTCGGCCGAGCCCGAAAAAGTGATCAAGCAGATCGAGGAGATCATCGGCCTGGAGGCCAAGGACGCCCTCAAGGTGAGCGCCAAGACCGGCCTGGGCATCCCCGAGTTGATGGACACCCTGGTCAGACGCATCCCGCCGCCGCGGGGAGATCCGGAGGCCCCACTCCAGGCCCTGATCATCGACTCCTGGTTCGACTCCTATGTCGGCGTGGTGTCCCTGGTGCGGGTGGTCAACGGCAGCATCAACCGCCGCGACAAGATCAGGATCATGTCCACCGGCCGTACTTATTCCGCGGACAGCATCGGCGTCTTCACGCCCAAGAAGGTCGAGCGGCAGACCCTGGGCACCGGCGAGGTCGGGTTCCTGGTGGCGGGGATCAAGGAGATCGATGGCGCCCCGGTCGGAGATACCGTCACCCTGGCCGACCGGCCGGCGGATAAGGCCCTGCCGGGCTTTAAGGAGATGCAGCCGCGGGTCTTCGCCGGTCTCTATCCGGTCGACTCGGATGCTTACGAGGAGTTGCGCGACGCTCTGCGCAAACTGCGCCTCAATGATGCCGCCCTCTTCTACGAGCCCGAGGTCTCCCAGGCCCTGGGCTTCGGCTTCCGCTGCGGCTTCCTCGGCATGCTGCACATGGAGATCGTCCAGGAACGCCTGGAACGAGAGTACGACCTCGACCTTATCACCACGGCCCCGACCGTGGTCTACGAGGTGCTGCTCACCAATGGCGAGGTGGTCAAGGTCGACAACCCGGCGGACCTGCCGGAGCCGGCGGTACTCCGGGAGATCCGCGAACCCATCATCGAGGCCCACATCCTGACGCCCCAGGACATGCTCGGCGGGATCATCACCCTCTGCATCGAGAAGCGCGGCGTCCAGAAGAACATCCTCTATCTCGGGGGGCAGATCCAGGCCACCTTCGAGCTACCCCTCAGCGAGGTGGTGCTGGACTTCTTCGACCGCCTCAAGTCGGTGAGCCGGGGCTACGCTTCCTTCGAATACGAATTCAAACGCTTTCAGGCGGCGGATCTGATCAAGCTGGACGTCCTGATCAACGGTGAAAAGGTGGATGCCCTGTCCACCATCGTCCACCGCGACAGCGCCTCCAGCCGTGGGCATGACCTCACGGTGCGCATGAAGGACCTGATCCCGCGCCAGATGTTCGAGGTCGCCATCCAGGCCGCCATCGGTAGTAAGATCATCGCCCGTACCACGGTCAAGGCCTTGCGCAAGAATGTTCTCGCCAAATGTTACGGTGGCGACATCACCCGCAAGCGCAAGCTGCTGGAAAAGCAGAAAGCCGGCAAGCGGCGCATGAAACAGGTCGGTCGGGTGGAGATCCCCCAGGAAGCCTTCCTGGCGGTACTCCAGGTCGGCAAGGACAACTGATCCCTTTTCTCACCAAAGCTTGGTATCCGGCTCATGAATTTCGATTTTCCGGCCTTTCTGGTGTTGGCCACGGCCTTGACGGGGGGTATCTGGCTCCTCGATGCCCTGTTCTTCGCCCCCCGGCGCAACCGCTTGGCGGCCGATGCGGCCCTGGGGGACGAGGCCGAGGGCAAGGTCCGCGCCAAGGCGCGCCGAAAGGAACCCGTCATCGTGGAGTACGCCCGTTCCTTCTTCCCCGTCATCCTGATCGTTCTGTTGCTTCGCTCCTTTCTGGTTGAACCTTTCCGCATTCCCTCGGGTTCGATGATGCCGACCCTGCTGGTGGGTGACTTTATTTTGGTCAACAAGTTCGCCTATGGCCTACGCTGGCCGGTGCTCGATACCAAGTTCCTCGATCTGGGCGAGCCCCAGCGCGGGGACGTGGCGGTCTTCCGCTTTCCCCTCGATCCGGCCACCGACTACATCAAACGCATCGTCGGCGTCCCCGGCGATGAGATCGCCTACCGCAACAAGACGCTCTTCGTGAACGGCCAGGCCATCCCCCAGATACCGAATGGCGTCTATACCGGCGTTGGCGCCGGGGCGGGCATGACCGGGTCGCGGATCGCTGACGAGCAACTCGGCAAGGTGGAGCATCGCATCCTCATTCACCCTCGGGCCCCGGATCTGGCGCCAGGCTGCTACGAACTCCTCAAGGGGTCCGTCAAGGTCCCGCCTGGCCATTATTTCGTCATGGGCGACAACCGGGACAACAGCAACGACAGTCGCTGCTGGGGCCTGGTGCCGGAGGGCAACCTGGTCGGCAAGGCGTTCGCGATCTGGATGAATTGGGATGGTCAGCGGGACGGCTTCCCCATCGACTGGAGTCGTCTGGGTACCCTGATCAAATAGCTCAATCTTGCAATAGGTCAACCGCCCCGGCGCTGCCCTCCGGCCTTGGCCCACCTGGAGAACCCTCAGGATGGCCTCCGCCACCCCGATCGCCGCCGCTGAACGAATCCCTCGCGGAGGATGCCATGACTCAGTCCTATCGTAATGCCAGCCGAGGTTTCGGTCTCATCAGCACCCTCATCCTGATCGCACTGATCGCCGGGGCGGCCACCGCCGCCTTCAAGCTGGGGCCCCACTATCTGCAATTCTGGACCGTCCACTCGGTGATGGAGGACATCTCCCGCGAACCCGGCACGGCGGCCATGGGTCCCCAAGGGGTGATTCAGACTCTTGAAAAAAAGTTATATATTAAAGATATACGATCAATCGGCCCCAATAGCTT
>ERZ1645192.5063-NODE-5063-length-10300-cov-8.651537_pt1 | contig 10300 bp, 11 predicted proteins | sample MGYA00575354_ERZ1645192 | MGnify/ENA primary metagenome ERZ1645192 (study PRJEB40844, sample SAMN11349763) | freshwater sediment metagenome | isolation source: river sediment | host: Sediment | place: India: Faizupur Khadar , New Delhi | collected 2017-02-21 ...
CACAGGGTCCACCCGAAGCTCCCCTCGCCGTCCCGGCGGTCCAGGATGTCCTTCAACACTTTGCGGGCCACGGTGGCCGCGGCGATGTTTCGCGGATCCACGTCCCGAAGGTGGGTCAGGGACGCCGGGGCGTAGAGATAGATGCTGCCGTTGAGGCGCTCGCAGAGTTCGCGGTCGCCTGGCGCCAAAAAGGTGAGCTGCTTGCCGTCCGAGAGGCTGTAGAAGTTCTTTTCCATGGCCGGCGTCAACCCCGAACGCAGGACGGGGCAGATACCGCGCTCGATCAGTTTTCTCTGAACGACCTCCGCCAGCCGGACGGCCGGAAAGTCGAAGGCGACCCTGACGATCTCACCCTTCTTGTACGTCCTGTTCCGCGCCTTGTTCAGGCCCCAGATGAGCACCTCGGCATACCGCTCCAGCATGTTCTCCGACAGCATTCCCTAGCTCCTTTCGCTTTGTCTCTCACGAATCATTGTGACGGCCATGATGGTTCGCGGGCATCACGGCTGCAGAAGTTGTGAAGTTAGGAAGTTGAGAAGCTTGGGTACGTCGGCATTCCCCGTCGATCTCTCCCGTTGTCCGAACTTCCCAACTTCTAACCTTCTCAACTTCCCGCCCTCGTCAGAAGTCCCTCGGCTTGCAGATCACTTCCCGAACCTTCAGGTCGAAGAAGCGCGCGCTGTTTGCCGGACGGACGACGAGGGCCGTGTCCACTCCCGCGTACGTCCCTCCCAGCGCGATGACGTCCCCGGCGGTCCGGACCAGCCCGGCATCGGCCGCCATGAGGGCGACCTCGACGGCCACCTTCGTCCCCTGGCCGAATGTCCGCAGCGTGTAGGCCATGATTTCGTCGACCTGGTAGGTGCCCAGCTTGTTTCGCACCGCGCGCCCTACGCCCCCGAAAGCGTGCTGGCCCGTGATGACGCGAACGCCCGCAGACTCGAGGCGTTTGCGCGCGGCGTCTCCCATTTCCTGGATGTCGGGCCCCTCGAAGCCCGCCACGTGGGTGACGGCGATGACCTGCACACCCCTGCCGAATGCCTCCCGGGCGGCCAGCGCCGTCCTGCCGCTCACGCTCGGGACGATGGCGGCTGCAATGCCCAGCTCCGTCGCCCGGGCGGCCGCGGCTTCGAGCACGTCTGCCGTGTTGGCCTTTCCGGGTTTGCGGAAGTACCGGCACCCCCTGTCCTCGAATCGTCTCGCTGCAGCCATGTCTCGCTCCTTTCGATCCGGATCCCGTCCGTCTCAGCGTACCGCGCAATCCTCGCAGAGCCCGAACAGGTCGAGATGCGCCCCGGTGACCCTGAATTTCTCCCGCTGCGCGAGAGATTCCATGTCCCGGATGAATTTCCCCTTCACCTCGCGCACCTTCCCGCAACGGGTGCAGATGAAATGGGCGTGGGTGCCTGTCTCGGCGTCGTGGACTTCGAAGTGGGAGTGTCCCTCGCCGAAACTGCGGCCCTGGATCACGTTCCGCTCCCGGAAGTACGCCAGGGCCCGGTAGACGGTCGCCAGGCTGATCCGGGAATCCTTCCGGCGCGCCAGTTCGAGCAGCTCGTAGGCATCCAGGTGGCCTTGCTCCCGGAGGATCTCCAGGATGATCTCCCGGCGCGGCGTCATGCGCAAGGTGTTCTGAACAGGCTCCATCGTCGGCCCCTCCCTTCACCCCCGGCCGCTGCGCCACCGGAAACGCCTCCCGTCACCCTTGGCGGGCTGCCGTTTTCGATGGGCGGGCCTCACGAAAATCTCCCGCGCGATCACCTCGTCGAAGGCCACGGTGCTCTCGTCGATCTTGACGATGTAGGAGGGGCGGCGCTGCACGAGCTGGACGGGACGCCCCGTCATGACGCCCAGCGAAGTCAGGTACGCCAGCCGGGCATTGTCCCGGGTTCCGATGTAGGCAACCGCCGCCGTCTCGCCCGGCTCGAGCTCGGTCAGCGGCACGACCAGCGGCCGGAGAGTCGTCTCGCCGGACTCGCAGCAGTCGCCCGGGGGGATGGCTTTCCCGTGCGGGCACGTGCGCGGGTGGCCCAGCAGGATGCAGATCGAGTCGGCCGCCTCGGAGCCCATCATGTGCTCGTAGCGGCAGGCCGAGTGCTCCATCTCCTCGCTGTGCAGGTTCAGGACGTCGTGCAGGAGCCTCTCCGCCAGCCTGTGGCTCCGGATGATCTCCTTGGCTTTCCGGAACCCCGCCTCCGTCAGGACCAGTTCCTTTCCCCCCTGTCGGGCAAGCCCTTCCTCGACGAGCCGTTCGGCCTGCGCGGACAGGCCCGGCGGGACCCGGGAACCGGGCGCCGGAATTTCCCCCTGGAGCTCCAGGGTCGTCCAGATCTCCTCGAGGATCTCCTCGAGATCCTCCCTCGTGCAGGGCCTGCAGATTTCTTCCATGTCCGTCCTTTCAGAACGTCACGTGCAGGAGTCTCAGCGCGGCATTGATGACTCCGCCCGCGGCGATGGCATAGACGACGACGAAACAGACGATGCCGAGACCGACGAGCACCCCCCGCTCCTTGATGATTACGAAGGTGTTGGCCACGCAGGGCACGAACAGCGTCATCACCATCGTGGCGACAAAGGCCTGGAGGTGATCCATCAGGCCCCGACCGTAGAGATCGAAGAAGTAGGCCGCCACGTACTCGCGCCGCAGGAACCCCAGGATGAATCCCTCGGCCGTGTCGGCCGGCAGGCTGAGGAACCCGACGACGACGGGCTCAAGCATCTTTTTCAGCCCCGGCAGGACACCCGTGAGATCGGCGGCGAAGAGCATCGCCGTCCCCAGGAGAAACCAGGGGATGACCTCCCGGACGAACCAGTAGGACCGGTACACGGTCTTGCCGGCCACGTTGCGCAGCTGGGGAAGCCGGTACGGGGGAAGCTCCGTGACGAAGGCCGTCGTCTGTCCAGGCAGCAGTTTCGAGGCGAGCCAGCCCGTCGCCATCAGCTGGGCCGCCAGGAGAACGAAAAAGAGAACCAGCGGGATGAACCCGATCCGTGCGAACATCCCCAGGATCAGCCCCATCTGCGGCGCGCAGGGAATCCCGAGGGCCAGGATCAGGGTTGCGATGATCCGCTCCCGCCGCGTCTCGAGAATCCTCGTCACGATGGCGGCCATGGTGCCGCACCCGAAGCCCAGGATGATCGGGATGACCGCCTTGCCGTTGAGCCCGATCAGGGAAAAGAGCCGGTTGATCATGACCTCCAGGCGCGGCAGGTACCCCGTGTCCTCGAGGAAGGAGAACACGATATAGAAGGCCGTCACCGTCGGGAACACGATGGCGATCGCATAGGTGATGCCCATCGTGATCTGGCCGTACGGCCCGACCAGGAAATCCCGCACCAGGGCGTAGGGGACGCGGGACAGGGATTCCATGATCGGGGGCAGCAGCCATTCGCCGAAGATCACGTTCTGGATGAAATCCACGACCGTCCCCGCAGCGAAGACCCCCACGAACTCGTAGATCACGAACAGGATGCCGAGCAGCAGCAGCACGCCTCCCAGCGGATGGGTCGAGAACCGGTCGAGGCGCTCCGCGAATTGCGAGCGGAACCCCCTGCCCGTTCGCACCGAGACGCATTCGCGGATCAGTCTCTCCACAAACGCCATCCGCGCATCGAGGATTACCCTCGACAGGGGCTCGAGCACCCGGGCCTGGGTCCGTCCGATGATGTCCTTGATCGCCCGGCTCTCCGCGGCCTCGTCCCCCAGCAGGTCATTGACGAGGGACGGATTTCCCGCGAGAAGCGTCAGGGCGACGGCGCGCCGGGACACGGGGTATTCCGGCAGGTGGCTCGCGATGTCTGCGGCCGCCTCGTGCACACGGGAATCGTAGGCGATCCGGAGCGGGGACTTCGTGGGATGTCGCAGGGCGTCCAGCAGCTCCTCGCGCCCCTTCCCCTGAGTCGCCACGGTCATGACGACGGGAATGCCCAGGCTCTTCGTGAGCCGGGCCGTATCGATGACATAGCCTTTCTTTTCCGCTTCGTCGGCGATGTTGAGGTCGAGAACCAGGGGCACGTCCGCTTCGATCAGAGCAATCGTGAGCAGCAGGGTCCGCCGGAGGTTCTGGGCATCGCCGACCTGCAGCACGGCCGCGACGTTCTCGGACATGAGCGTCTTGAGGGCAACGCGCTCCTCTTCGCTGCGGGGAACGACGCTCGTGATCCCCGGGGTGTCCGTTACGTAGTAATCGAGATCCGTGGCCTTGCCGGACTTGACCTCGACCGTGGTGCCCGGGTAGTTCGACACGATCACGTACTGCCCGGTCAGCATGGAGAAGATCTTGCTCTTCCCGACGTTCGGGTTGCCCACAAGAACGAGTTTTCGCCCGTCCGGCGGCAACCCCGGCGCCGAAGAACCCGAATGCCCTGTAGATGTCGATTCCGTTTTCATATGCGAATGATTCTCATTCGCAACATAAACGCTCCAGCGGGAAAAAGCAAGATATTCCTCGAGGGCGATTCGATTCATCAGGCGGGCGGGAGGACAGAACCTTCCGGCATGTAGAACAAGGAGCGCCTGCAGGACCGGCCCCCGGTCACGATCCCGGCAGTTTGTTCAGGACGGCGCCGATGTCCCTGCACTGATAGCACGCGATGTTCCCCTGCCCGTCCACAAGGACGATCATGGGAACGCCCCGGACCTGGTAGCGTTCGGCAACCTTCCCGTCCCGGTCGAGCAGCACGGGGTACGGAAGCGCGTAGCGTGCCGCGAAGTCACCGACCTTCCTGTCCGCCTCGTTGATGTAGATGTTGAGCACCTCGAGGTTCTTGGCGCGGCCTTTCGCGTACACCTCCTTGATCCGAGGGATCTCCTCGCGGCAGTAGGGGCACCAGGTCGTGCCGAAGACGAGCAGGACCGGACGGCCTCGCAGGCCGCCCAGCGTCACCTCCCGCCCCTTGAGATCCTGGAGGCGGAAATCCGGCGCCGGGCTGTCGACGGCGACCTTCGCAGGGGGGCCCTTCGAAGCGTCTTCACCGAGGGAACAACCGACAGTCAGCAAACAGACAACGAACAGCACTGCGAGGGGCCTGGGATGCATCGGATCCGAACCTTTCGTTCAGGGGATGAGGGCACTGTACAGAAAATATGCCCCGGCGGCAAGCATGACGATGCCCGCGATTTTTTTCACGCCCGTCATCCAGGCCCCTGATTTCGGCAGTCCGGCGAGCAGACCGGCAAAGGTGCCGACGAGGACGAGCAGCGTTCCCACGCCGAGGGAGAAGACGAAGAGCAGCGAGGCGCCGAAGAGCACGCTCTGCCGTGCGGCGACCACGCCGAGAATCACGGCCAGTACGGGGGCCGTGCAGGGGCCGAGGAGAAAACCCGAGGTCAGACCGACCACGAAACTCCCGGCGATCCCTTTGCGCCCCGTCATCGCCAGGGGTCGCGGCATGAAACGCTCCAGGGACAGGTGGAAGACCTCGAGCATGGCAAGCCCCATGAGGAGGAACAGAATGCCGAGGGCTCCCTGCGTCAGGGGGCTGGCCTGGATCGAACCGAAGAGCGTTCCCGTCAGGGCTGCGAAGATCCCGACGGCCGTGTACGTGACCGCAAGGCCCAGGACGAAACTCAGCGATAAAACCAAGCCCCTGCCTGCCGAGATGCCGCCCTGCGCCCCGATCACGGCCGCCGTGATCGGGATCACCGGATAGACGCAGGGGGTGAAGCTGACCAGAACGCCGGCCAGGTATGCCGCTGCATAGGCCAGCAGGTGCGATTGACCGAGAAAGAACTCGAACCGGCCGATGATCGCCTCATCCATTTCCGTCCTCCACGCTCGTCATGACCACCCATAACGCAATTCGAGGGGTCACGCAAGCGCGAGGGGGCCAGCGGAAAACGCTTTGCAAACGAGTTGCATTTGTCGTATACTCGGTCCCCGACATGGAATACTGCGACATCCATACCACGCTCGAGCGTGCGGGCCTCTCGAAGACCTCCCAGCGCGTTGCGGTTTTGACGGCGCTCGTGCATGCGCAGACGCCCTTGAGCGCGAAGGACATCCTCGATCGAGTCTCCGGCGACAGCCGGGTCAACAAGGTCACCGTCTACCGAATCCTGTCATCCTTCAAGGCCGGCAGCATCATCCGGGAAATCGCGACGGATCACGGGGTGAACTTCTTCGAAATGGCCTGCCGTCACAACCCGACGCACCCCCATTTCTACTGCCGTGTCTGCCGGAGCCTGTCCTGCCTGCCCGAACAGGTGCTCCGCGAGAGCCGCTTCGAGCACCTCCTGACAGGCAGGGAGACCGTGGACGGGATCACGCTCAACCTCACCGGCGTGTGCGGATCGTGCAACCGCCGCAGGGCGTCGCATCGCTGAGGGCGGGGGTCCTCCCCCGCAGAAAGGGAGCATTCGCATGAACAACCGGGTCGTGATGCTCGTACTCGCCGCGGCCATAGCCCTCGCCGGGATCTCCTGCGTTCAGCGGGACGAAACGAAACCGGGAAAGAGGCTCGCCGTGGTCACGACCCTCTTCCCGCTGTACGACTTTGCGAAGCGCGTCGCAGGCGAGCGGGCGGACGTTTCTCTGCTGCTCCCCCCGGGCGCGGAACCGCACGGCTTCGAGCCGAGACCCGCCGACATCCTGCGGCTCAACCGGGCCGATGTCTTTCTCTACACGAGCCCCGCCATGGAGCCCTGGGCGGCGGACATCCTGAAGGGTCTCCAGAACCCGGGCCTTGAGGTCGTCGACACGAGCCGGGGGCTCGCCGCGTCCGAAGGCCGCGGGGACAAGGACCCCCGCCACGATCACCGGGACGGCCACGGCCGCCCCGCCGCGGCGGACCCGCACATCTGGCTCGATTTCTCCAATGCCGTGCGGATGGTGGAGGCCGTCCGTGACGGGCTCGTGAAAAAGGACCCCGCCGGGAGGGATGTCTACGAGAGAAATGCCGCCGCCGCGATCGAGGAACTGAAGACCCTCGACGAGCGGTTCCGCGCTGGACTGCAGGACTGCGAAAAGAAGCTGCTCGTCAACGGCGGGCACTTCGCCTTCGACTACATGGCGAAACGCTACGGGTTCCGGTACGTGTCGGTGTACGGCGTCTCGCCCGATGCCGAGCCCACGGCGGCGGAGCTCGCAAGGATCACGCGGCTGATTCGCCAAAACGGCCTCCGGCATCTCTTTCACGAGGAACTCGTCAGCCCGAAGCTGGCCGAGACCCTTTCGAGGGAATCGGGCGTTTCGCTGCTGAAGCTCCACCCGGCGGGAAATCTCACCCGGGAACAGCTCGACCGGGGCGAGACGTTCCGGACGCTGATGGAACAAAACCTGGAAAGCCTTCGAGCGGGGATGCGGTGCCGATGAGCGTCATCGAAGTCGAAAATCTCAGTTTCCGCTACAACGGGATCGACGTCCTGCAGGAGGTCAGCTTCTGCGCCGGCACGGGAGACTATATCGGCCTCGTGGGGCCCAACGGTTCCGGGAAAACGACGCTCATCAAGGCCATCCTGGGCATCGCCGGGCCCTTCAGGGGCCGGGTCCGGCTGTTCGGCCGGGAGCTGCGTGATTTCCGCGAGTGGTCGAAGATCGGGTACCTGCCCCAGAGCCTGACCTTCTTCAACCCCTACTTCCCCTCCACGGTCAGGGAAATCGTCTCGCTGGGTCTTTTATCGAGGAAGAAGTTCCCGAGGGTCCTCACCCGCGCCGACGGCGAGGCCATCGATCGCGTCCTCGGCCTCCTGAACATCTCGGGAATCGGGAACTCCCCGATCGGCGAACTCTCGGGCGGGCAGAAACAGCGCGTACTGATCGCCCGTGCCGTCGTCAACGACCCGGAGCTGCTGATCCTCGACGAGCCCACGACGGCCCTCGACCCCGATGCGCGGGAGCTCTTCTTCGCGATCCTCAAGAGGCTCAACACGGAACGGGGCACCGTCATGATCCTGGTGACCCACGACATCGGGAGCATCGGCGAGCACGCCAACAAGCTTCTTTACGTGGATCGGCGTGTTCTCTTCTACGGCGGCTTCGACGAGTTCTGCCGGTCCGAGAGGATGACGACGTTCTTCGGGTCCGATTCGCAGCACATCATCTGCCACCGGCACTGAAACGCGGAGGTCAGGAAGTCGGGAACTCAAGAAGTTGAGAACGGGACATGGAGATTGTTGAGTATCTGCAGTACGGGTTCATCCAGCGGGCGCTTCTCTGCGGCTCCTTCATCGCCCTGCTGTGCTCCACGCTCGGGGTGCTGCTCGTGCTGCGGCGTTTCTCGCTCCTCGGCGACGGGCTGGCCCACGTCACGTTCGGCAGCGTGGCCCTCGGGCTGGCCCTGCGCGTCTATCCCCTCTACGTGTCCCTGCCCGTGGTGATGCTCAGCTCCGTCGGCATCCTGCGGCTTGCCCAGAAAGCCCGGCTGTACGGGGATGCCGCGATCGGGATCGTTTCGTCCTTCGGGATCGCCGCCGGTGTGATCCTGGCCAGCGCGGCCGGGGGGTTCAACGTGGACCTCTTCAGCTATCTCTTCGGCAACATCCTGGCCATCGGACCTGAAGAGGTCACCCTCTCCGTCATCCTTTCCCTGGCCGTCCTGGTCACCGTCGTCCTGTTTTTCCAGGAAATTTTCTCGGTCACCTTCGACGAGGAATTCGCCCGGGCCTCCGGCATCGCCACGGAACGCCTGAATGTCATCCTGGTGCTCCTGACGGCCGTCACCGTCGTCCTGACCATGAACGTCGTGGGAATTCTCCTCGTGACGGCGCTGCTGATCCTGCCCGCCGTCACGGCCCTGCAGCTGGCAAAGGGATTCAAGAGCGCCATCCTCCTGTCGGCCGCCGTCTCACTCGCCGCTGTCATCGGCGGCATCGTCGTCTCGCTCCTGCTCAATCTGCCCACGGGGGCCGTGATCGTGATGACGAACTTCGTTCTGTTCCTCGTCGCCTTCGGCGTGCGAGCCTGCCGCCGCCGGGGGCGGAACTGAATGCCCGACACCCGAAAGGGGCCCTTCGATGAAAGCGAGCAACCCGGATCACCTGGAACACCGCAAACGGCTGAAAGACCGGTATGCGCGAGCCGGACTGGACGGTCTGCCCGATTACGAAATCCTCGAGCTGCTCCTGTGCTATGCCGTTCCGCAGGGGGATGTGAAACCCAGCGCGAAGGCGCTGTTGAGACGGTTCGGCTCGCTGCAGGGAGTTCTCGACGCAGACCGCGAAGACCTGCAGGGCGTGAAGGGCATCGGACCCCACTCGTCGCTGCTTTTCAAGCTTCTCCGGGAGGTCAGCGCGCTGTACCTGCGGCGGAAATCGGAGGCCAAGGAGCAGGTCTCCTCGACGAAGGAGCTGATCGACTACTGCCTCTCCTCCATGGGCGGTCTCAAGGACGAGCACTTCGCCGTCATCTACCTCAACGCCCGCAACCGCATCATCACGGTGGAAACGATCCAGGAAGGGATCGTGAACCAGGCCGTTGTCTACCCGAGGAAGGTCCTCGAGAAGGCCCTCGTGCATAAGGCCTCGGCCATCATCCTCGTTCACAACCACCCCTCCGGCCACGTCCGCCCCTCCGACGCGGACATCCGCCTGACGCGCGTCCTCCAGGACGCGGCGCGCGTCATGGACATCGCGCTGCACGACCACCTCATCGTGGGCGAGAACCGTTTCTTCAGCTTCCGGGAAGAGGGTATCCTTTAGGAGAGAAGCGAAGTGATGAAGCCGAGCGTTTGGTCGGTATTCTTCCTGCGAATTGACGATTTTGGACCGCTCTAGCGCTCGCTCCACTGCAGACGCAAAAACTCGCCCTTCGGGCTCAAACAGTTTGCGCTGCGGGCGTTCCGCTTCGCGAAGAGCGGTTACCCAAAACGCGTCAAACTTCGCTATCCAGAATCCCGCCCAAGCGCGGCGTCTTCTCCTAAAGGCTGATCAAAAAGGTCCAGATGCAAGGCGGCCGACGGCCTGAGGAGAGAGCGTACTGTTTGTGTACGGGAACGACGAAGGGCGAGGGCAACGCCGCAGATGGGCCTTTTTCATAAGCCTACAGATTGATGCTGGTGAAGGGGATGGGGGTGAAGGTCAGGGCAAAGCACAGCATGGCGAGATACCCCACCGCCAGGCGCCGGTTGTCCAGCTCGCCCCAGTCGTAGATCACCGGCGGGTGCCGCACGCCCAGAATGAGCAAAATCCCGCCCCAGATCAGCCATCCCTCCCATCCCACGATGCCGAGAACGAGCAGCATGCCCACCACCATCCAGGCCACTTCCCGCTGGCGGTCCCCGAAGATCGCGTAGATGATGTGCCCGCCGTCGAGCTGACCCACGGGGATGATATTGAGAGATGTCACGAGAATGCCGATCCATC
>ERZ1645192.5064-NODE-5064-length-10300-cov-4.651440_pt1 | contig 10300 bp, 7 predicted proteins | sample MGYA00575354_ERZ1645192 | MGnify/ENA primary metagenome ERZ1645192 (study PRJEB40844, sample SAMN11349763) | freshwater sediment metagenome | isolation source: river sediment | host: Sediment | place: India: Faizupur Khadar , New Delhi | collected 2017-02-21 ...
CCCTTAAAAAGCGGATATGGGAACATTATAGAAGAAAAGTAAATTGGTCTTTTCCAAATGCTTTAAGAAAATATGGCATTGATAATTTTAAAATCGAAATAATTGAAAAGTATTCCTTCGAAACCACAGAAGAATTAAATAAAAAGCTTTCGGAAAGGGAAATATACTGGATAAATTTGGATAAAACTAATGATCCTAAAATCGGATATAATATGACCCTTGGAGGGGATGGAACTGCTGGACATAAATATGCTTTCACAGAAGAACATATTGAAAATTTAAGAGAATCTCACCGAGGAAAAATACAATCTGAAGAAGAAAAGAAAAAGAAAAGCAAAAAATTGTTAGGAAGAAAAAAATCGAAAGAACATTGCAAACATATAAGCGAGGGAAGAACTGGAATAACCTTTTCCCCTGAGCATTGCGAAAATATTCGCAAATCAAAATTAGGAAAGAAAAGAAAATGCGCTTAAAAGTAGACGATAATAAACAATATTTAGTCGTGGATGACTGTACACAGCTTGAATTAGAGCAGTTAGAATCCTCTTTTACTCGCAAGGTTGATAACTGGTACATCATCAAAAAGAAAAAACCTCATTGGGATGGAGAGATTAAATTCATTGACAGATATAATCGTATTCCTATTGGACTCTGGGGTGAAGTAAGATCTCTTGCTAAAAAATATAATTTTCCTCTTTCAATTGAAGGAACAGAACACCTCATAGATAAAACTTTTTCCGAAGAGGATTTCTTAAATTGGATGAATGACTTCTTTCCCGACCCAGAAGAATTTACTCTAAGGGATTATCAAATAGAAGCCTGCCTAAAAGCTCTTAAATTTCGTTTTTGTACAGAAGAAATATCTACTTCTGGTGGTAAAACTGTTATTGCTTATGCCCTTTTCCGATACCTTTTTGATAGAAAGAAGATCAAAAAAATGCTTTATGTGGTTCCAAATATTGATTTGGTAACTCAAACCCAAGAAAAATTTTATGCTTATGAATCTAAGATTAGTGATGAAAATCCTATATGGAAAAGCCAGTGTGTATTCTCTGGGGCAGGAAAAGAAAAAGCGGATGTTGATATTGTTTTTGGAACTTATCAGAGTTTAACAAAAAGGCCTGTAGAATATTTTACTCAATTTGATTCCATCTTAATAGACGAAACTCACCATGCTAAAGCAGACTCTATTAAAAATATTGTTACTAAATGTTATAATGCTCGATATTATAAAATAGGATTAACTGGAACTCTTCCAAAAGAAGGAACCTGCAGCTCATTTACTATTCAGGCTTATTTAGGGCCAAAAGTATTTGTTCTTGAATCTGCTGAACTTATTGAAAGTGGGAATGCTACTCCGGTTAATGTCATTGGAATTGAATTAGATTATCTTCCTCTTGAAAAGAAAAGAGATCTTTATTCGTTAAGAGACGTTAAAGCAGACGAAAAAGATGGTGCAAAACTTTTGAACACAGAAAAAGAAATTGCCAGAAATGATAGAAAGCGTCTAATTTATATTTGTGAAATGATAAATAAAACGAAGAAAAATTCCCTGGTTTTATTTGCAGATGTTAAACACGAATATGGTCGAAAGATCTATGATTGGTTAAGAGAAAATACACAAAAAAATGTTTATTATATTGATGGTAATACGAAAGTGGTCAATCGAGACTTCTACAAGGAAAAAATGGAGCGGGAGGACGATACCGTGCTTGTTGCATCCACAGGTACATTCTCAGAAGGAATCGATCTTCCGAATATCCACAATCTTTTCATAACGGAAAGTCATAAGAGCGAAATTATCATTAGACAGATGCTCGGACGTCCTATGCGTCTACGCGAGGGAAAAGATCAGGTAATTGTGGTAGACTTTAGCGATAATTATTATTGGAATGGCGTAAATCATTTTCAAAGAAAGAATTATCTTATGCGTCATGCTGCTGAAAGGGAGAAAACATATAAGGAAAAGAAATTCCCATTCAAGAAATTTAAAGTGAAGCTATAATTTTTTGAATAAATAAAGAAAAACCTTTTATGAGCATCCTCGATAAACCAGGAATTATTGTTTTGGATACTGAGCCTAAAGATCCAAATGGAAAATATCCTTACAAAGCTATTCTTGAAAGAAATCATGAATATAAAGGATTTGATGGAGCTTGGATACTTAAAATCGTAGGAATTTATCCAGGAGGTCCTTCTCTAACTCCAGGACAATGGTATTTGGATACTCTTTTAGGATATGATGGTTATGGAAGCGGAAGGAAGAGCGATTTTATTTACATCGATCATGGACAAAATTGGGGTGTAGGTAATATGTTAGCAGTTCTTAAAGAGGCTGAAGAAACAGTTTATGGAAAAATGGATGAATCCCTTGACGAGGAATTTGTAGACAAATACGCTCATATTCCAATGCGTATGCGTAATTGGTATCAAAAACCAGAAAACCAACCTGGATACGAATCCCCTCAAAAAATAAAAACACCGAAAAAGAAAAAACCTTCCCAGAAAATTATTGAAAAGAAATGGGATATTGAAGGTGAAATACAGGATTTAAAAAATAGTTTAAGATCGCTTCGAAGGGATTCTCAAGATAGAGACAACGAAGCTGAACAATTTAGTTCAGATATTATTGAAAGATATGGATGGGAATTTATGGATATGCTTAACTCAGGACTTTCTAAAGAAGATAAATTAAGAGCCATTGAAAAATGGAGTGTTGAACAAGATGAAAAACACAAAGTAATAAATAATCCCGAATCTATATTACGGGAATATGATTACTATTATGATCAAAAGCATGAAGAGGAAGAAGAGGATCTTGAAAAACAAATAGAAGCAAAAGAAAACGAACTTGAGAAATTATATAGTAATTACGATTTCTAAATAAAAAAGGAGCTTAAAAGCTCCTTTTTTGTTATCTTCTTCCCGAGGAAGATCCTGAAGAACTCGATCTTGATCCACCAGAACTAGATCCGGAATTTGACCCCCCAGAAAAAGATGAGGACCCAGAGCTACTTCTAGATGGGGATGAAAAAGAAGATCCCGAATTAAAGCTCCTTGAGCTTGAACTTGAAGAGCTTGAATTATAACTTCTTGAAGATTCGGAATTATAGTTCCTTACAGGAGCCGAATATGTTGAAGACCTTGTTGTTGAATATGAGTTTCTACTCTGAGATTGAGAAGGAGTTACTGTTCTGCGTTCTGTAGAAGAATAACTATTTCCCCTATTTGTATTTGAGTTATTATATTGAGGACGAACACTCATTCGAGGTTGTTCATACGAAGGAGTATAAGTTCTTCGTTCTCCGTTATAAACTGGCCTATTCTGAGAAGGAACATTGCTTTTTTGATCAGTATTGGCAATCCTTCTTTCTGGTGGTAAATCCCTTTTTATATCTGTTCTATTGATTGTGGTAGGGGCGGAAGATGAAACCCTTCTATTTTCAGTTACAGATACGGTTCTTCCTGTATTACGATCAATCTGAACAGTTCTATTTACAGTTACAGGTTCTCTTCGAATAGATGAAGATGTTAAAGTCGAAGTTCTTTCCCTTCTTCCGTAAGAAACATTATTAAAGGTATTGTAAGTATTATAGCTATAGTAATTGTGACCATAATAAGGATAAAAATGATTATGATAATAATATGGATAACCCCAGCTAAATCCAAAATACCAGTTAGATCTGTAATATGGGTAGCTATAATAAGGATAGCTCCATCCCCAGTACCAGGAATCTAAAATCCAAGGATCATAGTAATAAAAAGGATCATAATATCCATAATAGTAATAGGAAGGCCTGAATGAAAAATAGAATCTATATCTATAATTGGAATAATAATTGGACAAATCATTATAGACCTCTTGCTTAGCATCGTAATATGCAGCATTTTGTTCTATACGTATCTTTTTCTGAGTAAGACGAATATCCTGTTTTTTACGCTTTATATCGTCCTTGGACGGGATATAATAAAGATCATCCCATTCCTTTTTTTCTTCCCCTACCAATACCGTATCCGTTTTATAGATGGTATCCTGGGTAGCTGCCTGCTCCTTTGCGAGAATATATTTCTCGTAATTTGACATCTCTCGTTTTTCATCCTGTGAGAAAGATATATAACTAAAGAGAAGTCCGATTAAGATTAATACTAACTTTTTCATAGTTTTAAATTTAATTGAGTTCTTCATAATATATAGTGAGAAAAGTGTGCCGTTTTTGATAAATCAAAAGTGGTAATTTTCAAAAACTAAACGAAATATATAATATATAAAATAAAATCTCCTTATTATGAGAAAATTTAATGCTGTACTTAAAGAGAAACAAACAAAAGAAGAACAGCTTGTAGAAAAGAAGGTTCTTGGGCAGTTTAAAAGAGTCTATGATGCTCTCCTAGAGAAGTATGGAACTCCTGAATTTAAGCAGCTCCCCGAAAAGACTCAGGGCGTATTTTTGTCTGAACTAAACTCTTATTGGTCAGAAGCTGAAGGTGTAAGCGAAATGGGTGTTAAGTTTCTCAGCACTAGAGGACGTGCTCTTAACGAGCATTCTTCAAAAGAACAGAAAAAGAATTTTCTACAGGAGAAAGCAGATGTTGTTATTAGTGAAACTATTCGCCAGACCGAATTAAAATACAAACTTTATAATGTTATTGACGAAATGTACAACGAGGTAAAAGCTTCCAATTTAGCTGAAGTTCTTCCTCCAGACGTTATTTTCGAAACACTTAAAGGATCATTCGTCAAAAATATTAAAGGCCTTTTAAATGAGATAAATTACGAACTTAAAGAAAGCAAGTAATGATGAAAATCTTAGCACCAAAAATAAAGAAAAACACAGCCCCACAACCAGCACGACAAAAACCAAAGAAATTCAATCCAAAGTTTATCTTACCTAAAAAACGTAGCTGTTGCGGGAAATGAAATATAAGGGATGCACATGCATCCCTTTTTTAATATATAGACTATAACAAATAATTTTTAATCATGGCATTAAATACGTTGCGAGCGATTTTAGAAAAAAATGGATCTAAGTACGTTGATAAATTCCTAAGTGATGAAATAATCATAACCGAAAAACTCGATACTTATAGAATCCTTTTTGAAAATGTAAATGGGGAAATCAAATTCTATAAGAAAGATAACTCCGAAATTAATCTCATTGAAAGAGTCCTTACAAATGTTTGGGAAGATGCTATTATAGAGCTTTCCATCATTCTTCATGAAGCTCATATCCCAGAAGGTATCCGCTTTGGTTTAGCTTATACCCCGGTCGAAAGGCCAATAAGAATTCCTTATGCTAAACTTCCAAAATATCTTATTACAGATATAACTCGCAGGAAAAACAACAAAGTTGTTGAGTCATTTAATTATGATGAGCTCCAACAATGGGCTGAAATACTTCAATTAGGAAGGCCTCCAGTAATATTCAAAGGCAAACTATCCGAAGAACAAAAGAAAGTTCTCTTGGAATATGCCCAGGGAATTTACGATGATATTGAAATAAATTTGAGCGAAATCCTAAAGAATAAATTCAAAGGGGCCTATTCTGATCAAGATATTATAGAGGGTATTATTATTTCTGATGGAGAAAGATTGGCTCAAGTAGTTTCTTATGAATTTGAACTCTTAAACGAAGCTTATCAGAAAGTAGAATTTTCTAGAGATTTTTATGATCTCACTATCTTAAGCCTTAATAATTTTCTTGAAAGATACCCATTCCCGTTGATGGAAGGACAAAATCCAGACGAGATGTATCTTGAAATGGTTTGCGATATATTTAACCATTATTGTGAAAGCCCCTCAGTTACTGAAGGGATGAAACCCGAATACCTTACCCCTCCAAATTTTGGTTATACGGGAGGATTAAATCTATTACTCATTAAAAATAAGAAAACTCTTGAACTTCTCGAACAAGGGGGAAGGGTTTTTGAATCCATATTCAGAGTTATCCTTTCTTCTCTTCGAAAATATAAAAAGGAATATGGCCTGCTTAATGAATCAGCAGTCAACAAATTCAATACTTATGTTTATTTAATCAGCGAAAAAATTCTTAATCCTATACAGGAAAGCCCATTTGAAGATGGATCTATGCTTGCTGAGAAATCTGAAAATATTGTCGTAAATGCTGTTGCTAGAAAAGTAGCTTCAGATGTTGACAATATGAGAGTTATTGCTTCTATTCAAAAGACTTTTGAACCTAAAGGAAGACAAGGAAAACCAGGGTCTGAAAGATGCGCTATTTACCTTACAGATTTTAAACCTTTTACAAAATCACAAGAAGAAAATGTTCTTTCTATCCAAAATATGTGGAAATGCCCTGTAATTATTGCTTCAGTTGGTAATTCAAGAAGAGTAAGAGGAGAAAAATTCTTCTTTACTGATAATTTAGTAAGAGCTCAAATGAAAGCTTTTGCAGATTCAAATAAAAATATTGTTCCTGCTTTCTTCTTATTAAAAGACTGGGATCTTTATAGCATCTTTGATACAGTTCGTCCAAGATTTGAACCCGTTGCAATTATAACTGATATAACTAAAAAAAGCGAATTATCTCTTCAACTTTATTTTGAAGAACAAGTTATGGATGAAAGGATTTCGGTTGAGAGAGATCTTAATATAGGGGAACTTGAAAACAAAGATCAGCTCCATGCTTTTAGAGCTATTGAAGATATGGATTTTTCTACATTTAAGACTGTAACACCCCAGCCTATTTGGGGATTATGGGATAGCATGCAATCCGAATGGAAAACATGGAATGGTAAAATCCTTTTGAAATAAATAAAATAAAGAAAATACTATGATAGATCTTGATAAAATCATGGAAGAAATAAATGAAGGAACTTGGGCTCTTCCAAAATCCTATGCGGAAAGACAAGAACGAGGTCATGAATTCCTTTCGCGTTTAGAAGAATTTAAAGATGAAATTTATCACGTTTTTGGGGATGATTTATTATTTGATGGATTAGATAAAGCTGTAGCCAGACTTGAAGAGCTTATGGCTATACCCGAGGATGAGATAAAGGAAGGATTAAATGAAGATGTTGTTATTCCTGCAGCTTTATCACAACAATATTTAGTTATTAAAAAACAAATGGCGGATAAGCAAACTCAGAGGGATCAATTAATGAAACAGGTCAATCAGAAGGAAAATGAAATCAATATTCTTAATAAAAATCTTATAGCTATTGAACAAAAAGCTGCTCAGCAGCAAGGTAAAGAAGCTGCTGTAAAAAGTGGGGAAACAGCAAAACCAGAGAATACTGAAGAAGCTACGGCTAATGAGGGATTACAAATATCCGATCTTTTTGCTGAATTAAATGAAATGGATAAAGATTGGCTTGTTGAGATGGGTGCTCCTGAATTCGAGGAAGAAGGAGAAGGAGAAGCAGGTGAAGTAGCAGATGTTCTTGACTATGAAGACATTGAAGACGAGCAAGAAGCTACAGACGAAGATCTTAATTCTGACTATGTTTTTGCAATAAGGGTAAATTCCGAAGAGGAAGATGAAATAATTGCTAAAGTTTATAGAAATAAAGAAGATGATTTCTGGAAAATAAGAGTCGTTCAAGGAGATGAAGAACCCCTTGAAACAATGCAATTCGATCCTGATATGGAATTTGTTGACATTATTGAAAAAATAGGAGAAATTTATGATGATGTTGAAGAGATTTCTATGGAAGAATATAAAGGACTCTTAGATGATAAGATGGAAAATGATGACAAATATTATCCTGATAAAGTTAATGAATATGGATATGACGATGAAGCTATGATTTTTTTACAGTCAATGGCTGATTTAGAGGAACAATTAGAAAAAAGATCCCCGGAGTTATGGCAAAATTTTGAAGAAGAATCTGGAAATTTTTGGAGAGAATTAGGTGTTGAGGATTGGAGAGAAGCATTTAAAGCTGATCCTATGGGGTGTAGGGCATTTAAAGAAAAACTAGAATCATTTCTAGTTTAAAGAAATTGATGTTAATAAAAAGTCTCAAATCATTATAAATAAGCGTGGATATATAGGATATATCCAAAAATTAATGTTAATAAAACTATGAAACAATCTTATGTACCCGTAACTTTGGATCAATATCTTAATGAGTCAAAAACCATTACACTCAAAAGAGGATATGGCGAAAGAAAACCCGTTGTTGTGGGTTCGAGTGCTCCTATAAGAAATCAGATCCTAGCTTATGTAGCTGAGAATCAGCGTGTGCCAAAAGGAGATCTTAAAAGATTTATTGCTGGCTTAAACGAAGGCAGTAGAAATCCAAATGCTTCTGCTATTATGTGGTTAAAGAGGAATGCCCAATTCTTCGTAACCGAGTCCAAAGAAGGACAAACATTTTTCAAACTTTCCGAAGTAGGAAAAAGACTTGCTGATCGTTTTATTCAGGCTCCTGTTGCTTCTCTTACCGAGAAGAAAAAAGAAGGAAAGAAAAAAGATGATTATGATTTCGTAGATACCAAGAAAGGTTATCCTAGAAAAGGTATTTATGATGTTTCTGAAGAGGAAGAAGAAAAGAAAGAAGAAAAGAAAGAAGAATGTTCAGAAAGTGTAACCGAATCAAGAAAAGCTAAAATTGAAGCTATTATTGAAAGGATTAAAACTAAAAGAGCTCAAGAGCTTAAAGAAGCTGCAAAACAAAAAGAAGAGCCTAAAGAAGAACTTACGGAAAAAGCTGAATTAATGGGAAAAGATCCTCTAGCTGGAGTTGAAAAAAGAAAAGATAAATTAGGTGGCAAACTTGAGAAAACTCTTCACAATCAACTAGAACCAGGTCAGGATAAGGATGAAAACGAACTTAGTAAATTCCCTGAAGAAAAAGCGAAAGCAAAAATCAACGAAGCTGAAGAAGAAAAGAAAGAAGAGGAAGATGAACTTTCCTTTGATGATCTAGATCTTGGCGACGAAGAAAAGAAAGATGAAGAAAAACCTGAAGGCGAAGAAGGCGAAGAAGGCGAAGAAAAAGAAGAAGGAGAAGAAAAACCTGAAGAAACAGAAGAAGACGATAAAGTAGAAATTACAGAGTTCATTATCACTGTAACGAATGCTGAAGAAGCAATCAAAGAACTTGATGAACTTGGAGTTCCTGCTGAAAAGGTTGAAGACGAGGAAGAAGAGGAAGAGGAAGAAGAAAAAGAAGAGGGTGAAGAAAAAGAAGGAGAAAAACCAGAAGGTGAAGAAAAACCAGAAGGCGAAGGTCTCGAATTAGGAGAAGCAGCTGAAGGTGAAGGTGAAGAAGAGCCAAAAGCAGAAGAAAAAATTAAAGTTTCTGTTGATTACTGGGAAAAACTAAAAGACTGGCTTGAAAAGAAAGGCGTAAATATTGAAGAACTATTTGGCGGTGAAATCGAAGTTGAAGATGAAGATGCTGCTTTAGAACCAGAAGGCGAAGAAGGAACAGATGATTTTGATCTTGACTTAGGAGATGAAGGCGAAGGTAGTGCAGAAGGCGGTGATGATGAATTCTCACTAGATCTCGAAGAAGCTACTGAAGGATCATTAGATGCTCCAGCCGAAACTTTAAGTGATAAAATTGCTGATAAAGTTGCTCAGAAAATTGTAGATAAACTTTAATCTTATAATCTAAAAAGCAAAACCCCCTCTTTAGGGGGTTTTTTGTTTCCCTATATTCGGAACAAAAATATATAAGATATGAGAGCTAGAACTATTAACGAAATACAAAATTTTGAAAGAGGGAAGGATCCTAGAGAAACTATGGAGCTAGGAATGTGGCCTCAAATAAGACAATTGAGCTGGGATCGGAATAGAAATCCAAAGGATATGGATTTAATCGGGTTTTTTTTAGTTTGTGCTCGTGAGGGGAGATATGACCTAATGGATTTTATTATTTCTGAGGGTCTTGATATAAATTCAGATGAATCCCATATTTTGAGGGTTTTAGCATGGGAAGAAAATATAGATCTAGGGGTCCATTTAATTCTAAAACGAGGGGCAGATGTTGATGAAGCTATTAGAATTGCAGACTCATTAAAGGAATGGAAAACCTCGATGAGACTACAAAAAATGAAAGAGGAAGCTCAAAAACATATAGCAACCCCAGTTAGGGAAGCTCAGCATTTTGAGAGGGGGGCAAGCCCTCGTGGTTCTATGGAAATTGGCGGTATTGACTATCAAGAGGATTTTGCATTTGATTTTGCTGCTCTTTACGAAAAATATATCAATAAACTCAAGAAACTTGAAGGAAAAACAATCTCCTGTTCAGTTATAATAGGATTCGAACCTGTAAGAAAAACATTAACTGTAGCTCGAATGTTCGATAGTGGATTAAAAATGGAGGCTGA
>ERZ1645192.5066-NODE-5066-length-10298-cov-5.060822_pt1 | contig 10298 bp, 11 predicted proteins | sample MGYA00575354_ERZ1645192 | MGnify/ENA primary metagenome ERZ1645192 (study PRJEB40844, sample SAMN11349763) | freshwater sediment metagenome | isolation source: river sediment | host: Sediment | place: India: Faizupur Khadar , New Delhi | collected 2017-02-21 ...
AGTGCATGTAGCCGATCGAGTAGACGTGGATCAGGAAGCCGACGAAGGTGACGAAGGCGATCATCACCGCGGACAGCCGGTCGAGCTGGAGGCTGGCGTCGACCAGGAACTCGCCGGCGGCGATCCAGGTGAAGTACGAGTTGCGGATCACCTCGCTCGACTGGCCGAGGTACTCGGCGAGCGCCGCGAACGCGGCCACGGTGGCGAGCCCCACCGATCCGACGCCGACGACCGAGATGATCGGCTTGCGCGCGCGCAGCAGGCCGAGGGCCAGGCAGGCGACCGCGCCGGCGAGGCAGAGGATCGGGATCAGCCAGAGGTTGCCCAGCATCGCCTCCTCCTACCAACGCAGGATGTTGACGCGGTCGACGTCGATCGCCCCCTTGACCCGGTGGAGGGCGATGTAGAGCGCGAGGCCGACCGCGGCCTCGGCCGCGGCGACGGCGATGACGAAGAAGACGAACAGCTGGCCCTCGAGCGCGGAGACGGCGGCGCCGGGCTGGGCGGCGAAGGTCATCGCGAAGGCCACGAAGGCGAGGTTGGCGGAGTTCAGCATCAGCTCGAGGGACAGGAAGATCGCGATGCCATTGCGCCGGAGCAGGACCCCGAGGGTGCCGATGGTGAACAGCGCCGCCGACAGCGCGAGGACCCAGGTGTGCGGGATCAGAATCGCGTTCATCGGGGCTCTCTCCGCGCCAGGTAGACCGCGCCCACGATCGCGGCGACCAGGAGCAAGGTGATGAACTCGAACGCGAACAGGTGGGTGGTGAGGAGCGCCCGCCCGATCGGGACGACGGTGCCGGTCTCGAGCGCCCCCGGGTAGACCGCGCCGGTGGCCGGGGTGAGGAGGGAGATCGCGATCAGGGGCACGGCGCCGACCCCGACGGCGACCACGGTGCCGAGCAGCGCCTGCACGCGCCGGCCGCTGCCCAGCCGCTCCACCGAGCGGATGTTGAGCAGCATGATCACGAACAGGAACAGCACCATGATCGCGCCGGCGTAGACGATGATCTGCACCGCGGCCAGGAAGTCCATCCCGAGCAGGGCGAAGATCGCCGCCATGGCGAAGAACACCACCACCAGGGACAGGACGTTGATCACCGGGCTCGAGTGGGCGACGGTGATGATCGCGAACACCACCGCGACGACGGCTGCGATGACGAAGACGATCGGGACCATCATCCGCCCCCTACAGGATGCCGGCGGCCATGGCGATGCCGACCCACAGGAAGTTGAGGACCGCGAGCGGGACCATGACCTTCCAGCCGAGCGCCATGAGCTGGTCGAACCGGAAGCGGGGCAAGGTCCAGCGCACCCAGACGAAGAAGAACAGGAAGAACGCGACCTTGGCGACGAAGATGGCGATGGAGAGCAGGCCGCCCAGCCAGCCCGAGAAGGGCAGGTCGATCCAGGGCAGCGTCCAGCCGCCGAAGAACATCGTGACGATCAGCGCCGACGAGACGGTCATGTGGACGTACTCGCCCATGAAGAAGGCGGCGTACTTCATGGATGAGTACTCGGTCATGTAGCCGGAGACCAGCTCGGCCTCGGCCTCGGGCAGGTCGAACGGCACCCGGTTGGTCTCGGCGAAGGCCGCGACCACGAAGGTCAGCGCGCCGAGGATCTGGGTGCAGACGTGCCAGCGCGGCAGGACGCCGAGCCAGGTGCCGGCCTGCGACTCGACGACCTGGTGCAGGTGCAGCGAGCCCGAGGCCATCAGCACGCCGACGACGGAGATCGTCATGGCGAGCTCGTACGAGATGGTCTGGGCGGAGGCCCGGATCCCGCCGAGCATCGAGTACTTGTTGTTGGACGACCACCCTGCGAGCACGGTCGCGTAGACAGCCAGCGAGGAGATCGCGAAGATGTAGAGGATCCCGATGTTGAGGTCGGGCGCGACGATGAAGCCGCGCACCGGATGGCCGAACAGCTCGAGGTCGGAGCCGTCGCCGAACGGCACCGCGATGAAGGTGCTCAGCGCAACCGTCAGCGCCATCGCCGGGGCGAGCAGGTAGAGGAACCGGCTGACGTTGCTCGGGATCAGGTCCTCCTTGGTGATCAGCTTGACGGCGTCGACCACCGGCTGGAAGAGCCCGAACGGCCCGACGCGGTTGGGGCCGAGCCGGTCCTGCATCAGCGCGGAGGCCCGGCGCTCGACCCAGACCATGATCGGGACCGTGGTCAGCAGCGCAGCGAGCACCGCCGCCAGCTTGATGCCGATGACCAGGACCTCAACCCACATCGGGAACCTCCACCGCGACCGGCAGCCCTGGTTCGGCGGCCAGGGCGCGGTAGGTCATGCCGGCGAAGGCCGGCACGGTGGCGGCGATCTCGGCGAACAGGCGCTCGGGCCGGGTGTCGGGCCCGCTCGCGGCGCCGAACGCGACCGCCATGCCGTGGAGCAGCCTCCAGGCCGGCCACGCCATCGCCCCGGGCGCGAAGGCCGCCCTGGCGAGCTGGACGCGGCCGGTCGACGAGGTGTACGTGCCCTCGGTCTCGACCCACGAGGCGGCGGGGAGGAGGAGGGCGGCGGTGCGGGTGAGCACCGTCTGGTGGCGGGCTGACACCGCGATCGTCCGCGCCGCCATCGCGGACCTCGCCTCGTACGAGGCGAGCCACGGATGGGCGCGCTCGTCGAGGATGACGAGCGGCCCATCGCCGCCGCCGACGAAGCGGCGGAGCTCGGTCGCGTCCACCAGCCGCAGGCCGAGCAGGCGGGCGCCGGTGCTGTTGGCGTGGGCGTCGACGCTGGCGACCCAGCGGCGGCGGCCGTCCTTGACCTTCCTCGGGCTCCCGGGGTCGACCGGCACCACCACCTGGAGACCGAGCCGGTCGACGAGCACCTTGCGGACCAGGTACAGCGCCTCGTTGCTGAGGTTGGCCGACGCGACGATCCGCGCCGCCGGCGCCGCCCGCAGCAGCTCCACGAGGTGGGGGAGGGCCTCGCTCCACGCGACCGGGCGCAGCGCGCCGTCGCTGCGGACCGCCGGCCGGGTGACCTCCCGCTCCTCGATGCCCTGCGCGAGGCCGCGGCCGTAGTCGCACATCCACCAGCCGTTGACCGCCGGGTTGTGGCGGGGGAGGAAGCGGTGAACCTCCCGCTTCAGGTGGCCGACCGTGACGTTGCAGCCGATGCTGCAGCCCGGGCAGATCGAGTCGGTGTCCTCGAGGTGCCAGACCCGGGCGCGGAAGCGGAACTCCTTGACGGTGAGCGCGCCCACCGGGCAGACGTCGGCGGCGCAGGCCGACCACGGGTTGTCGAAGGGGCCGCCGTCGAAGGTGTCGATGTAGGAGTGATTGCCGCGCGACTTCATGGTGAGGTCGTGGGTCTCGGAGATCTCCTGCGTGAAGCGGATGCAGCGGGTGCAGTGGATGCACCGGTTCTGGTTCTGGACGACATGCGGCCCGATCAGCCGCCGCTCGAGGCCGGGGAAGGTCCGCCGCTCGTCGACCATGTGGGTGGTGTCGAGGCCGTGGGCGATCGAGTAGTCCTGGAGGTAGCACTCGCCGGCCTGGTCGCAGATCGGGCAGTCCAGCGGGTGGTTCTCGAGCAGGAACTCCATGACCGCGGCGCGCGCATCCTTGACCCGCTGGCTCGCCGTCAGCACGACCATGCCGTCGCGCGCCTCGGTCGAGCAGGCGGTCACCAGCCGCGGCATCCCCTCGACCTCGACGAAGCAGATCCGGCACTGCCCGACGATGCTCAGGCCGGGGTGGTAGCAGTAGGTCGGGATCTCGATCCCGATCTTGGCGGCGGCCTCGACGAGGTTGGTGCCGTCCGCGACCTGGACCTCGCTGCCGTCGATGGTCAGGGTCAGCACGATAACGCTCCTAGTAGTTGCCGTGCCAGCCGCTTCCCGAGTGCAGCGGCAGGACGGGCGTCTTGGGGTCCGGCAGCGGTCGCGCGGTCGCGATGGCGGCGGAGAACTCGTGGCCGAAGTGCTTGAGGAAGCTCTTGATCGGCTCGGAGAAGGCGTCGCCGAACGGGCAGATCGTCATCCCCTGGCTGGCGTAGCGGGCGATCCGCTCGAGGGTCTCGATGTCCTCGGGGCGGCCGAACCCGCGGCGGATCCGGCGCACCACGTCGAGCGCCCAGTCCGAGCCCTCCCGGCACGGGGTGCACTGGCCGCACGACTCGTGAGCGTAGAAGGTCAGGATGTTGTCGAGCGCCCACACCATGTCGACCGTGTCGTCCATGACGATCAGGCCGCCCGAGCCGAGCATCGAGCCGGCCGCCGCCACCGACTCGAAGTCGCTGCCGACGTCGACCTTGTCGGCCGGCAGGACCGGGCACGACGATCCGCCAGGGATGAACGCCTTGAGCGCGCGCCCGCCGCGGATGCCGCCGCACACCTCGTAGATGATCTCCCGGAACGGCGTTCCCATCGGCAGCTCGTAGACGCCGGGGCGATTGACGTGGCCCGACACCGAGAACAGCTTGGGGCCCTTGCTGCGCTCGGTCCCGATCGCGGCGAACCAGGCGGCCCCGCGCTCGATGATGTGCGGCACGCAGGCCAGGGTCTCGACGTTGTTGACCACCGTCGGACAGCCGAACAGCCCGACCACGGCCGGGAACGGGGGCTTGAGCCGCGGCAGGCCGCGCTTGCCCTCGATCGACTCGATGAGCGCGGTCTCCTCGCCGCAGATGTAGGCGCCGGCGCCGCGGTGGACGTGGACCTCGAGCGAGAAGCCGCTGCCGAGGATGTCGTGGCCGATCATGCCGGCCGCCGCCGCCTCGTCGATCGCCGCCTGCAGCATCAGCGCCTCGGCGTGGAACTCGCCGCGGATGTAGATGTAGGCGGCGTTGGCGCCGATCGCGTGCGACGCGATCACGATCCCCTCGATCACCATGTGCGGGTCGACGTGGATGATCTCGCGGTCCTTGAAGGTGCCGGGCTCCGACTCGTCGGCGTTGCAGATCAGGTACTTGGCCTTGGGGGAGTCCTTGGGGACGAAGCCCCACTTGACGCCGGTGGGAAAGCCGGCGCCGCCGCGGCCGCGCAGGCCGGCCGACCTGACCTCGGCGATCACCGCGCTCGGCTCCATCGCCAGCGCCTTGGCGATCGCGCGGTAGCCACCGGCAGCGCGATAGGCGGCGATCGAGCGGGAGTCCTTGGTGCCACGGGCTCGCAGCAGGATGGGTTCCATCGCTCCCCGCTCCCTACTCGAGCCGGTCCAGCAGCTCGTCGAGCCGCTGGGCGGTGAGCGCGGTGTAGTAGTCGTTGTTGATCTGGATGACCGGGCCCTCGCCGCAGGCGCCGAGGCACTGGACGTCGATCAGGGTGAAGCGGCCGTCCGCAGTGGTCTCGCCGAAGCCGATGCCGAGGCGCCGCTGGAGGTGGCCGGCGAGGTCGGCGGCGCCGCACAGCTGGCAGGACAGCGTGGTGCAGACCTGGAGCGCGTAGCGGCCCGGCGGCTCGCGGTGATACATGGTGTAGAAGGTGAGGACGCCCTCGACGGACGCCGGCGAGAGGCCGAGGCGGCGGGCGACGGCGCGGGTGATGCCTGGCGAGATCCAGCCCCAGCGCTCCTGGCAGCACCACAGCACCGGCAGCAGGGCGGCCTGGGTCGTCGGGTAGCGGGAGAGGATCCGTCCGATCTCCGCCTCCAGGGCGGCATCGAAGCGCACCTCGGCGACGTCCTCCGGGGGCGCGGCGTTGACCGGGGCGGTGGGTGCGCCGGCCATCACTCGGCTCCCTTCGCGAACTTCTTCTTCTCGCCCCAGTCGAACACGCCCTTCTTCCACAGGTAGGCGTAGGCCACGGCCAGCAGCGCCATGAAGCACAGCATGTCGACCAGGATCACGGTCGAGTGCTCGGCCAGCAGCTCGCGGTAGGTGACCGCCCACGGGTAGAGGAACGCGAGCTCCACGTCGAGCAGGACGAACACCAGGGCGACCAGGTAGAACTTGACCGACATCCGCTTGTAGGCGGTGTCGAGCAGGGGGACGCCGCTCTCGTAGATCTCGCGCTTGGCGGCCGTGTCCTGGCGCGGGCGCTGGCTGACCAGCGCCGCCAGACCGAGGATCGCGAAGGCGGTGAGGATCGCCACCATGAGGGTGATCAAGACTGGAAGAAACTGCTCGGCCATTCCGCCCTCTCCCGCACCCGTCACCGTCGCTCGCCTGCATCGGGATCGGGTCTGGCCGGGCGGCGACCGCGACCGGGCACCGCGCGCGATGCGACCACGCTCCCGCACCCGTCCGCGCCTCTGCCGCCGGAGCCCGCCGACGGCTGCGGGCTCGGGGCCGCTTTCACAGTGGGCATCCTAACCACGGCCCGGCGGTCCGTCAACCGCGAGGGCGCGGGCGCGGCTGCTCCGCGGCCGGCCTCTGCTATGCTCCGGCCGGCCGGCGGGCAGGGGGCCCATGAGACACCAGGTCATCCTCATCCTGGACTTCGGTTCGCAGTACACCCAGCTCATCGCGCGCCGGCTGCGGGAGCTCGGCGTCAAGACGATGATCGAGCGCGGCGATCTCGGGCGTGACCGGATCGCCGCCCTCGCCCCGATCGCCGTGGTCCTGTCCGGCGGTCCGGCGAGCGTGTTCGAGCCCGGGGCGATCGCCCCGGACCCGGCGGTGTTCGCGCTCGGCGTGCCGGTTCTCGGCATCTGCTACGGCATGCACCTCATGGGGCACATGCTCGGGGGAGCGGTGAGCGCGTCGCCGCGGCGCGAGTACGGGCTCGCCGAGCTCGAGGTGACGGTGGCCGAGCCGCTGTTTCGCGGGACCCCGACCCGGCAGCGGGTGTGGATGAGCCACGGCGACAACCTGACGGCGCTTCCCGCCGGCTTTCAGTCGATCGGCCGGACCGACAGCACGGCGTACGCCGCGATCGCCGATCTCGAGCGCGGGATCCTCGGGCTGCAGTTCCACCCGGAGGTGCGCCACACCGAGCACGGCGCGGCCATTCTCGAGAGCTTCATCGAGCTGGCGGGCGCACGCCGCGACTGGAACCCGTCCGCGATCCGCCAGGAGGCGGTGGCCGGGCTGCGCGCGTCGCTGGCCGACGGCCGCGTCATCTGCGGGGTCTCCGGCGGGGTCGACTCCACGGTCACGGCGATGCTGCTGCGGGAGGCGATCGGCGAGCGGCTGGTGCCGATCTTCGTCGACACCGGGCTGCTGCGCCAGGGCGAGGCCGCGCGAGTGGTCGGGAGGTTCCGGGGCCTCGGCATCGAGCTCGACCACGTCGACGCCGCGGACCGTTTCCTGGCGGCGCTCGAGGGGGTGGCCGCCCCCGAGCACAAGCGCAGGATCATCGGCCGCGAGTTCGTGGAGGTCTTCGAGGCCGAGGCCCGGCGCTTCCCGGACGCGCGCTTCCTGGCCCAGGGGACCCTCTACCCCGACGTCATCGAGTCCTCGGGCGTGCGCGGGACGGCGGCGGTCATCAAGACCCACCACAACGTGGGCGGGCTGCCCGAGCGGCTGGGCCTTCAGCTGGTGGAGCCGCTGCGCGAGCTGTTCAAGGACGAGGTCCGGCGGCTCGGCGAGGAGCTGGGGCTGCCGCACGAGTTCGTGTGGCGGCACCCCTTCCCGGGACCGGGCCTGGCGGTGCGCATCCTGGGCCCGGTGGCGCGGGACCGGGTGGCGACCCTCCAGCAAGCCGATGCCATCGTGCTCGAGGAGGTGCGCGGGGCCGGCCTCTACGACGCCATCTCGCAGGCGCTGTGCGTGCTGCTGCCGGTCCACTCGGTCGGGGTGATGGGCGACCAGCGGACCTACGAGGAGGCGCTGGCCATCCGCGCGGTGACCACCGACGACTTCATGACGGCCGAGTGGTTCCGCTTTCCACCCGAGGTGCTGGACCGCATCGCGCGCCGGGTGGTCAACGAGGTCAAGGGCATCAACCGGGTGGTGTACGACGTCACCTCGAAGCCGCCCGGGACCATCGAGTGGGAGTAGGCCCTCGAGGCGCGGGGGCTGAGGCCCTGCAGCGCGTGAGTGAAACCCCGGTGGCCGACCGGCCTCTTCCCCCGCGCATCGAGAGGGATGCGCGTCGCGCATCTTGAGAAAGAAAATCACAATCCGTGTTAAGCGTTGCCAGAACAGACGGATACGAGCGGCTGGATGGCTCTGTCTCAGATTGAGACAACTTTCGCCCGGCGGTCCCGGAACCGGGATCGTCATTTAGAATCATCTCAGAGACGACGAAGTCCGGTGCTGCGGCTGAAAAGGGGGAGTTCATGCCGAAGTATATGTTTCAGGCGTCGTACACGCCGGCCGGAGTCAAGGCCCTGGTGCGCGAGGGTGGCTCCAAGCGCCGGGGAGCGGTCGGCGCCGCGATCGAGGCGCTCGGCGGACGCATGGAGTCGTTCTACTACGGCTTCGGGAGCCGCGATCTCTACGTGATCGCGGATCTTCCCGACAACGTGGCATCGGCCGCGCTGGCGCTCGCGGTGAACCAGAGCGGCCTCGTGGAGGCGAGCACCGTCGTGCTGATCACCGCCGATGAGCTCGACCGTGCCGCCAAGCGGCCGGTCCGCTACCGCGCCCCGGGCCAGAAGAAGCTCGCGCCCGGGAAGAAGTAGGCACGAGCCGCTGACGCGCTTCGCCCGGCCGGCGCCGCCGGCCTCGCAGCGGGGCGTGAGATGGTAGAATCCGGCCTGCTCGCCGGTTCAGCTTCACCCGGCGAGGCGGAGCCGGGGCCCTCGGCTCCTCGACGAGGGGAATCAGCAATGGCCAAGCGACGGGTCGTCATCATGGGCGCCGCGGGGCGCGACTTCCACAACTTCAACTGCCTGTTCCGCGACAACGAGGACTACGAGGTCGTGGCGTTCACCGCGACCCAGATCCCGGACATCGAGGGGAGGACCTATCCGCCGGCCCTGGCCGGCTCGCTCTACCCGCACGGCATCCCGATCCAGTCCGAGAGCGAGCTCCGGCAGATCGTGACCGAGCACGACGTCGACGAGGTCTGGTTCTCGTACTCGGACGTCCCCCACACCTACGTCATGAACGTCGCCAGCCGCGTCATCGGGTGGGGCCCCAGCTTCGGCGTCTGCTCGGCCGTGAAGACGATGATCCCGTCGACCAAGCCGGTGATCGCCGTGACCGCGGTGCGCACCGGCGTCGGCAAGTCGCAGACCACGCGCTACGTCTCGCGGATCCTCAAGGCGATGGGCAAGAAGGTCGTCGCAATCCGCCACCCGATGCCGTACGGAGACCTCGCCAAGCAGGCGTGCCAGCGCTTCGAGAACTACGAGGACCTGGACCGCCACCAGTGCACGATCGAGGAGCGCGAGGAGTACGAGCCGCACATCGACAACGGGTTCGTGGTCTATGCCGGCGTCGACTACGAGCGGATCCTGCGCGAGGCCGAGAAGGAGGCCGACGTCATCCTGTGGGACGGCGGCAACAACGACACCCCGTTTTACAGGTCCGACCTGCACATGACGCTGGTCGATCCCCACCGTCCCGGCCACGAGCTGACCTACTATCCCGGTGAGACCAACCTGCACATGTCCCACCTGCTGATCGTCAACAAGGTCGACACCGCCGACCCGGTCAAGGTCGAGCTGGTGCTGGACAACTGCCGCGCCGCGAACCCGGGCGCGCGGATCATCAAGACCCGCTCGGTGATCAAGGTCGAGCAGCCGGAGCTGATCGCGGGCAAGCGCGCCCTGGTGGTCGAGGACGGTCCGACCCTGACCCACGGCGGGATGACCTTCGGCGCCGGCTGGTTCGCCGCCCGGCAGGCCGGGGCCGCGGCGCTCAGCGCAGCAACTCGAGCGCCCGCCGCAGTTCGTCGCGCACGGCCGCGAGATCTACGGTGCCGGTCTCCGCCGCGTCGACCTGGATCGGCTCGGCCGCGGACTCGGCCGGCGCGATGGCGCGAAGCCGACCGGTCTGCACGCTGTCGCCGAGGCGATTGCGGGCGCCGCTGATCGTGAACCCCTGTTCGTAGAGCAACTCGCGGATCCGCCGCACCAGCAGCACCTCGTGGTGCTGGTAATAGCGCCGGTTGCCGCGCCGCTTCATCGGACGCAGCTGCGTGAACTCCTGTTCCCAGTAACGCAGCACGTGCGGCTTGACGCCGCACAACTCGCTGACCTCGCCGATCGTGAAATAGCGCTTGGCCGGAATCGGCGGCAGCGGCGCCTTCTGTTCGGACTTGTTCTGCATGCTCGACCGTGCTGGATGGGAAGCGTCGACGCGTCCTGGGGATGGCGTCAGTGGCCCGCTTCCTCGATCTGCGACTTCAGCTTCTGGCTCGCGTGGAAGGTCACCACGCGTCGCGCGGAGATCGGGATCTCCTCGCCGGTCTTGGGGTTGCGGCCGGGGCGCTGCGGCTTCTCGCGCA
>ERZ1645192.5069-NODE-5069-length-10293-cov-6.312854_pt1 | contig 10293 bp, 8 predicted proteins | sample MGYA00575354_ERZ1645192 | MGnify/ENA primary metagenome ERZ1645192 (study PRJEB40844, sample SAMN11349763) | freshwater sediment metagenome | isolation source: river sediment | host: Sediment | place: India: Faizupur Khadar , New Delhi | collected 2017-02-21 ...
ATTTCTAAGCTTAGTTTTATCCATTTGCAAGCCTTCCGATGATCATTTCTAAGCTTAGTTTTGGTAGGAATATAGTTAGGTAATGAAAGGAAGATAGCCTTCCGTTTCTCATTTGCATGCTATCCGATTTGCCTAAGGTAGGTAATTGTTTATTTTTAAACACCTATCCTTTCTTTTCATGATTGTCTGCTAAGCTCCGATATTATTACAGATTCTTCGCTTTTATTTTCTCATCCTGGCAACGGGAATGCCCAATTGTTCTCTGTATTTAGCTACGGTACGACGAGCGATATTATAGCCTTTTTTATTTAATATTTCACATAGCATTTCATCGGTGAGTGGTTTTTGTTTATCTTCACTTTCAATGGCATCGCTCAGTATTTTTTTTATTTCACGCGATGAAACCTCTTCTCCGTCATTTTTCTGCATGGATTCGGAGAAGAAAAATTTCAAGGAATACATTCCATAAGGGGTAAGTACATATTTACTGCTTACCACCCTGGATACGGTTGAGATATCCATTTCGATTTTATCGGCAATATCTTTCAGAATCATTGGCTTAATACAAGTTTCATCGCCGGTTTGAAAGAATGTTTTTTGATAATCCATAATGGTTTGCATGGTACGGTATAAGGTTAATTCCCGTTGACTGATAGAATCAATGAACCATTCGGCGGATAAGACTTTTTGTTTTACAAAATCCAAAGCTACCTTTTTTTCTTCGCTGCTGATTCCTTTTTTGTCTTTAATTTCATTGTATAAACCTGCATATACTTTTCGCACCCTTAATTCCGGAATATTATAATTGGGCAAGGTTAAATGTAAAGTGCCGTCTTTTTCATTGAGAGAAACTATAAAATCAGGAGAAATATAAGCTGCTTCTCTTTGAATATCATTAGATATGTATCCGGGTTTTGGATCTAATTTCAATAAAATATCTAAAGCATCCTCCAGCTCTTTGGGAGAGCAATGCAAACGTTGCATTATTTTATCATAATGTTTTTTGGTAAACTCATTAAAATAATCTTTAATGATTTTAATAGCCAATAAAACTTCGGGGGTTTCTTGCTTTCTTTGTAATTGCAACAACAAACATTCTTGTAAATTAAAAGCCCCTACTCCGGGTGGATCTAACGAATGAATCACTTCATTGATTAATTGCTGTACTTTTTCTTTTGTGGTAACAATTCGCATATTGAAAAGCAAATCATTCACCATGTCTTTGGCAGGGCGTTGCAAATAGCCTGTTTCATCAATATTACCAATGATATATTGAGCTATCAATAAATCTTCCTCTGTTAGCTCAAACATTCCCAATTGATCTAACAAACTCTCCTGAAAACTTAAACGGGAGACAAACGGTATTTCTTTCATAACATCGTCGGAGTTATCCTTCCCTGCATTTCCTCTATATCCTCGAACATCATCATCGTAATCGTCGGAGAAATAGTCATCTAAATCTTGCATGGTATCATAAGGGGCGTCTTCCGGGTCTTTAGCAGAAACATCATCCATGGTATCATCATTGTTATCACGTGTTTCCGTTGATGCGGTATCATCAAAATCATCAGATTCCAAAGCAGGATTTTCTTCCAATTCTTGTTTAATACGTTGTTCCAATGAAACTGTTGGAATCTGCAACAATTTCATTAATAAAATCTGCCGTGGCGATAATTTTTGTGTTAACTTTAGCTCTTGTCTTTGTGATAACATAAAATTTCTTAAGGTAATGTTTTTAATTATCTGTCTATCATAAATTTTTCATCTAATCCGAATTGTTCGTGCATTTTAATTCCTAACGTAGCCAACTGATCTAATATTGTATTATAAATCTCCGGAATTAATGGACGGTGCACGCCTGTAACGGTAAGTTTTCCTTGTGCTAACATATCTACAGCAATAGCAGCAGGTAAAGCTACCGATCGGGCAATGGAAGTATCTCCATTGGGTATACCATAATCCAATAAGCGAGAAACTATCATTTCTCTTTTACCGCCGGGGTAAGAAGCAATAAAATTATGTTGCATCACTATCATGTCTCTTTCTGCAGGATCAAGCATCATGCGTTCTATCATTAAATCTGATGTAAGTTCATAGGCTGAATCCTTGGTGCGATGCATGGCTTTATCGGAAAAATAGCCCAAGAAATCGAGCGCTTGCATGGCCGGAGCATTGATATCAATATGTAAATAATCCGCCAATTGTTGTTTGATTGCTTTTGTATTTTTGACATTGATTTTAGAAGCTATATAATCGCTATACGTCATGCCTGTCATGTTTTCTTCAACAGGAAGTGTCAGTCCCAATTGTTTGAGAACGTCTAAACTTTCACACCAGCCATTGTAACGCAGTGTACCCCTAAACATGGTTTTTGTCTCTGGTATGTTATAAATATCTATATACGATAAAGAATCTCTGTTAGGATAAACATCCAATGTTTCCAATCCGGGAAAATTTATTGTAAAGACATCTTTAAACAAATTCTCAGTAGGTGTTTCCATAATTTTCCCTTGTTTTTTATAGATTGCATTATTATTCCCTGCGAGAACAACCCCTTTCGGACTCCAGGAAAATTTATACCTGAAAGGGTTATCGTGTGAACATTCCGGAGCAGGTAATGCACCGCATAAAGAATAGAACTCCTCTACTTTACCCCCATCAGCATGAATATGATCAATTATCCGCATAGCCGACATATGGTCAATCCCCGGATCTAAGCCCATTTCGTTAAGAATAGCTATCCCCATTTTTCGGGCTTCCGCATCCAAAGCTTGCATTTCAGGCTTCACATACGATGTGGTTACCATATGCTTAGCCTGTTTTACACATTCTTTCGCAACAATGGTGTGAAACACATAAGGTAATAAGCTCACAATGATGTCGTGTTCTTTAATATAATTGCTTAATGCTGCCTCATTATTAACATTAAGGATAACAAGATGTCCGTTCGGATATTTAGATACCTCTTTTTCTACTCTCTTTAAATCGTCACTTGCAATACTAACCTCATACTTTTTATCCAATAAATATCGAATGATTGGCATAGAAACCATTCCTGCACCTAATATACCTATTCTTTTCATTTCAATAAAATTATTTTATCTAATTATCTATCTATATTTTATATTATATTTTATTCAAAAAAACATACATTAAAAACCTGAGCAAAGGTATTAAATTTTATAAATCAAAAATCTATTTAACATACATTAAATGAAAGTCAAACCTCATTTGCTCCGACAATTAATGATTTTTAAACAGATTTCGTATTAATCAAAAAGATTATGATTTTTCAAAGGCAGCAAATTCTTTTACAATATTGATAATTACTTCCGTTGCTTTTTGCATAGATTCCAGTACAACGAATTCATGTTTACCATGAAAATTATGTCCGCCGGCGAAAATATTTGGACAAGGCAATCCCATATATGACAATCTGGCACCATCGGTTCCTCCCCTGATTGGGACAATCAAAGGGGTAACTCCGGCTTTCAACATGGCTTTTTTGGCTATATCAACAACGAACATTACATCTTCAATCTTTTGCCTCATATTATAATATTGGTCCTTCAATGTACATTGGACTGTATTTGCCCCATATTTCTTATTCAGAAATTCACAAATATTCAATATAAGCATTTTCTTTTGCTCAAATTTTTCTTTATCGTGGTCTCTGATTATGTATTGTAAGGACGTCTCTTCTACAGAACCTGATGTGGCTATCAGTAAAAAGAAACCTTCATAGCCGGTAGTAAATTCCGGCTTTTGACCGGCAGGAAGCATAGCATTCAATTCCATGGCTATCAATTGAGAATTTATCATTTTATCTTTTGCGTAGCCCGGATGAATATTTCTTCCTTGAATAAAAATTTTCGCTTCTGCCGCATTAAAATTCTCATATTCTAATTCACCAATTTCACCTCCATCCAAGGTATAGGCATAATCGGCATTAAATTTCTTTACATCAAAATAATCAACACCACGACCTATTTCTTCATCGGGAGTAAAACCAATGCAAATTTTACCATGCTCGATCTCCGGATGTTGCATTATATATTTTATCGCTGTCATAATCTCTGCTATGCCTGCTTTATCATCAGCACCTAATAAGGTTGTTCCATCCGTACATATAATCGTTTGGCCTTTATATTTCAATAGTTCAGGAAAGTCTTTAACACTTAAACTTACATTTTTTGATGCATCTAAGATTATATCATTCCCTTGATAATTGGTAATAATTTGAGGATTTTTACATGCCCCATCAGCATCGGGAGCCGTATCAACATGAGCAATAAAGCCTACGGAAGGAATATTTTTTGTTGTATTGGAGGCGATACTCGCCATTACATATCCATACTCATCCATGCCGGCATTCGTTATTCCCATCGCTTTTAATTCATCTACTAATCGTTTCGAAAAATCTTTCTGCTTTTCAGTACTTGGAAAACTTGTCGAGTTTGAATCCGACTGCGTATCAATAGCTATATATTTTAGAAATAGCTCTTTAATTTGGTCAATCATTTTTATAATTTTTTTTTAATTTTAATATCTTAATTATTATTCCAAATGATCAATAAAACTCAAGGTGAATCTATGGTCATATACATTGGAAATTTTCAAATCTAAAAGAAAGGCAATGCCGCAATATTTACTTGCAATTTCTAAATAACCGGCAAGATTAAAAATAGCAATCATTGAAGAATTCTTTGGTACATCAGAATAAGTATTTGCTATTCTCACAGTATATTTGCCCATTCCTTTAATATAGATAGAAACCTTATCTCTGCCTTTGGCGATTTTGGCAAACGTATCACGATGCAAATCCGTTATAATATTTCCGTAACTATCAATATGTTTAACGCCAAACTCTATCACATCTCCTAATTCTTCGGACATTTTAATTAAAGGTTGCATAAGTTTGATTGTTTCAATCTTATCCGGTGAATAAGTTTCTCCCAATTCGGAAAGGGAACGGTTTTGTTTAGCTAAAGCAATAACAGGACGAACAAAATATCGAATAGCATTAAATGTTTTGAAGTTGGAATATTCCTCTGCTCTTTTTAATTTAACGATTTCTTCAATTTCATTCACTTGCTCACATAATATTGAGAAAACACCATTATTGATTGCCAGGAAATAATGTCCTTTATATTTGACTGCCAAATAATCTCTAAAATTCAATGGTTCCTGTAGTTTATTTTTCTTTAATAATTGATAGGCAAGCTCCTGCTGCGGATTTAAAAAATCGACATCAAACACATGTATAGTACCTTCGGGGAAATAATGATAAGTTGATTTCAACAGATAAATACCTGTTGTTATATTAAATTTCCCTACATCATGTGAAATATCGCATAGCATGGCATCGCGCATTTCTCTTAATATATGTGCTTTAAAAATCGCACTGTAATTATCCGAAGATCCCCAATCGGTAGTAAATGTAATGATATTTGTCATAAAAAATTTCTATCCTATTTTTTTAATATCCATCCATTTATTTTCTTCTCTTTGAGTAATTGTTGTGCATACGCATGCTCATACGGTCCTAATCCTATCATCCATAAGTCAGATGTTTTCCCTTTCCCCAATTCAATAGCATCGGGATATTGATTTTTAATTTTTTCTAAAAAAGCCTTCGCATTTTCTTGACTTTGAAAACTGCCTAAGACTATATACTCATTTCCCGATAAGGGAACAGAAGACACAGGCGCAGCTTCATCTTGCGTCTCAACAACAATATCGCTGATATGACTTGTATAAATCGTATCGGAAATATAAGTGGTTGTTTTTTCAATATAGCTTTCTTCTTTTGGATGAATAACGAATTCATTTTCATCCGCTACTTCAATGGAATCATGACTTACATCAGATGTAAACCATTGACTTATTTGAATAAGCGCTTCATCTTTTGCTTCAACAAACTGCGTTGGATAAACAATGGCAACTATTCCGATAGCAATAACGCCCATAAATAACAGCATTAAAATCACGGAGAAGAAAACTTGAACACGTGATTTCTTTTTATTTACCCGATATGTTTTTGGAGTAGGAATCACATCGGGTTCTTCCTTTGGAGTTATGCCGGTAGGCATAAAAGTAAAAGATTCCAAGCCATAGGATTCGGGAGAAATATCGGTATCTAAAGAGGGAATAAAAACCATATTTCCGATAGCATCGAATGAAAAAGACCCTAAACTACCGAGAGAATATGTTTTGTCTTTTTTCATATTTTCTTTCAACTGTTTTATCCAGTCTTTAATATTTGCCTCAGCAAGTGAAAATTCTATATTACTTTTATTAGCTACAAATTTTATAAAATCATCAGAATATTCTTTTTCGTTTTTGGAAAAAGAAACATACTTTCCGGGAGGGTCAAAGCTATGAAGTATAGGATGTATTTCCGCTGATTTATAAACCACTTCAAAATAACCTAATCCATTAATTAATACTTTATTATACTTCAGTAAATATTCTTTAATTATATTATCCATAGCATATTCGTTTATTGTTAATACTGTAAATTTGCCTTTTTTAAATCATCTGGAGTGTCAATAGAAATACTTGATTGAAAGCGAGTAATATATGTTTTTATCGGAATATCATTTTCTATCCACCGTAACTGCTCCAAATTTTCTGCCAATTCTAAAGACGAAGGCTCCAATGCAACCACAGAAAGCAATGTATCTCCTTTGAATGCGTACATCCCTATATGTTTAAAGAAAACATGTTGTCCGGATACTTTTTTTTGTTGATAAGGAATCGGATAACGACTAAAATAGATGGCGTTCATTGATGTGGAAACAATAACTTTAACTACATTCGGATTAATGAGAGATTCTTCGTCATCAATTTTTTGTATCAGCGTAGCAATCCGAATACTATTATCATCAAAACAGGCTATCAGTTCTTCAATTTGTTGCGCTTGCAAAAATGGCTCATCCCCTTGTATATTCACAATTACGGTATCATCAACGGGATATGCATTTATCAAATTACGATATACTTCCGCACATCTTTCTGTCCCTGATTTATGTATATCAGATGTCATAACAGCTTTCCCTCCAAAATCAAGAACGGTAGTGAGAATACGATTATCATCGGTTGCAACTATAAGGTCTGAAAACACATTTACACAACTTGCTTGTTCATACACCCGTTGAATCATTGTTTTTCCTCCTATTAAACACAAGGGTTTTCCGGGAAAACGTGTAGATTGATATCGAGCGGGAATGATGCCTATATAGTTCATCGTTATTATTACTTGTTGTTACTTAGAATCTTCGTTAAACAGCCCGAACAATTCGGCATTAATATTTTCAATGATAATTCCGAGATGATCTTTATTTTCGGAAAATTTATTTTCGTCTACATCAATTACCAACATTTTTCCTTTATTATAACTCTCAGCCCATGCATTATAACGTTCGTTTAAATTTTTAAGATAATCCAGGCGTATCAAATCTTCATACGGGCGACCTCTTTTCTGTATTTGAGAAACTAAGGTAGAGACATCAGCTTTTAAATATATCAGCAATTCCGGAGGCTGAATAAAAGAGTCTATTAATTCAAAGAGTGTAATATAGTTTGTATAATCTCTGTTTGACATTAATCCCATATCATGTAAATTAGGGGCAAAGATATACGCATCTTCGTAGATTGTACGGTCTTGAATAACACTTTTTTTCTTTTTATTTCTGATTTCAATAATATGTTTAAATCTCTCATTGAGAAAAAAAACCTGCAAATTAAAAGACCATCGCTGCATATCTTCATAAAAACTTGCCAAATATGGATTTGTATCTATGTCTTCGTATTGAGGAATCCAATTGAAATGTTTCGACAATAATTTGGTAAGTGTTGTTTTTCCGGAACCTATATTCCCTGCTACGGCTATGTGCATTTTATCTGAATTTGATTAATTATTAATTATACAAAAGTACAAATTTAGCCGTAGCATTTCATGAAAAAAGCAAAATAATTTTTGAATTAATTGGCATTCATTAGTAACTCCCACTCCATTTTCTTAAAACCCATTCTGTGCCAAGTAAAAGAAAAATTCCAATTAATAGTAACACGCTATTGAGCAATGAATCGTGTTGTTTGATATAGCGGGCAATTGTTTTAATCTCATTGTTATTAATGATACTTTTCTCCATTTCCTTCAATTGATTTGGATAAAACATTTCACCATTATTAACACTCGATATATTTTTCATTAATTGATGATTGGCTACTAAATTAACAAATTCAACATTTATTTTTTTAACATTAAAAAAACCTGTTTTTGAATATTTCTGATTTCCATAGCTTACCGATGCTACCCATTGATACTCTCCTTCGGGAAAATTACCGGCATCTAACATATACGATTTAAACGTGCGTGAAAAAGAATAGGTGTATTTTTTGTCATGGTTTGAAATAACCATAGTTACTTCCGGATCATTCACTAACTCATAATTTTGATTGTATAATTCCGCATCAAACATAATGGGTTCGTTTTCATTAAAAATAGTGGAAGTCTTTACCCGAAAGAAACTCTTATCTTCTTTAACAGCAAGATATTGTATGGTTTTCATTATTATTTCATCAAAAGCCTCATGATTGTTTTCGAGCATATAATTATAATTCCTCCACCGCCACAATCCATCTCCCACAAAAACGGCTGATTTAACATCATCCGTTTGATTGAAGACAAACAATGGATATGTTGTGTTCACGTTTCCAATTTTTTGAAAAAATAAAGATGATGCCGAAGGGGCTAATCTGAAATTAGCAAACGGAACTTGTACCGGAGGAAAAGAAGCTATTATTTGTTGTGTAGAGGGTGATACTGAAAATGTGGTAAAATTCTGATTGTAGATGGGATATACATCATTATATGCTTCTTTTGAAATTTGCAGTTGCAATCCGAGGTTCAAGGAATTTAAATAGGCATAATTCGTCTGCTTTCCGCTAATGTAAAAAGTTGAAATACCCAACTTTCTACTCTCTTCCAATAGTTGTTTGGCAGGGTTTGATTTCGAAGGCAATTGATGTAAAATCAGGACTTCATAAGCATTCACATTTTGAGTAAACTTATCTATTGGAAATGTTTCTATCTGATAAGCATCGTTCTTTTTTAAAGCTTGCGTAATGGCACTCACATCCGGATGAGGAGCTTGATATACAATGGCAATTTTATTTCTATTATCGACAACCTGTATATAAATATCAGAAGTGTTATTATAAGTTGTCATCTCATTTTCTATCGGAAGTAACTGAATGTGATAATGAAGTAAGCCGGCTTGTTTTGCTTCAAAATTCACACGTATCCATTCGGCATATTCATGGTTTGTTATATGTATTATTTTCTCAAATACCACTTCGTTTTTATGTACAATTTGTAATTTGCTTTGTTTGTTTTTAAGTTTATTGGCATGTACCAATACTTCTATAGGAAAAAAGTTATTTTTAAAAACTGTTTTGTTATAATTCACTTTTGCAATGAGTAAATCCTGATGAATGCTTGTATCTCCCATTGCTACGGTATAGATGGGCATTTCCATATTTTTAGCTTCATACAACGGATTTTGACCTTTATTATAAATACCATCGCTTACTAAAACAAGGGCTCCAACATTCTGATTAAAATATTTCGCTTGTATCGTTTCAAAAAAAGAGGAAATATTCGTTTCTTTATCTTTGAAATCCATGTTCATGCCTTTTTGCAGAGAATCTCCCAACAGATAGGTTTCCACCACGTATTTTTTACTCAGCTGTTGAATTGTTTGCTTTAATTGCCTGAGGAAATCATTTTCATAATACGTCGAATCTTTACACATTAGCATAGATTCAGAATTATCTATTCCCAATATAATTACAGGTTTTTCTTTTTCTTTGTGAACCGTTTTTAAAAGTGGATTCAACAACAAAAAAGCAAGTAAAAAAACAGCAAATGAACGTGTAATAAAAGCCAAACGTTTAACCCATAGCGGCAACTCAGGTTTTGTAGATTTATAATAGAGTACAAAAGCATAAGCCAATCCCAACAACACACAAAGCGGTAAAAACCATAAAGAATATTCGGATGTTAGCATATAATCTTAATAGAAATATAAATAATACGTTGTATTTCAATAACGCTTATTTATTTTTTTATTGTGTATTTTTCAATAATTAGCCTCTTCCCGACAACGAAACATTCTATCCCCTATCCGTCAACCTCTCCATGTTTATACAATGAGTATGCATGATGATTAAAACTATCTTGGTAAGTCATAAAAAACTTCTCTCAGGAATTCATAATAGTTCTCG
>ERZ1645192.5072-NODE-5072-length-10290-cov-11.128969_pt1 | contig 10290 bp, 6 predicted proteins | sample MGYA00575354_ERZ1645192 | MGnify/ENA primary metagenome ERZ1645192 (study PRJEB40844, sample SAMN11349763) | freshwater sediment metagenome | isolation source: river sediment | host: Sediment | place: India: Faizupur Khadar , New Delhi | collected 2017-02-21 ...
GCGCGCCTCGAACGCGGCGATTCCCGCGGCCTCGGGCGCGCGCGCGTCGCCCGGCGCCAAAGTCAGTTCGAAAGAGGCCTGTTCGGGAATGCAGATCTTTTCACAGGCGGCGTAATCGAGCTTCAGCCGCAGCCGCACCGGCCTGGCCGGATCGGCAGGGCGGAGGCGCAGCGGCAGGATGACGTCGGAATCATAGCCGAAGGCTTCCGCGCCGGCCTCGGGAATGCGCTTGGGCGCGGGATAGATCGGTTCGACCGCCGCGAGATTGTCCGAGGCGGAAAAGTCGAAGGCCGGCGGCGAGCCGGCGTCGCCCGGATTGCGCCAATAGGTGATGGTCTGCGGCGCGAGCGCGATCTCGACGCCGGCGCGATAAAATCCTCCGCCGAGGCCGCCGGCCGAGACGAGGCGGGCGGAGGATTTTGCGCCCTTCACCCAGTCGGAAGCCCCGGCAAGCGCCGGCGCGCTGAAGCCGGACGCGGCGATGATGAGAGCCGCGCCGAGGCGGCGGGTCGAGAAGAAATATCGCATGGCGGCATTCTTAGCCGGCGCGCGCCTTTCGCGCCAATCGCCTTTGCGTGATCGCCGCTGCGGCCTTGTTCGCGTCGGGTCGCGGCATTACTTTACAAGCACGATGAAAAAACTGGCCGGCGGGCGCAAGGACGCGGAAACCGAATATCTCGACGGGAAATTGCTGATCGCCATGCCGGGCATGAGCGACGAGCGTTTCGCCCGCGCGGTCATCTATATCTGCGCCCATTCGGAGGATGGCGCGATGGGCATCGTCGTCAACCAGCCGGCCCGCCGCGTCAGCTTTTCCGATTTGCTGGTGCAGCTCGAAGTCATCGGCGAGGACGAAGCCATCCGCCTGCCGCGCAGCGCCGAGCTGGTGCCGGTGCTCAAGGGCGGCCCGGTCGACGCCGGCCGCGGCTTCGTGCTGCATTCCGACGATTATCACGCCGAGGCCTCGACCCTCGACATCGACGAAGGCGTGGCGCTGACGGCGACGCTCGACATCCTGCGCGCCATCGCGCGCGGGCAGGGGCCGATGCGCGCCCTGCTGGCGCTAGGCTATTCCGGCTGGTCGCCCGGCCAGCTCGAAGCGGAACTGCAGGCCAACGGCTGGCTGACCTGCGCGGCCGACGCCGACATCCTGTTCGACGCGCCGCCCGAGTCGAAATATGACCGCGCCCTGCGCAAACTCGGCGTCGACCCGGCCATGCTGGTGTCCGACGCCGGCCACGCCTGACACGTCCTCGCCCGTCGCGCCTGCGGCTGTTCCCCCGCCCGGAATGTGCTAGAGGAAGCGGAAATTCGCCTCCTCGGCGGCGCGGACCTTTAGGAACACCGACCTTGCTCTATGTCTCGACCAGGGGCGAAGCCCCGCATCTCTCGTTCACCGATGCGCTGCTTGCCGGCCTGGCCCGCGATGGCGGGCTCTATGTGCCGCAGAGCTTTCCGAGCCTGAGCGCGGCCGACATCGCCGGTTTCGCCGGCCAGCCCTACGCCCGCGTGGCGGAGGCCGTGATCGGCCCCTTCGCCAACGGCGAGATGCCGGCCGCCGATTTCCGCGCCATGCTGGAAGCCTCCTACGCCACCTTCCGCCATGACGCGGTGACGCCGCTGGCGCAGATCGGCGACAACCTGTTCGTGCTGGAGCTGTTCCACGGTCCGACGCTCGCCTTCAAGGACGTGGCGATGCAGCTTCTCGGCCGGCTGATGGACCATGCGCTGAAGGCGCGCGGCCAGCGCGCCACCATCGTCGGCGCGACGTCGGGCGACACCGGCGCTGCCGCCATCGAGGCCTTCCGCGGCCTCGAACAGGTCGATGTCTTCATCCTCTACCCGCACGGCCGCGTCTCCGACGTGCAGCGCCGGCAGATGACGACCGTGGCCGATTCCAACATCCACGCCATCGCGCTCGAAGGCACGTTCGACGACGCGCAGGCCATTCTCAAGGGCCTGTTCAACAACCACGCCTTCCGCGACGAACTGGGCCTGTCGGGCGTCAATTCGATCAACTGGGCCCGCGTCGTGGCGCAGGCGGTGTATTATTTCACCGCCGCCGCCGTGCTCGGCGGTCCGCACCGCCCGGTGTCCTTCACCGTGCCGACCGGCAATTTCGGCGACATTCTCGCCGGCTGGATCGCCAAGAAGATGGGCCTGCCGATCGAGCGGCTGGCCATCGCCACCAATTCCAACGACATTCTCGCCCGCACGCTGGCCACGGGCGAATATCGCACGGCGGGCGTGCATGCGACGCAATCGCCGTCGATGGACATTCAGGTGTCGTCGAATTTCGAACGGCTGCTGTTCGAGGCCTATGGCCGCGACGCGGCGGCCGTGCGCCGGCTGATGGCCAATCTGGCGCAATCGGGCGGCTTTGCCATCGACGCCGACCCGCTCGCCAAGATCCGCGCCGAGTTCGACGCCGGCGCCTGCGACGAGGCTGAGACGCAGGCGGAGATCCGCCGAACCTTCGAGAGCTGCGGCTATACGCTCGATCCGCACACAGCCGTCGGCGTGCATGTGGCGCGCCAGCAGGCGGCCAGGCGCCCGGAAGTTCCGATGGTCGTGCTTGGCACGGCGCATCCGGCCAAGTTCCCCGACGCGGTGATGCGGGCCACGGGCCGCAAGCCCGAGCTGCCGGCCCATCTCGCCGACCTGTTCGAGCGCGAGGAGCGCTTCACCGTGCTGCCGAACGACATTGGCCGCATCGAGGCCTTCGTGCGCGCCAAGGCGCGGGCGGCGCAGGCGCGCTGATGGCCGTCAGCCTGACCACATTGCCCTCCGGCCTGCGCGTCGTCACCGACGCCATGCCGCAGCTCGAAACCGCTTCGCTCGGCGTCTGGGTCGGGGCCGGCTCGCGCCACGAAAAGCTCGACGAGCACGGCCTGTCGCATCTGCTCGAACACATGGCGTTCAAAGGCACGAAAACGCGCAGCGCCCTGCAGATCGCCGAGGAGATCGAGAGCGCCGGCGGCGACATGAACGCCGCCACCAGCGCCGAGACGACGGCCTATTACGCCAAGGTGCTGGCCTCGGACGCGACGCTCGCCGTCGACATTCTCGCCGATATCCTCACCGAATCCGTTTTCGACGCCGCCGAACTGAAGCGCGAGAAAGGCGTCATCGTGCAGGAAATCGGCGCGGTCGAGGACACGCCGGACGATCTCGTCTTCGACCTGTTCAACGCCGCCGCCTTTCCCGGCCAGCCGTTGGGACGGCCGATCCTCGGCACGGCCAAGACCGTGTCGCGCTTCGACGCCGACGCCATCCGCGCCTATCTGGCGCGGCAATATACGGCGGGAAATCTCGTCTTCGGCGCCGCCGGCGGCGTCGAGCATGAGCGGATCGTCGCCGCCGTCGACAAGGCCTTCGCAGGCCTGCCGCGCGAGGCTTCGCCGCAGGCCGAGGCGGCGCGCTATGTCGGCGGCGACACGCGGCTGAAACGCAAGCTCGAACAGGCGCATGTCGTCGTCGGCTTCGAGGGCGCGCCCTACCGCGACGACGCCTCCTACGCCGCTCAGGTCTTCGCCAATGCGGTCGGCGACGGCATGGCCTCGCGGCTGTTCCAGGAGGTGCGCGAGAAGCGCGGCCTCGCCTATTCGATCTACACGTTCAATTGGGGCTACGCCGACGCCGGCCTGATGGGCTTCTACGCCGCCGCCGACGGCCGCGACCTCGAAGAGCTGATGCATGTGTCGCTGCAATGCCTCGGGCAGGCGGTCGAGGACCTGACCGAGGCGGAAGTGCGCCGCGCCAAGGCGCAGATGAAAGTGTCGCTGCTCGCCGCGCTCGAATCCTCCAATGCGCGGGCCGAGCAGATCGCCCGGCAGATTCTCGCCTTCGGCCGGGAACTGACAAGAGCCGAAATTATTGGCAAGATTGACGCGCTCGGCGTCGACGAGGTGCGGGCGGCCGGACGCCGGGCGCTCGTCAGCGCGCCGACAATCGCCGCGGTCGGCCCCGTCGGCAAGGCGCTGGGCCCCGATCGCGTCGCCGAGCGGCTGGCGCATCTGGCGTAAGGCGGGAGGCGTTCTTGGCTCTTTTCGGCCTGGGCTCGCAAAAGGACAGCGCTGTTTTCGTGCGCGGCGAGGGCTTTTACCTGCGCCCGCCCGAGAGCGACGACTTTCCCGCCTGGGCGCGGCTGCGCGCCGCCAGCCGGGCCTTCCTCACGCCGTGGGAGCCGGTCTGGCCGGCCGACGACCTGACGCGCGGCGCCTTCCGCCAGAGGCTGCGCCGCTACCGGCAGGAGGTCGCCGACGACGTCGCCTACGCCCTGTTTCTTTTTCGCGACGACGGCGCGCTGCTTGGCGGGTTGACGCTCGGCCAGGTGCGGCGCGGCGTGTCGCAGACGGCGACGCTCGGCTATTGGATGGGCGCGCCGCATGCCGGCAAGGGCCATATGTCGCGCGCCGTGCGGGCGACGACGGCCTTCGCCTTCAATTCGCTGCGCCTGCATCGAATCGAGGCGGCCTGCGTGCCGGAGAACGACGCGTCGCGGCGGCTGCTTGAGCGCTGCGGCTTCCAGCCCGAGGGGATGGCGCGCTCCTATCTGCGCATCAACGGCGCCTGGCGCGATCACCTGCTGTACGCGCTGCTCGAATACGATCCCGTGCGCGGCGGCTGAAGCGGGCGCAAACGCGGCCATTGCGGCCAATAGCCGCTGGCGCGCGGCAAATTTGCGCGACAAAACCTCCGCTGCCTTGCTCTTGCCGCCGTCCGCCGATACCAACCGGGTTACGCTGCGCCATAGCCTTAAGCGGCGCGTTCCTGTAGTCTCGGGCCGTTCCTGGCGCGCATTCAACCCTCGCGGATTTCGTGGCGATCTTTCGGTTTTTCCTGCACATCGCTCTGCTGTTTCTGGCCGCGGCGCCGGCGTCGGCCGTCGAATCGGTGCGCGTGCCGCTCGCCGCGCAGGCGATCGAACTGACGCGCGCCGTCGAATCCCATTCCTCGCAGGGCGACCGCATTCAGGTTTCGACCGCGCCGGGCTCGGACGGCATCGTCCGCCGCATCGAGGTGCGCGCGCGCGAAAGCGGCACGCAGCCGCACTGGATCGTCTTCGCGCTCACCAATGACACCGACGAGCAGATCGAGCGGCTGATTGTCGCGCCGCATTTCCGCCTCGTCGGTTCCGGCGTCATCTGGCCGGATCTCGGCGCGACGCGCATTTCAGCCATCACCGCCAGCCAGGGCTTTCCGCCCGAGCGCGAGGAAAGCTCGGACGCCGACGCCTTCCGCCTGACGCTCGATCCCGGCACGACCGTCACCTATGTCGCCGAATTGCGCACGCCCAACCTGCCGCAGATCATCCTGTGGGAGCCGGACGCCTACAAGGACAAGGTGGCCAGCCTGACGCTCTACAAGGGCATCGTCATCGGCATTTCCGGCCTGCTGGCGCTGTTCCTGACCATCGTCTTCGTCGTCAAGGGCGCGGTGATCTTTCCCGCCGCGGCGGCTCTGGCCTGGGCGGTGCTGGCCTATGTCTGCATCGACTTCGGCTTCTGGACGAAGATTTTCGGCACCGAGATCGAGGCCGACCGCGTCTGGCGCGCCGGCGCCGAGGTCGTGTTGTCGGCGACGCTGCTCGTCTTCCTCTTCGCCTATCTCAACCTGTCGCGCTGGCATGTGCGCGCCTCGCATGTCGCGGCGCTGTGGCTGGCCTTTCTCGCGGCGCTTGTCGGCCTTGCGGTCTATGACGCGCCGGTGGCGGCGGGCGTCGCGCGCATTTCGCTGGCCACCATCGCGGCGGTCGGCTTCATCCTCGTGCTCTACCTGTCGACGCATGGCTACGACCGCGCCGTGATGCTGGTGCCGAGCTGGTTCCTGCTGCTGGTCTGGGTCTGCGCCGCCGGCCTCACCGTCACCGGCGGCCTGACCAACGATCTCGTGTCGCCGGCGCTGATCGGCGGCCTCGTGCTGATCGTCATGCTCATCGGCTTCACCGTGATGCAGAGCGCCTTCACCGGCGGCGCGCTCGGCATCGGCGCCTTGACCGAGGCCGAACGCAAGGCGCTGGCGCTGACGGGATCGGGCGACATCATCTTCGATTGGGACGTCGGCGCCGACCAGATCTACGTCAGCCCGGAGGTCGAGGCGCAACTCGGCCTGCAACGCGGCGATCTCGAAGGCCCGGCCTCGGGCTGGCTCGACCTGCTGCATCCCTTCGAGCGCGATCGTTTCCGCACCTGCCTCGACACGGTGCTGGAGCAGAGGCGCGGCCGCATCAACCAGGCTTTCCGCCTGCGCGCCGCCGACGGCCATTATTTCTGGTTCCAGATGAAGGCGCGGCCGGTCGTCGGGCCGGACGGCGCCGTCATCCGCGTCGTCGGCGCGCTCTCCGACGTGACGGAAGAGAAGAACGCCGCCGAACGCCTGCTGCACGACGCCGTGCACGACAATCTCACCGGCCTGCCCAATCGCGAATTGTGCTTCGACCGCCTCGACGCGGCGCTGACCTTCGCGCGCAACGACGCCAACCTGCGTCCGACGGTGATGTCCATCGACATCGACCGCTTCAAGCAGATCAACGAGAGCGTCGGCCTGTCGGCGGGCGATTCCATCCTGCTCACCGTGGCGCGACGGCTGTCGCGCATCCTGCACGAGCAGGACACGCTGGCGCGCATGTCGGGCGACCAGTTCGCCGCCATCATCGTGTCGGAATACGAGCCCGACCAGATCATCGCGCTCGCCGACGCGGTGCGGCGCACGCTGTCGACGCCCGTCACCTTCGCCGACCGCGAAATCGCGCTCACGGCCTCCATCGGCCTGGCCCTCTACGACCCGCAGCTGCACCCCAAGCGCGAGGACATGGTCAAGGACGCCGAGATCGCCATGCGTCACGCCAAGCGCTCCGGCGGCAATCGCATCGAGGTCTTCCGCCCGGCCATGCGCAGCCAGCGCTCCGACCGGCTGGCGCTCGAAGCCGACCTGCGCCGCGCGCTGGAGCGCGGCGAGATGAAGACCTTCTTCCAGCCGATCGTTCGGCTGGAGGACCGCACCGTCGCCGGCTTCGAGGCGCTGCTGCGCTGGGATCATCCGCGCCTCGGCCGGCTCAGCCCGAGCGAGTTCATCCCGATCGCCGAGGAAACCGGCCTCATCATCGAACTCGGCGTCTTCGCCATGGAGCGCACGGCGCGCGAATTGGCCGCCTGGCAGCAGGCGCTCGACGTCGATCCGCCGATCTTCGCCTCGGTCAATGTCTCGTCGCGGCAATTGCTGCGCCACGACCTGTTGCAGGACGTCAAGCAGGTGATGGCGCGCTATCCGGTGCTGCCCGGCACGCTGAAGCTGGAGCTGACCGAAAGCCTGGTGATGGAGAACCCGGAATATGCCGCGCAGATGCTGTCGCGCATCCGCGACCTCGGCGCCGGCCTGTCGCTCGACGATTTCGGCACCGGCTATTCCTCGCTGGCCTATCTGCAGCGCTTCCCCTTCGACACGATCAAGATCGACCGGTCTTTCGTGCACCAGTCGGGCGGCGGCTCGCGCCCGGCCATCCTGCGCTCCATCGTCACGCTGGCGCATGATCTCGGCATGGACGTCGTCGCCGAGGGCGCGGAATCCGAATCCGACGCCGTCGAGCTGTCCCAGCTCGGCTGCGAATATGCCCAGGGCTACGCCTTCGGCCATCCGATCAGCGCTTTCGACGCCCGCAAGCTCGTCGGCGCGGCGACGGAAGCCGCGTAAGGCGCGCGCGCTTTACGCGTTTCGCCGGATCACTCCGCCGCTTCGGCCACAGGCTGCGGCGGCGTCCATTTCAGCACCGGATTGCGCGCGGCGCGCGTCTCGTCGAGGCGGCGGCGCGGCGCCAGCACCGGCGCATTGACGAAGCGCTCCGTCTCGCCGCGCCGGGCGCTCATGGCGAGGTCGCGCAAAGTGGCGATGAACAGGTCGAGCGAGGCCTTCGATTCCGATTCCGTCGGCTCGATCAGCATCGCACCATGCACGACGAGCGGGAAATACATGGTCATCGGGTGATAGCCCTCGTCGATCATCGCCTTGGCGAAATCGAGCGTCGTCACGCCGGTGCCCTTCAGCCATTCGTCGTCGAACAGCGCCTCGTGCATGCACGGCCGGTCGCCGAACGGCGCCGACATCAGGTCCGCCAGCGCGACGCGGACGTAATTGGCCGACAGCACGGCGTCTTCGGAGGCCTGCTTCAACCCGTCCTGCCCATGCGACAGGATGTAGGACAAGGCGCGCACGAACATGCCCATCTGCCCGTGGAAGGCGGCCATGCGGCCGAAAGCCGGCCCGCTGTCGCAATCCTCGACCAGTTCCAGCCTGTCGCCATCGCGGCGCAGGAAGGGCACGGGCGCGTAAGGCGCGAGCCGCTGCGACAGCACCACCGGCCCGGCTCCGGGACCGCCGCCGCCATGCGGCGTCGAGAAGGTCTTGTGCAGGTTGATATGCATGGCGTCGATGCCGAGGTCGCCCGGCCGCGCCTTGCCGACGATGGCGTTGAAATTCGCGCCGTCGGCGTAGAAATACGCCCCCGCCGCATGCACAGCCTCGGCGATCTCGACGATATGCGCCTCGAACAGGCCGCAGGTGTTGGGATTGGTCAGCATGATCGCCGCAACCTCCGGCCCGAGCGCCGCCTTGACCGCGTCGGGATGGACATTGCCGTCCGCGCCCGCCGGCACCGGCTTGACGCTAAAGCCGATCAGCGCGGCGGTGGCCGGATTGGTGCCATGCGCGGAATCGGGCACGAGCACGACGTTGCGCGTCGCGCCTTCGCCGCGCGCCGCGATGGCGGCCTTGATCGCCATCATGCCGCAGGCCTCGCCATGCGCGCCGGCCTTGGGCGTCATGGCGACGGCGACGCAGCCGGTCAGCTCCATCAGCCAGCGGCCGAGCTCCTCGATCAGCATCAACGCGCCCTGCACGGTCGATTGCGGCTGCAACGGATGAATGTCGGCAAAGCCCGGCAGCCGCGCCATCGCCTCGTTCAGGCGCGGATTGTGCTTCATCGTGCACGAGCCGAGCGGATAAAGGCCCGCGTCGATGGCGTAATTCTTCTGGCTCAGGCGGACGTAATGGCGCATCGCCTCCGGCTCGCTCAGGCCGGGAAGTCCGGGCGGGGCCTTGCGCGCCAGCGCGCCAAGGCGCGGCGCGAAGGCTTCCGGCTCGTCGATATCGACGCCGGTCGTCTCGGCGCGGCCGATCTCGAAGATCAGCGGTTCCTCCATCTGCAAGGCGCGGTTGGAGGTGAAGGTCTGCTTTTCGGCGCTTGTCGCCTGGCCCGGCGCGGTGGGACGGCCCTGATTGTTCAGCATGGCTTGGCTCCTCACAGCGCGGCTTTGAGCGCGGCGACGAAGGCGGCGCGGTCGTCGTCGGAATTGACCTCGGTCGAGGCGACGATCATCAGGTCGTCGAGCCCGGCGCGCGGCAGCAGGCGCGAGGCGGGCACGCCGCCGAGCACGCCCTGCGCCGCCATCTTCTCGACGATCGCCGCCGCGTCGCCCTTCAGCCGCAGCGTGAACTCGTTGAAGAAGGTCGCGTTCAGCACTTCGACGCCGGAAACGCCCTGCAGCATATCGGCGAGCTTGACCGCATGGGCGTGGTTGACGCGCGCCAGACGCGTCAGGCCGGCGTCGCCGAGCAAGGTCATATGGATGGAGAAGGCCAAAGCGCACAGGCCAGAGTTCGTGCAGATGTTCGACGTCGCCTTGTCGCGGCGAATGTGCTGCTCGCGCGTCGACAGCGTCAGCACGAAGCCGCGCCGGCCCTCGGCGTCCACCGTCTCGCCGCACAGGCGGCCCGGCATCTGCCGCACGTATTTTTGCCGCGTCGCGAACAGGCCGACGTACGGCCCGCCGAAATTCAGCGCATTGCCGAGCGACTGGCCCTCGCCGACGACAATGTCGGCCCCCATCTCGCCCGGCGGCGTCACCGCGCCGAGCGACACGGCCTCGGTGAACACGGCGATGAGCAGCGCGCCATGGGCATGCGCCTTGTCGGCGATCGGCGTCAGGTCGCGCAAATTGCCGAAGACGTCGGGGTTCTGCACGACGACGCAGGACACGCTGTCGTCGATCTGCGCCAGCAGGTCCTCCTGCGCCAGCACGTCGGCGGGGAGCGACACGACCTCGTCGCCGGCCATGTGCGACAGCGTCCGCGTCACCTCGGCGTAATGCGGGTGCAGGCCGCCCGACAGCACCGCCTTGCGCCGGCGCGTGACGCGATGGGCCATCAGCACCGCCTCGCCGCAGCCGGTCGAGCCGTCGTACATCGAGGCGTTGGCGACATCCATGCCGGTCAGCGCCGCGACCTGCGTCTGGA
>ERZ1645192.5073-NODE-5073-length-10289-cov-21.125953_pt1 | contig 10289 bp, 10 predicted proteins | sample MGYA00575354_ERZ1645192 | MGnify/ENA primary metagenome ERZ1645192 (study PRJEB40844, sample SAMN11349763) | freshwater sediment metagenome | isolation source: river sediment | host: Sediment | place: India: Faizupur Khadar , New Delhi | collected 2017-02-21 ...
ATTTTCTTAATTAAATTTACATGGTTAACAATCTGTCAAACAGTTTTCTTGCAGTGATTTAGTTTCAGTCTGAAATGTAGTATGTCCAATTCCGAATTTGTGTTTCAACTGCTCCTGTAGGTTAGTAATAAAATCGTCCCTATTTCCTTTTGGCATAATCAAGTGGGCAGTTAAGGCAACTTGAGTTGTGCTCATTGCCCATATGTGCAAATCATGAATGTCTTCGACCCCATCCTGAGATATAAGAAACTTCCGTACTTCTTCAAGTTTTATATTTTTAGGCACGGCATCCAGTGCTAAATCAATGGAATCAGTAAATAAACGCCATGTACCCCAGAGAATAACCAGAATGATAATAAAACTCATTACGGGGTCAATCCATTGAATTCCTGTGAGGTTTATCAGTAGTCCAGCAATCACTACCCCTAAAGAAACTCCCGCATCGGCTGCCATGTGCAGGAATGCCCCTTTGATATTCAGGTCGTCCTTTTGACCTTTCATAAAAAACAAGGCTGTAATGGTGTTAATTACCACACCTATTCCTGCAACAATCATTACCTGAGTCCCTGCGACTGGTTCTGGATTTTTTAATTTCCCAATTGCATCCCAACCTATAGCGATGACCGCTCCGAAAAGCAATAGTGCATTCAGAATAGATACAAGGATTGTTGTTTTGCGCAAGCCATATGTATATTTTCCTTTTGGCTTCATAGTAGCAAGCCAGACTGCTGTCCATGCGAATATCAAACTTAAAACGTCACTGGCGTTGTGCCCTGCATCGGCTAATAATGCTGAAGAATTTGCCAATAGTCCGTAAAAGATTTCTACAGCTACAAAGACTATATTTAAACCAATACCAATTGCAAATGCCTTGCTATGTCCTGTACCGACTTTATGTTCATGTGAATGTGCCATATACAATCTATTTCCCAAGTTTCAAAATTCTGAAAGCACCTCGGACAACGATTAAGAAAACAATTGCACCAATTATTAAGTCAGGATATTTTGAATGGGTCAACAAAACTAATATACCTGCTACAATAATACCAGTATTAATTATTATATCATTCGAAGTGAAAATCATAGTAGCTTTCATATGTGCCTCTTCACTCTTTGATTTCTGCAATAAATAGAGGCATATTGAATTGGCAACTAATGCCAGTATCGATACAATAATCATCGTTCTAAAATCTGGGACGGCTTCAACACTTATAAATCTGCGTATTACCTCAATCAAACCAATTAGAGCTAATGCCAGTTGAAAATACCCGCTAAGTCTCGCTACTTTTTTCTTTCGGAAAACCGTTGAACCAACTGCCCAGAGGCTAAGACCATAAACCATAGCATCTGCCAACATGTCCAATGAATCGGCAACCAAACCCATGGATTTTGAAATAAATCCAGTAGTGATTTCGATTATAAAAAAAGCAAAATTGATAATCAGTACTGTCCAAAGAAGTTTTGACTGTACTGATGGATTGTTTATAAATTCCTCCTGTTTGACGATGGTTGTTTCTTTACGTTCTGAGCCTAAATTTAGTTCATTTAAACGTTTTTCGATTTCCCCACTGTCTTCAGAATGAAAGACTGTGAGATTTCGGTTTTCTATATCGAATATCAAACTTTTAATACTGGATAATCCTTCCAGCTTTATCCTGATTAGGGATTCTTCAGAAGGGCAATCCAGTTTGGAAATCTTATAGGTACTCTTAAACATTATCTATAACTTGCTAATGATAAACAATTGAAATGGCAAGTTACCCTGTTTTTAGGATAACTTGCTATTATTCTAATATTTGTGCTCCCCGTTTTCCATACCAGTTTTTACTCGGTATGTCTTTTCAACATCGGATACATATATTAACCCGTCACCTGAGTGAAGTGTTTTACCATATTCCGAAATGATATTCACTACGGTATTCACCTGTTCCTTATTTACGACAATTTCAATTTTAGCCATTGGGCTATCAGTAATAGAAAAAATCTGAGAAACGAATGCCTTTTCATCCTGAAACTTTCCAGTACCTTCTGCTGATGAAATTGTAATGTTCTCAAAACCATTATCTTTGAGTTGTTGAACAATTTCATTTACCTTATTTGGTCTTACAATTGCTTTTATTTCTTTCATGATATTTAATTCTAATGTTCGTGTTCGGTTTCCTCTTTTTTCATATCAGCCAGTAAATAGTATGCTGCATTCATCACAACTTGCGTGTTTTCTGGCAAAGAGTTAATCAAATGGATTTCAGTATATCCATCATCTTTAAGTCCAGTAATGACCTCTATCATCCTGAATGCCATTATATTCTCTTCTCCATCATTATCATCATTGTCACCATGCGCATGCCCTTTATGGTTTTCTTCATCCAACTGAGATTTGTCATCCTCATCATGTCCTGCTTGTTCTGATTCGTCTCGCCCATGTTCTCCAATAGCTTCATTATCCAAAATAAAGATGAACGATTTTGTTCCTTCAGTAACAATGGCATCGTTTGGAAGAGTTCGGGTGTATTTTTCATCTGTATGCAAATGACCTGAGATATACATCCCTGAAATGAGGTTGGAAGTTTTATCATTTATCTTTGCATGGATATGAAGTGCCCTTGAACTGGCTTCAAATTCTTTTCCAATAGCAAAGACAGTACCTGTAAGTTCTTCCTCAGGTCTGTTCGAAACAGTAAAATGAACTTTTTGACCTTCCTTTAAAAGGTGAACATCCTTTTCATATATCATAAAGTCAGCATGAATTGAATTATTGTCAGCTATTTCAAATATTATGTCTTTTGAGTCAACATATGTACCTACTTTAATATTAATATCATTCACAAAACCATTAATGGGAGATACGATACTGATGGTACTTGATATCTTCCCATCCTTAACTTCTTCAGGAGAAAGATGAACCATTTGCAAACGTGATTTCAAACCTTCGTATTTAGCTTTTGCTGTATTAAATTCCGATTTCGCCAGTTGGTATTCTTGTCCCGAACCAACATTGTTCTCGAATAATTCCTTTTGGCGTAAATATTCCTGTTCTAAGTATTCAAGGTTATTTGCTATTTCAGCAAAATTCTCTTGAAGAACTATGTAATCAGGATGTTCGAGCACCACAAGTTCTTGCCCTTTAGTTACTTTATCACCATGAAACACTTTAATCTCTTTAACATTACCACCAATAATCGGGGTAATATTGGCTGTACTGGATGGTGGGACTTCTAATTGTCCGTTTGTTTTTACTACCGTTGTTAAATTCCGCATCTGGAATACTCCAAGTTTTAAATTGAGTGCATCCCGTTGTTTCTCATTCAGCATAACCACTCCCTCAGGACTTTGCTCTTCGTGTTCTTCACCTTCAGGAACACCTGTGTTTTTGGAATTGCATGACATAATGGTTACAATGCCAATGAATACTATAAATATTTTTGTTTTCATAACTATTTTATTTTGTTGATTATTTTCCTGTTAAATATTTCAGTTGGGCAGATAATTCAAAGTACTCTGCCTGCTGCATTAAGAAACCCTGTTTTGTGTCGATAGCGGCTTCTACATTCTGAATAAACTGAATGTAGTCTATGTTTCCAAGCCGATATGCCAGTTTCGATGCCTCAATTTGCTCATCCGCTAACGGCAGTGCTTCAGTCTGATAATAGTCAATAACTTGGCTTAGGGCATTAAGTCTGCTAATCTGCTGATTATAAACAGCAGATAATTCCAGTTGTGCTTGTTCATATTGTTGACCCACAATCTGGAAATCTATTTTCGATGCTTTATTTTTACCAGATTGAGAAAAGAAAACCAATGGAACAGAAATACCTGCTTCCCATCCATAAAAACCTGAATTGCCATCAACTGCTTGCACTTTGTATCCCAAGCTAAACTTCGGTAAGATATTTGACTTCTCTGCTTTCCATGCTAATTCAGCAACATCGACTCCTGTTGAATAATAATTAAGTAACGGGCTTCCATCCAAAGAATCACTTTCGGAAGAATTATTAAATACATGCCCTTCTAAATTCTGGATGTTAACATCGACAGCTTTCGGATATAATAAATATTGATTAAGAAGTTGTAAAGTTGCCAAATACCTACTCTCAGCTTTCTTAATATTAACCTGTAATTCTTTGTACTTGGCTGCTGCCGAGAGATATTCAATTTTGGAAGTTGCCTGTGTCTTATACCTTAACTCAGCAGCTTTCTGAAAAGCGGCATACAAAGTATCAAGTTGTTTGAAAAGCAACCATTGCTTCTTAGCAAAGACAGCGTTGTACCATGCCAAACTAACATCACGGGCTAATTCGTACTCTGCAAGATTCATGCCTGACATAGCTTGCTGATTTTTAGCATTGTATAAATTACTCTTTGCAAAAATGCCAAATACATCAATGTTCGACTGTTCAATCCCAATCTTATTTTGAATACCGAGTGAGTTGTTGGAGACTTCTTCTTTACCTGTATAAATCGAGGTTGTACCCAATTCATATGCAGTAGCTTTTAATGCTTTTTGTTTGTCAACTTCCAAACTGGCTGCTTTGATAGAAGGGTATTTTTCATATGCCCGTTCGATTGCCTGTTGCAATGTTATCGGTGAATCCTGTGCTTCGACTCTACCTGAAAATATGAAAAGAGTAATAATGAATATCGCTGGTAATCCAACCTTTCCTATTCTTGGAAGCCTTCTGTCATTTTTTTCAGATTCGACAAACTTATATAGAATGGGTAGCACGATAAGAGTTAGCAATGTTGATGTTAGCATACCACCAATCACAACAGTTGCTAAAGGTCGTTGCACTTCTGCGCCTGCGGAAGTTGATATTGCCATTGGTAAAAAGCCAAGAATATCAGTAGAAGCAGTTAACAAGATTGGACGTATTCGTCTAATCGACCCTTTTTTAATGATTTCATTAATTTGGAGTTTCCCTTCCTCTTTTAGTTCGTTAAATCCACTAATCAATACCAATCCATTTAGTACTGCAACACCAAACAGGACAATAAAACCAACCCCAGCAGAGATGCTAAATGGCATATCCCGAAAAAACAACGAAAATACTCCACCCACTGCGGCAAAAGGAATTGCCACATAAATCATGAGTGTTTGTTTAAGCGATTTAATAGCAAAAAACACCAACATAAAAATTAATGCCAAAGCAAGGGGAACTACAAGAGACAACCTTTTTGAAGCACGTTCGAGGTTTTCAAAAGCACCACCATATCGAATATAATAACCTGTCGGTAATACAAGTTTTTCATCTAAAGTTCTTTGGATTTCTTCCACAAGAGATTTAACGTCCCTTCCTTCAACATTTATCCCAACATAAGTTCGCCTGTTGGTATTATCACGACTTATTTGCATGGGACCCTGCTGGTAACTGATTTCAGCAACTTCTTTCAATGGTATTTGATTGCCATCTGGGAGATTAACGAATAAATTTCGGATATCGTCAATACTTGTTCGGTGTTCCTCATCCAATCTCACCACAAGGTCAAACATCCGCTCACCTTCGTATATACTTCCTGCCACACCACCACTAAAAGCAGACTCAATTATTGTATTTAGGTCTTTTATTGTCAAATTATAAAGACCGAGCTTATTGCGGTTGTAATTAACAGTTATCTGAGGTAATCCTCTTGTAGCTTCAGCTTTAAGACCAGCTACACCATCAATACCCGAAATTAATCCAGAGATTTCTTCGGCTTTATCAGCAAGCATTTCCAAATCGTCACCATAAAGTTTAACAGCAACATCTTCTCGGATACCAGTCAATAATTCATTGAAACGCATTTCAATAGGCTGGGTAAATTCAAAGTTTATTCCTGCCAAAACACTTACTTTTTCCTTGACTTTATCAATTAATTCCTCCTTTGAATCGGCTTTCGTCCATTCCTCCTGAGGATTCAATATCACAAAAATGTCAGCGATGTCTATTGGCATTGGGTCCATTGGTAAATCTGCTACCCCAATCCTGCTTTGAACACTTTCTATTTCATCAGGAAAATTCTCCAAAACAATTTGTTCCAACCGAGTAGAGGTTTTTATGACCTCGGTTAAAGAAGTCCCCGGTTTCAGAAACGCTTGAAAAGCGAAATCACCTTCATCGAGTTTGGGAATAAATTCAGCACCCATACGTGTAAATAGAAAACCACCAGAAATTAATAATGCAACAGCAATAGCGATTACGATACGACTTCTTTTAAGTGCCCAATCAATCATTGGACTGTATATCTTTTCAAGTAAACCAATTAGTTTATCCCCCCAAGATTTTTTATCCGTTTTAGGCGGTTGAAGAAATAGGGATGCCATCATTGGAATGTAAGTAAGGCACAAGACTACAACTCCCAGAACGGCAAAACCAAATGTCATTGCCATAGGAATGAACATCTTACCTTCAACGCCTTGAAGTGCCAATACTGGTATAAAAACAATGAGGATGATTAACTGACCGAAAAATGCTGAATTCATCATTTTACTTGCAGATGAGTAGGCAATCTCATTACGTTTTGATTGGTCGAGTTTTGTGCCAATTAAATTTTTCTTGTGCAGATAGAAAATCATACTTTCAACGATAATGACTGCCCCATCTACCAGTATTCCGAAATCAAGTGCTCCCAAACTCATTAGATTTGCCCATACTCCAAAAATATTCATCATGATAAATGCAAATAGCAATGCGAGTGGAATGGTCGATGCCACGATTAAACCACCTCTGAGGTTTCCTAAGAATATGACCAGAACAAATATTACAATAAGTGCACCTAACGAAAGATTTTCGGCAACAGTAGAGGTTGTACTCTTTATGAGTTTGCTGCGGTCGAGAAAAGGCTTTATGACAACACCTTCAGGCAATGATTTCTGAATTAAGGTAATTCGTTCTTTCACTGCCTTAATTACATCGTTAGAATTCTCCCCCTTCAACATCATCACAATTCCACCAACTGCCTCACCTTTGCCATTTTTCGTAAAAGCACCATAACGGACAAAACTTCCATAATTTACTTCAGCTACATCCCTTATAAATATTGGTTGTCCATCTATGTTTGCTACCAAAGTGTTTTTAATATCATCAAGAGACCTCATTAAACCTTCACCCCTGATAAAATTGGCTTGAAAGTTCTTCTCAATATATGCACCACCAGTATTCTGGTTATTTTCTTCAAGGGCGTTGAATACATCGGATATCGTCAGTCCCATACTTCTGAGTTTATCAGGATTAATAGAGACTTCGTATTGTTTACCTCTGCCGCCAAAGGAGTTTACTTCCACAACTCCCGACACCATAGCCATTTGTCGCTTTACAATCCAATCTTGAATGGTTCGGAGTTCCATATCGTCATAAATTGTATCGAAATCGGGATGCACTTCCAGCGTATACTGATATATTTCCCCTAACCCTGTGCTGATTGGTGCTATGAATGGTTCTCCAAAACCTTCTGGGATTTTCTGCTTCACCTCAGCTAATGCCTCGCTTACCAATTGTCTGGGAAGATATGTTCCTGCACGTTCTTTAAATACAATCGTCACAACAGAAAGTCCAAACCTTGATATACTACGTATCTCAGTAACATCGGGAAGGTTAGCAACTGCCAGTTCTACCTGATAGGTAACGAACTGTTCGATGTCTTCTGTACCTAAATTTGGTGCAGTAGTGATAACCAAAACCTGATTATTTGTGATGTCAGGCATGGCATCAAGCGGCACTTTGGAAATGGAAAATATTCCACCAATAATTAAGCCTAATGTCATTAGACCTATAAGTGCCTTATTCTTTATTGAAAAAGATATTATTTTATTTATCATTTTATTTACTTGGCTTATTAATTAATAATAAGGTAATTATCTCCATGAGGTTAATCAAAGTAGACTAATTAATTGCACAGTATCATCTAAAATAAATGATACATGAGCTTGTTACTTAATTAAGTTGAAAGTATGAATGGATTAAATTTTGGGAGGTTGCCAGATTGAGGCTACAGGACTTGAGTATGCAGATTCTATAAAGCTATTGTCTAAAGGATTTTCTGCCAAAATGGTTAAAACTACATTATAAAATGAAGGGAAAGAAAGTGTTTGGCAACAATGACAAAAACAAAAGGGGGTACATAAATCAACATCATTGGTTTGATTTGCGTTTTGTTCTGACAATTCCAAGGCAATATTATTAGAATTTATGGCATGAATATCATTGCAGGGCATGGCTGTTAAAACCACTATATACACTGATAATATCATTGCTGCGTACTTCACTAAACTCGATTTATTTCTTATTAGGAATACAACAGCAAAAATATAGTAAAGTTCATGCAACTGGGTTGCAAAGATTATTTGCTACAAACCGAACAAATACCTTTCACCACCATATTAACGCTTTCAAGAGAAAAACTACTGGGAAGATTTATATTTGGTACAGAAATGTCGTTTAAACAATATGTTTGATTGCAATGCGTGCATAAAAAATGAACATGGAGGTCATCTGGATGGCATTCACAAGAATCTTTGCACAGAGCATACTTTATTGAACCTGTACCGTCATCAATACTATGTATCAGTTTATTCTTTTCAAATGTTTTAAGTGTACGGTATAAAGTTGCCTTATCAGCCTTTTCGAATTTGTTTTCTAATTCTGGTAAACTAATTGCTGTACTTTGCTTGGTCAATACCTGTAATACCAACTGTCGCATTGCGGTTGGTTTAATATTTTTTGCGTTGAGCTTACTGTCTATATCTTTTTGCATTGCAATTATGGATGTCCTATAAAGCAATAATTTAGCAAAAGTACACAAAATTCCAGTGAGAAAATTTCAGCACACCTGAGTTAGATGGGGGATATGATAGAATATTTTCTACCTCTAAATAGGGTAAACAAACGGACGTTTATTCATACCCCACAGTGCAGGGGAGGTTTGTACAAAAAACAAGGGGTTTCGCAACCCCCTAATTATTTACCCACTTTTATTTAAAAAATGTCAGGCATTAATATACTCTTCAATCGGTTTCTTGATGCCATTTTTGGAATCCATTTCCTGTTTTTCACGGGCATGTCGCAGGATGTAGCCTGATTTTCGTCTTTCTTTTTTATCCTTTGAACCTTTTGGTCGTCCGAGTCGAACCCCTTCAACTTCTTTTTTCCGCCTTAGCGCAAGTTTTGTCCGTTCAGAAATGAGAGACCTTTCAAATTCCGCAAAAATTGCAAGAATATGAAAATGCAGCCGTCCTGTTGCAGTGCTGAAATCAAGATTATCACTCACCGAGATGAAAGTAATGCCCTTATCAACTAATTCTTTGATTTCCAATATTAATTCGGTGCTTGAGCGTGCCCAACGGTCAATTTTGTGAACGATAACACCTGCATATTCTCCGTTACGTAGTTTCTGAAGCAGAACTTGTTTTACAGGACGAGTTCTTCTCGAACTTTCAATTTCCTCAAAGATTTCAAATTCAAATCCCTTCTGGGTGGCATACTCGATTAATCTGACCTTCTGGTTTTCATTCGTCTGGTCAAGTGTTGATACACGCAAGTATAGTGCAAAACAATTCATATTAAATCAGTTAGAATAAATAATATAATACGGGTACTTCTCATCGTAAAATAAAAAAATCCGAAGGCAGTTCCACAACATAACTTTTTATTGGTCGATTTCCTTCGATTTCAATAAGAATTAAAAAACGGGTGCTTCCATCGCTGTCGAAATTTATGAACTGGTGTTGGATTCTTGTTTGTTTTTTCCTCATTGAACACATTTATGTGTGCAAATTTAATAAAGATTAATTACTGAACACACTTATATGTGTTTTATTTTTATTTTTACAAAAAAAAGTGGTGAAAAAATCTGATGCAATACCCTCAGAACAGAAAAAACTATTAGTTCGAATCGGCAAGAAATTGCAGAAACTAAGGGCAGATAGAGGGAAAACCTATGTAGAGACGGCTGAGGAAATGGGAGTACCACGGAATACCCTGAACAGAATGGAGTTAGGGCAAATTAATTTTCAGATTCTAACTCTTGTTCGTGTATTGAATTATTATCACCTAAGCATAAGTCAATTCTTCGATAAACTGGACTAACTTTAACAATTTCCACAAAAAATTCTATAATTTGACCGTGCGGTGATGCATGCTGGGACTGTTTTTCAGGTGAAGTCGATGAAAATAGGGGGAAATTAGCGTTAATTTGATGTTTTTAAACGGTTTCAACTGTCCAAATTACTCCGAAAACCGTAGGTTTCAGAACATCAGAGTACCCTTAGAATAAATTTTGGTACAAATAAATCCACAACACGATGTGACAGTATTTAT
>ERZ1645192.5077-NODE-5077-length-10285-cov-3.998729_pt1 | contig 10285 bp, 9 predicted proteins | sample MGYA00575354_ERZ1645192 | MGnify/ENA primary metagenome ERZ1645192 (study PRJEB40844, sample SAMN11349763) | freshwater sediment metagenome | isolation source: river sediment | host: Sediment | place: India: Faizupur Khadar , New Delhi | collected 2017-02-21 ...
AATATGCGCTGGGTGACTCAGAAAAATGGTGAAACTGGTGGAAAACTCCCTTGAAGAGTGGAGATCTCAGGGTAGATTCGCCTTTTAATACTTACGTCTATGCCGGTCTACCTCCAAGCCCGATCTCAAACCCTGATTTGCCCTCTATTCTGGCGGTGGCGTACCCGGAAGCGAGCGATTATTACTATTTCCGTGCCCGTTGTGACCAATCCGGTTACCACGAATTTTCACGAACCTATGAGGAACATTTATCAAAGGCGTGTGAGTGAACAACGAAAAAGGAGGAAGCGTTCTTAACAGAGCTTCCTCCTTTTTAATTCAAGCTGAATTGATTAGCGCGCTTTATACCCAGGACCAGTCTTGAAGAAAGCGTTGTTTGCTTCACTCGCAGGTGTGAGATCCACAACTTCCCCTGCCGCGAGAGTCTTGGTAGCGGTCAAATGGACATCTTCACCATCGCGGTTCTTGCCATCATAAACTTCGGTAAATCCTGGGGTCCCCACGGGCATGGATAAACGCTCGCCACCTTTGGCTTTGTATGCAGAGGGAACCTCAACATCCGGGAATATTGCGCCGAATGGGCATTCTGCTTCACAGGCACCACAATCAATGCAGGTGTCCGCATCAATGTAGTACCAGGGATACTTGTCTTCAGGTTTTCCAGGAACAATGCACTCTACCGGACAGACTGTGGCGCATCCGCCTTCACGCAAACATAAACTGGTGATTACTCGTGCCATTGAATACCTCCGTATGTATGAATAATGTTTCCCTTATTTTATCGCAAGATAGCGGTTTTCGACCTCTTTCCAATTGACAATATTCCAGAAATTAGCAAGATATTCAGCACGGCGATTTTGATATTTTAAGTAATATGCATGTTCCCATACATCCGCGACAAGCAGGGGAGTATGATTTTCCTGCAGAGGGGTATCCTGATTGGCAGTTGAATGAAGGACAAGTTGACCGTCTTTCCGGGCACTCAACCATGCATAGCCACTGCCAAACCTGCCTAAACCTGCCTTTTCAAATTCAGCTTTGAAAGTAGAAAAATCTCCGAAAGTTTTATCTATAGCTGTGGAAATCGCTCCGGATGGACCGATGCCTGAAGGAGCATTCAGGCTGAACCAGTAGAGGTTGTGGTTAAAGACGCCACCACCGTTGTTGCGTACCGCTGTGCGCGCATCTTCTGGAATCTGGTCCAGGTTGGAGAGGATTTTCTCCAAAGACCACTCAAAGAATTGGGGATATTTTTCCAGTGCGGTGTTCAAATTCTTTAAGTATGTGGCATGATGTTTGGAATAATGGATTTCAACGGTAGTTGCATCTATAAAGGGTTCCAAGGCATCATAAGCGTACGGTAAACCAGGCAATTCAAAAGCCATTTTTCCCTCCGTGACATGCTGATAGATTGAGATGGAAGATTACCGAATATCCATTAAAATTCTAGTCAATAGCGTATCATTTGTCAACTCACTCCAATGTTGTTCGGAAGGGTTCTGAAATTATGCCTACATCTTCGCCATCATCTTCTTCTGAAAAATATCTAGCCGGTTTATTTGTTGGAATTCTCGCTGTTTCTACAGCTTCCATCTTTATTCGTTTTGCTCAACGGGAAATTCCCTCTCTTGTAATCGCCGCCGGGAGGTTAACACTGGCGAGCTTGTTTTTGCTTCCTTTTGCAATTCATCAGATCAAAAAGCAGGCCATCACAATTTCTCGCAAAACCTGGTTTCTCCTGTGTCTTTCAGGGTTATTTCTTGGATTGCACTTTGTTACCTGGATTACTTCTCTTGAATATACTTCGGTCGCGAGCTCGGTGGTCCTCGTCACTACCGCGCCACTTTGGGTAGCTCTTTTCTCTCCTCTCTTCTTACAAGAAAAATTGAGTTCCAAAGTGGTGATTGGCTTAATAGTGGCTTTTAGCGGGAGTGTGGTGGTGGGATTAAGCAGCAATTGCAGTCTTACTTCAAGCGGGGTTATGTGCTCAGGATTTGAGAGTATGTGGAGCGGGAATAACTTTTTTGGAAATCTGCTTGCCCTGGCTGGCGCTTTCCTTTCAGCCGGGTACCTGATGGCAGGAAGAAGCGTGAGGGATTTTCTGCCACTTTCTGTTTACACCACCGTGGTCTACGGGATTGGTTCCTTCGTGATCCTGCTTTTAATTCATTTTACTGGAACAAAAGTAGCAGGCTATTCAGCTCAAGGGTACCTTTGGATCATTGCATTAGCCCTTATCCCACAACTGGTTGGACATACTTTGTTTAATTGGGCGCTTAAATATTTGGCGGCTTCTTACGTTTCCATTGCTTTGTTGGGTGAACCGGTGGGCACTATTTTCCTGGCAGCAATATTACTTAAAGAAAAACCTGCCCTGCTCGAATTGATGGGAGGGATACTCATCCTGGTTGGGATAACCATTGCCACTCAATTGGCGGTTAACAAAAAGACCTCGGATGATTAAAACCTGTAAAAAATTAGCGAAGATAGAGATAATTTAATTCTTTGATCCTTGAAGCCAGGGCAGCATCAAGATCCGCTGCCTGGTATCGCCAGCTCCAGTTTCCCGATGGGCGACCGGGGTAATTCATCCTGGCTTCGGTGCCCAGATTGAGGAAATCCTGTAATGTGCTGAGGGCAAAGGCTGCGGTAGATTTCCAAACCTCCCGGATTAAATCCCAGGCGATTGAATCTCCGGATCGAGCCAGGTAGCGGCGGCAAAAATCTTTTTCGGCTTCCGGTGCCGTGTTATACCATCCGATTACTGTATCGTTATCGTGGGTTCCCGTGTAGGCAACACAGTTTACCGGGTAATTGTGAGGTAGGAATGGATCCGCCGGAGTACTTGAAAAAGCGAATTGCAAAATTTTCATCCCGGGAAGATTGAAAGAATCACGAAGTTCCATTACATCAGGGGTGATGAATCCCAAATCCTCGGCAATAATGGGCAAGCCGTGAAATGCTTTATCGATCGCAGCCAGGAAGTTTTTGCCCGGACCCTTTACCCAACGGCCGATTTCAGCCGTTGGTTTGTTTGCGGGCACTTCCCAGTAACCAGCGAATCCTCTGAAATGATCCAACCGAACAATATCCACCATATTGAGGACTGAACGAAAGCGGTCAATCCACCATTGGTAACCCGTTTTTTTATGCTCATTCCATTTATAGAGCGGGTTACCCCATAATTGACCGGTCGGTGAGAAATAGTCAGGTGGAACGCCCGCCACTACAGAAGGTTTTCCATCTTTACCCAGGAAAAACAGTTCCGGATGGGACCAGGCATCTGCGCTGTCATCCGCAATGAAAATTGGGATATCCCCGATGATTAAGATACCGTTGTCATTAGCATATTTTTTCACTGCCTGCCACTGCCGGAAAAAGAGGAACTGTCGGAATTTGTGTTTTTGAAGGACTCTCATATTGTCTGCCGAAAAGGTCGCGAGTGCCTGTGGTTGACGGGTACGCAATTCGACAGGCCAATCCTTCCAGGCACCACCGCCTTGCACTTCCTTAATTGCCATGAATACGGAAAAATCATCCAACCAGGAGGCATTTTCCTGGCAAAAGGTTTCGTATTCGCTGAGGAGTCTTTTGGACCTGGATTTGAGGAAACGGGCATAAGCACGATCGAGGATGGTAATCTTCCATTCAATTGCTGGTCCAAAATTGACTCGATCAGTTGGAAAATCGGGACGATCGAGAAAATCATCCCGGGTGAGCAGGTTTTGATCAAAAAGCAAGGTTGGAGAAATCAGGTATGGATTTCCGGCGAAGGCGCTAAAGCATTGGTAAGGAGAATCTCCATAGCCAGTTGGACCAAGCGGCAGGATTTGCCAAAGAGAGCAGCCACTCTCATGTAAGAAATCGATCCAGCGGAAACATTCTGGACCGAGATCTCCAATACCATCTGGACCAGGAAAACTGGTGGGGTGCAATAAAATACCTGATTTTCTAGGTAGGATCATTTTTCCCTCATTGTCAAGATAAGTTTTTTATTTCGTGATAAATTTTTATGTATTCTTGTGCTGAACGCTGCCAGGAGAAATCCTGCTGCATGGCATTCATTTGCATTCTCTGCCAATCTTCCGGTTGAGAGTATACCTGAAGAGCACGCTTGAGGGCGGAAACAAAAGAATCAGGATCTACTCTGGGAAAAAGGAAGCCTGTCGCTCCTTCCGGGTTCGTTTTGGGATCGATGATTGTATCCACCAGGCCGCCGGTGGCTCTCGCAACAGGAAGGCAACCGTAGCGCATGGCAAGCATTTGGGTCAAACCGCAGGGTTCGTACCGGGAGGGCATCATCAAAATATCGCCGCCAGCATATAACCTTCTTGAAAGGTTGCTGTCAAAGAGAATTGCAGTTCTCACTTTATGGGGTAGTTCGCCCTCCAGTTCCTGACAAGACTGTTCAAGCCGTTTATCACCGGTTCCTAGAAGGATTGCCCGCCAGGAGAGATCTTTGACTGAACGCAGCCCATCCACCAGGATGTCGATTCCTTTTTGCTTATCCATACGGCTGATCAAGACCAGCAATGGGATTTCTTCGCCACCTTCAAAATTGAATTCATGTAATAGTGTTGTTTTATTTGCTCGCCGTCTGTTCAATTCATCAGGTGAAAAATTCATGGTTAGGGCAGGGTCTACCGCGGGGTTCCAGGATTGGACGTCGATACCATTGAGAATACCCGTTAGTTTTGCCCGGCGAGTTTGCAGAAATCCTTCAAGATCGCATCCGAATTCAGGAGTCATGATCTCTTTGGCATAGGTTGGAGAGACCGCGACTATTTGATCTGCCGCAGCCAATCCCATCGGTAAGGGAATCTCGCGCGCCCATGCGGGCAGATTTTTATTACTGGATGGTTTTACACGATACTTTGCCAGCGCCGCTTCTGCGCCAGTGCCCATGAACGGCAGATTGTGGACGGTAAGAATAGTCCTGGTTTCTGCCAGGTAGGGATCGTTTGCTTTAACTGATTTCAGATGATGAACTGCGGTGGCGGTGTGCCAATCATTGGTGTGAAGGATGTCGCAACGCCATTTCAATACTGAAGGTAACTTGAGGCAGGCGAGAGAAAAGAAAACAAATTTCTCCGCATCTGATTGGAAATCCGATCCATAGGTTTCATCTGAACGGGAAATTGGTTCGCCGGCGATCAGATAGACAGTAATACCAGAAACATTTGTGGAAAACACTGTGACTTCTTTTAGACCTTCCGTGCTTTCCAGGTCAAATTCCGCTATTTTTGTAAATGTATAAGGTTTGGCTTTGATGGGGTTGTAAAAAGGAATCGCCAGACGAATATCTATATGCTGACCTGCAGGAAGATTTAAATTTTGAATGGCAACCGGAAGCGATCCTGCAACATCCCCCAGCCCGCCTGCCTTCACCAGCGGATCAGCTTCAGCTGCTATGAACAGGACATGAAGATCACTGACTTCTGATTGAGTGGATACCATTGATTCCTTTTACCTGACCATTTCAATATAATCATCCGAGGTCGCTTCAGCAAGGTCCGCACCAAGGAAGGTGATCAATTCGGTAATCAGTCGGGATTTCATTTCTGCATCCTGCCGGCTCCATGTACGGCTCTTCACTTCAACGAAATGTCCCAGTTTGGGGGTCGAAATTTCATCAAAATTAATAAAGAATTCAACATCCTTATAACGAACCAGATAACGGACACGATCCTTTTCAATCTCCTTTTCCAGGTGGGGCTTGAAATATTCGCGATAGAAGCGCGGGCTTTGAGTAGCTGGCGCAAGGTAACGGCTGCGGGAAAGGAGAACTTCCTGTTCGAATTTGTCTTCACTTGTCGGACCAATCAAAGTCAATCGTGAGCGTACCTGCTCGATCTTGCCCTGCTCATCGAGGAATTCATCTTCTCGGTAACGAAGAATACCCTGCTCAAGGTCGGTGAAGAAGAAATAGATATCGTATTCGCGATAGTGGCGCTTGCGCACAATTTCAATTTCTGAATTGAGCAGTTTTGAAATGAGAGGTTTGGGATCATCAATGCGCACTTTAAGTTGGATTTCAAAACTTTCTTCCTCCGAAGTTCCACCGATTGCAACTAATTTTGACAGAACGGAAGATTCACGCTTGATCAAGAACATATCGATTTTTTTCGCATACTCCCGGCTCTGGGTGAGCAGATCCTCCTCATTGACCCCCAGCAGTTTTTGGTCTTGCATGAGCCATTTACCGTTGACCATGACATCTTTGACATCCGTGGATTTTGCGGCATAAAGTATTTGCGCATAGGTACCATTGACATCATGCCTGAATCGTGGACTGTTATGCAATGGAGCCAGATCAATGGTGATCAGATCGGCATGTTTGCCGTGTTCCAAAGAACCTGTCAGATGGCCAATATGCAGCGCTTGAGCCCCCAGGCGGGTAGCCATTAATATAGTGGTTTTTGCAGGCAAAGCCGTTGGATCTCCGGAGAATCCTTTCTGTAAAAATGAGGTCAGACGCATCTCCTCAAACATATCCAGGTCATTGTTGGATGCGGGACCATCGGTACCGATGCCAACGTTTAGACCAACCTCCAACATTCTTTTGACGGGCGCCACACCGGAAGCAAGTTTCAAATTCGAGGAAGGATTATGGGCAACACCGGCGCCGGAATGGAGCAGGGTATGAATCTCGCCGTCGTCAACATGAACACAATGCGCGGCGATTACCTTGGCATCGAAAAGGTTTTGCTTTTTTACATAAGGGATAACGGGCATACGATTTTCGCGGCGCATATTTTCCACTTCGACGGCAGTTTCAGCCAGATGGGTATGCAGTGGAACATCAAATTCCACAGCCAGGGCAGCCGAAGCACGCAGAATTTCAGGGGTACAGGTATAAGGAGCGTGCGGGGCAATAGAAGGAACGATCAGATCATGATCTTTCCAGCGGATGATAAAGTCCCGCGCCATCTCCAGCGCTTCTTCGTAGAATTGTGAATCCGGGGTAGGGAATTTGAGAACGGATTGGGAACAAACCGCCCTCATGCCAATTTCTGCTGTGGCTTTAGCTACATCCTCCTCGAAGTAATACATGTCGGCGAAACTGGTTATGCCCGAGTGGATCATCTCCGCGCAAGCAAGTTTCGTTCCCAGCTGAACAAAATCCGGCGAAACAAATTCCCTTTCCACGGGCATCATGTATCCCATCAACCATACATCCAACCTCAAATCATCTGCCAGTCCTCGCAGCAGTGCCATTGGAACATGCGTGTGAGCATTGACGAAACCAGGCATAATGATTTTTCCCTGACAATCAACAGCTTTCAGTGACTGGTATTGGGATCGGATTTCGGCTTCTTCGCCTACGGCTTCGATGATTTTTCCACTGATTGCAATAGCTCCAGGATGATAGATATGAAAGTCCTGATCCATGGTAAGAATTTCGGCATTGTATAAAAGTAAATCTACATTTTTCATTCATTACTCCAGGAGGAAATTTTTGTTATTTGACGCCAGATAAAATCCAGGCTGATGTTTTCCAGCCATTCTTCCATTTGGGAAGGTGGTCCATTATAAAACCGGGTTTTTGGGGTAATTTGTTGATCGTAAATATGATACATCTCATTAGAGGCAACATCAGTGGATTTAAAAATATTGAAGAAAAAATAATTTTGCAAGTTTGGGCGGTCAAAATCCGATTGGATTGAAAAGGGTTGATCAGAATCTGTGCACACTAACGCTTGATTGAGGTTGGGACTGTGGCGAAGAAATTTTGAGGAAGGCGCGCCATAAAGATAGACTGGAATTTTATGCCCTGTTGGTTTAACAAGCGTGACCAACTGGTTTTCTAGCGTGTTTTCATCTGCGCCAACGATATCCTCCGGGAGTCTGTGTTCTAGCTCTGATTCTATTTGGTGAATCAGGCGTAAAGCTTCCACTTCAGAAAATGCTTTAGCTGTAATACGGACGTCAACGATACCCGGATGTGCCGCCAAACCCACAGTCGGATTGGTCAGGGTTTCCAGATCAGCGATTTTCTCATCAAGGAGCGACTCACCTAGACCCGATACGTGTACCACTCGGGTGCGTAAAACTTCTTGTACTGAAAATGTTTCCTGAATTAATTTGACGACCGAACGCTCAAAAATCGTTTCCATCTCCGCCGGAACTCCGGGTAGACAAATTATCATCTTATTATCATCCAGAATATAAAAAGCGGGAGCCGTGCCTACGGGATTTTCAATCTCGCTGGCACAGGAGGGAAGGTACGCCTGTTTCCGGTTGTTTTCTGTTGGGGTGATCCCACGGACGAGAAAACGATTGCTGATTGATTCCCAGAGATCGGCATGAAATACCATTTCTGCATTCAAAGCGATGGCGACGGCGTTTCTTGTTGGATCATCAATTGTTGGTCCCAATCCACCGGTGGTGATCACGATTTCAGCCCGGGAGAGGGATTCTTGAATTGCCTCTGCAATGCGCAAAGGATTATCCCCAATAGTGGTTGTACGGAAGAGGTCAACCCCCAACTGGCGCAATTGACGAGCCAGGTAAGTTTTGTTGATGTCCTGAATCTCACCTAACAGCAATTCTGTTCCTATCGTGATAATTTCAGCTGTCGTCAAATTTACTCCAGTCAGATTGATTTTATCAGGTTTTAAATACAGGTGATTGGAGGAGGCTCTGGATTAAAGCGCATGAAATAAATAGGGTAGAATTTGAGACAAAAGGAAGATTTGATGACTGGTGCAAGAAAGAAACTAAGCCGCAAGGAACTTGGCAGATGGGGGGAGGGCATAGCCCGAGATTATCTCGTAGACTGTGGCTTGACATTCATTGATCAGAACTACCGAACTGCGGATGGGGAAATTGACCTGATTATGAAAGATCAATCCACATTGGTTTTTGTCGAAGTGAAAACCCGTTATAACATCCTATCTGGGTTACCGGAAGAAGCAGTAGATGAATTAAAAATGGAACACCTTGAAGCGGCGATTGGCTGGTATTTTCAAGAACACTCGGTTTCTGATGATGACTGGCAACTGGATGTCATCACAATCATTGGCTATCCTTCAGACCCTGCGCCGCAAATTGATTGGTTTCGTAATGTTACTGCAAACGAATAACCCGGGTTACGTCATTATTCTGGTTGGCCCAACCGGAGTGGGAAAAACACCCCTGGCAATCGATTTGGCACAGAAATTAAATGGGGAGATTATTTCCGCTGATTCGAAGTACTTGTATAGGGGGATGGATATCGGAACTGCCAAGCCACCATTAACCGAAAGATTGAAAGTCCCACATCATTTAATAGATGTTGCCGACCCGGATGAATCCTGGTCGCTAGCCCGTTATCTTGAGGCGACAGTAAGGATCATTTCAATGATTCAAGCGCGCAAAAGATTGCCAATGATCACAGGTGGAACTGGACAGTATTATCGGGCTCTGATGGAAGGATGGCAAATTCCCGCTTTAGCGCCCAATGAGCCTCTCCGCAGTGCCCTACTCGAATGGGGAACAGAAATTGGAAAGGAAACTCTGCATGCCAGACTGGCAATCCTCGACCCGCAGGCAGCGATGGAGATCGACCCTTCCAACCTCAGACGGACAATTCGCGCCCTTGAGGTGATATTTTTGACCGGAGAACGTTTTTCCACATTGCGGAAAAAAAGTGGACCATTATTCAATTATTACGTAATTGGCTTAACAATGCCGCGCGAGAACCTGTATCATTGGGTGGATGATCGTATTGAAGATATGGTTTCACGGGGATTGATTGAAGAAGTACAACGACTTCTCAATCAAGGGTATTCGAGCTCTTTGTCGTCTTTTTCAGCGATCGGATATCGCGAATCCGCCCAATATCTCCGCGGAGAAATCAGTCTTGAGCAGGCAAAAGCGTTGATGAAGAAGAACACCCGGCAATTAATCCGCCGTCAGGCAAATTGGTTTAAATTTTCAGATCCTCAAATCCACTGGTACGAAGCGGAGCCGTATCCAGCGAATAAAATTATTTCAGATCTAATCGCAGCCGGTATTACGCGAGGTACAAATGATTAATCATAAACCATGGTTACTACACTACGATCCAGGGGTTCACCAATCGTTGGTATACCCCAGGATTTGCCTCCATGATTTGCTTTCGCAACAAGCGGAGAGGATTCCTGAAAGAACAGTCGTCCATTGGGGAAATCGAAGTCTCTCCTATGGAGAATTGCAAAAAGATGTTGCTGCCTTTGCCTCCTTGCTGGTGGATCAGGGGGTTGATAGGGGAGACATAGTAGGGATTTGTCTCGCCAATTCCATTGAATTCGTGATTGCCTAT
>ERZ1645192.5078-NODE-5078-length-10284-cov-5.870369_pt1 | contig 10284 bp, 7 predicted proteins | sample MGYA00575354_ERZ1645192 | MGnify/ENA primary metagenome ERZ1645192 (study PRJEB40844, sample SAMN11349763) | freshwater sediment metagenome | isolation source: river sediment | host: Sediment | place: India: Faizupur Khadar , New Delhi | collected 2017-02-21 ...
AAATGCGGGATGCTTATGGACTATGTTACCCACACATTCTGACGGAGAGCCAAAATTACATCTCTTCTCTGTCTCAGCCCTCACCTCTCCTTGAGCACCATGTCGATGCACATGACGGCGGCGAGGATGAGTTGCCGCGCCGCACTGTCGGGCGCGACCGACTTCGATATCTCCAGCACATAGTTGTCGGCGCTGGTGAACAGCTCCTTGCCGACCCCCGCCCACTTCTTCGACACATGCGCCAGCTCCACGCCCCCCGAAAGAAACCGGAAATCCCACCCCGTCCACGAACCCTTGAGCTCGCACACCGGACTCCCCGACGCATCGAGCACCGTGAAGGCGCCGCCGATGGAGAGGAGTTTCTGGTTGAACCCGCCGATGTAAGCGTCCTTCTCGTCGAACACCTGCACCTTCGACAGGAATATGGAGATACCCCGCGTCACGCGGACCACCTGCTGTCCCTGCGGCGTCCTGACCTGCACATCGAACGGCGTGTAGGTCTTGTAGTCGGTGAAGCGTAGCATCTTGGTGAAAAACCCGAGATTCTCCTCGCGGCACTCCATCACCACCGCGCCGGTCGCCGGATCGTAGATATCGTAGTTGTTCGCCGCCTTGAATATCCCCGTATGCTCCTTGACCAAAAACACATCGCGCTTCAGCACATCGAGCATGGCAACCCTCCCTAAAGATATTTTCTGCGGGCCTACAGTATTGCCTCTATCTCTTTTTCCAGCGATTCGGGCGGTTCGGCCGGGGCGAAGCGTTTGAGCACATTGCCCTGCCGGTCGACGAGGAATTTGGTGAAGTTCCACTTGATGGCGGTCAGGCCGAGGAGCCCCGGCGCCTTTTCCTTGAGGTACGGATAGAGCGGATGGGCGTTCTTCCCGTTCACCGTGGTCTTCTCGAAGAGTTGAAAGGTCACCCCGAAATTGATCTCGCAGAACTGCGCTATCTCATCGTTGGTCGCCGGCTCCTGCCCCGCGAACTGATTGCACGGGAAGCCGAGTATCTCGAACCCCCGCTCCCGGTACTTCTCGTAAAGCGCCTGCAACCCCTTGTACTGGGGCGTGAAGCCACATTTGCTCGCGACATTGACGATGAGCAGCACCTTGCCGCGATACTCCCCCATCGTCGTCTCCCGCCCCGCGATCGTCTTTAACTTGAAATCATAAAACGCCATGAAAAGCCTCCCGCCAAGATCAATCGGATCGAATCTTCCCCCACCATTGTGCAGGAAATCGCCGAATAGTCGAGCTTTTTTGCGATCTGCAACATCCCGATTTTCATATAATTTATTCTCTGGCGGGTCTTTTGCAGTAAAGAAGTTGATGCTCGTGATATACGGAGGCGACGATGAGATATGCGGCGTTGATGCTTGCGATCTTCTGTCTGGCGACGGTCGCCGCCGGCGCGGAGAACCCAAAAAAGCTCCTCATCGTCACAACCGACCGGATCGTCCAAGAGTCACAACAATTATCCGCATTCGTTATTGAGAAAGAGCGGCGCGGGTATGCCCCCTTCGTGGCGACCGAAACGAACTACGGCGGCGGCGACTTGACCGGTGACGCCAAGGCACAGCTCATCCGCACCTGGCTCGGGTCCAATGCCGTCGGATATACCCATATTCTCCTCATCGGCGACCCACATCCCGAACACGGCGGCATCCCGATGGTGGTGACGCGGCCGCTCCACGAATACCCCGAAACGAGTACCGGCGCCACCCCCACCAATGTCCCGGTGGATACCGACATGCTCTATGTCAATGTCACCGGCGACTGGGACCTGAATGGGAACGGCATCTACGGCGAACGGGGCGACGACGACGGCGACGGCGGGATCGACTTCACCCCCGACTTCATCGTGGGCCGCATCCCGGCCTACGACGGCGACAGCGCGGGGCTCGACCGCATCCTTGCCCTGACGCTGAAATATCAGAACATGACCGCGGCGGAACGCGGCTACCGCACCACGCTCCTGTTTCCCGCCGGGTTCTATTTCTTCCGGGGAATGATGGGGCTGACCGCCGATTGGGACAGCGCCGGGCTCGGCGAATGGGCACTCAACACCTTCCTCAAAGAACGGAACGATCTCACCCCCGTCACCCTGTACGAACAGGAAGGCGTTCAGGCATCGACCTACCCATCGTCGCGACCGCTGAACCGCGACGAACTGCTTGCGGCGTGGCATGCCGGGACAGGGATCGTCTTTTGGGGCGGCCACACCTTTTCTAACCGCATCCTGCGGCTGGTCTGGGCAAACGACAGCAACGGCGATGACCAAGCGACGCAGAGCGAGACCACGATGCCGGTACTCTTCCACGCCGACGACGCCGTTCTGCTTTCAGGCACACAACCCGGTTTTCTCGTATCCCCCAACTGCAACGCCGGGATCGTCAGCACACCGGACGGCCTCACCTACACCCTGTTGCAATATGCCGTTGTCGGGGTGATGGCGGCGACCGAGGCCGCGACGCCCGCCGCCATGAACTGGGACTGCTACGACTGTCCTTTCGATGAAACGGCCTTCGGTTCCGACACCGCCGGCATCGCGGTCCTGCGGGCGCTGGTCGACGGCACCGCTCCGGCCGCGGCGCTCCTGACGGCGAAACGGGAGACCGGCAGTGACGCGAGCGCCCTGACCTACGCCAACAAGATGATGTTCAACTGGTACGGCGATCCGACCCTGACGCTCGCGACCGGCAGCGAGGAGCGTCTGCCCGACACCGACCAAACGCCTGACGACGACGCATTTTCGCCCGATCCGGAAACGATACCGGATGATACCGCACCCCGCCACGACGATGGCGGCTGTGCACTGAAGCTATAAGTCACGCTGTCGCAAAAATAAAATGGGATACGCAATGTATGATGCTAAATTTTTCAATATATTAGGGCACCTTCATTGACTTGCCGTTCGATATGCCTAATAATGATTCGGCAACCGTGTGAGGAGGTGCACTATGAAGCGTTCTTTGTTATTATGGGTTCCGATATGTTTCCTTGCCGCCTGCAATGGCGACAACCATCCGGCGCCGATCACCGGACTGGTCGACGCGACCGAGATCGATGTCGCCAGCAAGATCGCGGGCCGTATCAAGGAACTGGCGGTCCGCGAAGGTGACCGGGTGACCGAGGGGCAGAAGCTCGTCGTGATCGAAAGCGAGGAACTGGCGGCCAAGATAGATCAGGTCAACGCTCTCATCGACGCCTCCAAGGCGAAACTGCGGCTGGCGCAGAAAGGGGCGCGGAGCGAGGAGAAGGAGGCGACACAGAAACAACTCGACGCGGCGCGCCACCAGCTCGACACGGCGCAGAAGATGTACGACCGGATGGTCGACCTCAAGAGCCGCGATGTAGTGCCGCAGGCGAAGTTTGAAGAGGTCGAACTGGCCTACAACATGGCGAAGGATCAGGTATCGATCGCCGAGGCGCGGCTCTCCATCGTCCAAAGCGGCGCCCGCGAAGAGGAGATCGACGCGCTCCGGGCGCTCGTCAAACAGGGGATCGGATCGCTGAGCGAGGTCGAAAGTTACCAGAAAGAAACGCTCCAGAGCGCCCCGATAGCGGGCGAGATATCGAAGGTCATCCTGCATAAAGGGGAACTCGCGGCGACCGGCTACCCGATCCTGACGATACTCGACACCAGCGACCTCTGGGTCACCTTCGCGGTACGGGAGGATATGCTCAGGGAGGTGAAAACCGGCGACACGATAGAGGCCGAGATACCGGCGCTCGGCAAGAAGACGGGCTTCACGATATACCACATCGCGGCGCTCGGCGATTTCGCCACTTGGCGCGCCACCTCCGAAAAGAACAGCTTCGACCTCAAGAGTTTCGAGGTGAAGGCGCGTCCGTTCGAGAAGATCGAAGGACTGCGCCCCGGCATGACGGTCCGCTGGTACCGGTAAGATGTTTAACGACCTCCGGGCGGGCTTTTCAGGAACGCTCCGGGCCACATTCACCCGGCCCCGTTTCATCGTGATGCTGGCGCTGTTCCTCGGCGCCGCCGGTCTTTCCATGGCGATCTATGCCCGGATGGTCGTCACCGATATCCCCATCGTCGTCATCGACGAGGACCGCTCGGCGTTGAGTCGGACGATCCTGCGCTATCTCGACGCGACCCGCGAACTGCGGGTGAACGAAGAGTCGATACTGCTGGACGAGGCCGAAACGCGCATGGCCGAAGGACGGATCGCGGCCATCGTCCTCATACCGAATGATCTTTCCTCCACGATAAAGAAAGGACGCGAGGCGACCCTCTTCCTCGCGGTCGACGGCGGCAATCTGCTGTCGGGCAAAACGGCGTGGCGGGCGATATCCAAGGTCATACAGACGGTGTCGGCCGGTACCCGGCTGACGGTCGTGAAAAAACTGGGCGAGCGACGCGAGAAGGCGCTGGCCCGGGCGCTACCGATAACGATCTCCGACAACACGACCTTCAACCCGGCGGTCAACTACGCCGTCTATCTGGTCCCGGCACTCATCTTCTTCTTCCTTCACATCTGGCTCCTCATCATGGCCGCATCGCTTCCCATCGCCGCCACGCCGCGTCCCGGCACCGCATTTCAGATCGGCGAACGGACGGCGCTCTTCATCGTTGCGCTGACCGCCGGGCTGCTTTTCGTGTACGGCACGCTGCCGGCGGCATCCATCACCATCGCCTCCTCCTTCCCGGTCGTCATCGGCGCGCTGATACCGTTCCTGCTGCTCGACATCATCCTCGCGGCGGCAGTCGCGGCGCTCTTTTCGTTCAGCGCGATGTTCTCGCTGCAGGTGACGATACTCCTCGGGATGCTTTCGCTCATGTTCTCCGGTATCACTTGGCCCACCGATATGTTCCCGCTACCGATCGCGTGGTTCTCCTACCTCATCCCGTTCACGCCGTTCGCCAAGGCGATACGGATACTCCTCCACTACCCCGTCGGCATCACCGAACTGACGCCGATGTGGACGGTGTACGCCGCCGAAACGGCGATATACCTTACCATCATCGCGTCAGCGACCGGCGTCGCGCGGCTTTTCCGCCGCCGGAGGAAGGGGTGAAAAAGAGACTCCGGTTCATCGGCGCCGTCATCCGCGCCGAATGGCACTTCATGTTCCGCGAGCCGACGGTGCTCCTCATTCTTGTAATCATCCCGCTTTTCTATGCCTTTCTTATCTCGACCCTCTACATGCGGAATCAGCCGGTCGAACGGCCAATGCTGCTGATAGATATGGACAACTCGGAGTTGTCGCGCCGGCTCTCCACCTACCTTGAAGCGACGCAGGACCTCGCCGTCGCCGGGCGGCCCGCCACGGTCGATGAGGGCTTCGCGCTGATGAAACGCTCCGAAGCAGAACTGATGGTCCTGATACCGCCCGATTTCTCGACCGATATCAAACGGGGCGATCAGGCGACGCTGAAACTCTGGGTCAACAGCGCCAATATTCTCACCTATGGCTTTTCCTATCCCGCCGTGGCGAACACCGTAGCGACGCTCAACGCCGAACTGACCACCCGCTATTTCCTGTCGCGCGGCGTCCCGCGTCCCATCGCGGTCGAAAAGGCATCGCCGCTGCGGACCGACGAGCGGGTTCTCTTCGCGCCGACGCTCCTGTACGGCAGTTTCCTCATCACTGGAATATTCCTCATCATCATTCAGCAGGTCATCCTGCTGTCGCTTGCATCGTCGGTCGGCATCCGGCGCGAACGGGACCTCCGCGCAACGCCCGCCCCCTATCCCTTCACCGATCTGGAGGCGCGTTTCTTCGCCCACTCCGGGTTCTATGTCGCCGCCATCGCCTTTTTCATCCTCGTGATATTCCCGCTGTTCGGCTGGCCGGTACGCGACCCCGGCGCGATGATACTGCTGTTCGCCGCCTTCTCCGTCGCGCTCGCCCCCGCCGCCATCGCCATCGCCGCCTTTATGCCCGACCGCACCGCCTCCTTCCAGATACTTATGTTCGTCTCGACGCCGCTCTACCTCGTCTCGGGCTTCACCTGGCCGCTCGATCAGATGCCCGGCTGGGTGCAGGCGTTCGCCGCGCTCTTCCCTTCGACTCCCGCCTTGCTGGCGCTCAGGGTTCTTTCCGTCAAGGGAGGCGGCATCGCCGCGGTCACGCCGTATCTTCTCTGGATGGCGGGACTTTTCCTCCTGTATTTGGCCGGCGCCGTCACGGTCATCCGTTTCGCCGCCAAACGACATCTATCGGTTCGCTGACACGTTCGGACCCGAAAGATATGGCATTTTCTTTTAAGGGCGCTATACTCGGCCCATCAATGGCCTTGGGAGGTCTCCATGTCACGCAATCTGGTCTATGTGGTCCCGGAACAGTCCAAACGGCGCGATGAACTGAAAGAGTTCATCCTGAAACACCAGTATCTCCGCTTCGTATCGCTGGTCGGCGTCGACCTGCTCGGCAACGACACCGACGAGCGGATACCCATCGAATACTTCCTGAAGAACCTCGAAGAGATCTTCTCGGGCGGCGTCCAGACCGACGGCTCGTCGGTCAACCTCCCCGGCATCGCCGAACTCAACGACGCGAAGGTCGATTTCATCATCGACTTCGACCGCCGCTGGTGTATCGACTACAACCCCGACCTCCCCGACGAGAACAACCTGCCGACCGGTACGATACGGATCCCGGTCTATTTCCGTCACCATGAGAAATTCTACTGCTCCCGCTCGGTCCTGCGCGACACCCTCGAACACCTGAAAAGCGAGGTGCGGACGCTTGTCGCGGGCGATACTAAGTTCCTCGCGGCGCACGGTATCGCGGCGGGCGACATCAGCGATATCTACTTCACCCTCGGGACCGAGATAGAATTCTGGGTCTCTTCCCCCGCCCAGCAGGTCTCCCAGCGCGAACTCAAGGTGACCCAGTCGCTCAAGGAATCGTACTGGAAACGGACCCGCGGCGAGATACGGACCTGCCTTGAGGAGTCGCTGATGCTCCTCCAGCGCTACGGGCTCGAACCGGAGATGGGCCACAAGGAAGTGGGCGGCGTCAAAGGGAAGATATCGGAGGCGGGCCGCCTCCACGATGTCATGGAACAACTTGAGATCGACTGGCGTTTCAGCGATCCGCTCCAGTCGGCCGACAACGATATCCTCGCCCGGTTCGCCATCAAGGACACCTTCATGCGGCACGGCCTCGCGGTCTCTTTCGTCGCCAAGCCGGTCGACGGCATCGCGGGGAACGGCAAGCACATGCACATCGGACTCGGCCTCAAACTGGCCGACGGCCGCAAGATGAACCTGTTCGACCCCAACGACCCCGACCTGCATCTCTCCAACTACGGTTACGGCGCGGTGATGGGCATTCTGCGCAACTGGGAGGCGGTCAACCCGTTCGTCTCGCACTCCAATTCGGCGCTCAAACGGCTCCAGCCCGGCTTCGAGGCGCCGGTGTCGATAGTCGCGTCGCTCGGCCGCGATCCAAAAAGCCCGTCGCGCAACCGCACGGTACTGGCGGGACTCGTCCGCGGCGACAGCCCGCTGTCGATACGGTTCGAGGTGCGCGCCCCCAACCCGCACACCAACACCTACCTCGCCGCCGCCGCGATGTACCTCGCAATGCTCGACGGGATGTGTTACGCCGCCGGGAAGGAGCCGGCGAAACTCCACAAGGAACTGGCGAAAAAACAGGGCGATAAGGCGGGCTATCTCGACACCGACCGCGAATATCTGTCGGAAGAGGATATCTTCGAACACTACACCGCCGAGGAGCGGACCGCACGCTACGGCAAAAGTCCCTCAACGGTCTGGGAGATACTGACCCACATCGAAAAGATGCCCAAACTCTACGAAGGGACGCCGATGAACGCCCCGGTGGTGAGGTCGTTCCACATCTCGGCACTCAACAAATGGATCATCGACATCTGCGAGAAGGAACTCGACGGCATCCGGCGCGAACTTATCGAGATGCGCCGTTACCCGACCGCCGAGAACAAACTGGACGAAAAACGGTGGGGTGAATTCGAGACGCTCCGCAACGACCTCATCAAGGACGACGAACGGCGTGACAGCCTCGTGACGCAACTGCTCGGCCTGTTCGAGAAACGGCAGTACCCGAAGGCGTCAGAATTCCTCATCGCCCTGCGCAAACGGGTCGCTCAGGCCCGCGAGAATTACCGTCTCTATGTCGGGAATATCCTGTAAGGAATTGGCACCTTAGTTATCGTAGATAACACTCAAGAAAATGTCACCCGCCGCACTCGGGTTCCCATCGAAAGAACCTTTGGTACTCCCCATCACATAGATTTTTCCGCCACTATCGACCGCAACGGAACTTCCCGCGTCAGCATCGCTTGTTCCCCACTGCTTCGTCCATACTTTCGTCCCATCGGCGCGCCACTTGGTAAGAAAAACATCCCACCATCCTTGCGTCGGGTTGCCGTCGACGGACCCGCCGGTGCGACCAGTCACATATATATTCCCGCTACCATCGACCGCAACGGCTTCCCCATAATCATAATCATCGGTCCCCCATTGCCTCGACCAATCCTTTGTCCCGTCAGCCTTCCATTTGACAAGGAAACTGTCGTACCATCCCATGCTCGGGTTGCCGTCATAGGAGGCGGCGGTGTATCCCGCCACATAGATGTTCCCGCCTTTGTCAATAGCAACGGAGGTCTCGATTCCCGTCCCATAGGCGAACATACCTAACTGCTTCGTCCATGCCTCCGCTCCATCGGGTTTCCACTTCGTAAGAACGAGTGGCACGCCTTCCGTTAAATTGACATCGAAGACGTCTCCCGCCACTACCGCCACATAGATGTTCCCGCTGCCATCCAGCGCAATAGAATAGCTGCGATCTTCATTGGCCGTTCCCCACTGTCTGACCCAGCCCTTCGTACCGTCACTGTTCCACTTCGTAAGAAAAACATCACTGCTCCCCGCATTTTGATTTCCATCGAAAGAACCGGCGGTACTCCCTGTTACATAGATGTTCCCGCTCCCGTCAACCGCAACTGAGCTGCCTTCGTCACCGTTACTCGTCCCCCACTGTTTAGTCCATGCCTTCGAGCCATTCGGATTCCACTTCGTAAGAAAAATGTCATTGCTTCCTGAAAGCGAATTCCCATCGAGAGACCCAGCCGTGTACCCCGTTACATAGATATCCCCGCCACCGTCGATCACAACGGATTTGCCTCGCTCATCATTACCCGTTCCCCATTGCTTCGTCCACGCCTTTGAGCCAGTTGCGTCCCACTTAATAAGAAAAATGTCGTCTCCGCCCGCGCTTGCGTTGCCATCGAAGTCTCCTGCGGTAACACCCGTCACATAGATATTCCCGCTACCATCGACCGCAACGGAGGTACCGTCATCATCACCGGTCCCCCATTGTTTCGTAGTCCGCCGCACGACCCACTGACCGTCAACACATTCAGCGACCACTCCCGCATCCACCTGCCATGCACTATCGGCACAAGAAGGGGTATCGGCATCGGGCATAGTGTCAATATCGGGCGTATCGGTATCAGCAGTGTCGTTAGTAATGATGCTCACAAAAATGTCATATCCTCCCGCACTCGGCTTGCCATCGAGCGAACCATAGGTGCGGCCCGTCACATAGATATTTCCGCCACTGTCGATCGCAACGGAATTCGCCTCATCATCACCGATTGTTCCCCATTGCGTCGTCCATACCTTCGTTCCGTCGGCCTTCCACTTGTTAAGGGAAATGTCATATCCTCCCGCATTGGGGTTATCCACGGGGGGATATCTGGTGTCCCCAAGCACATAGACATCCCCGTCACTATCAATCGCTATGGAGCGCCCCTCGTCATAATCACCGGTCCCCCACTGTTTTGTCCATATCTTCAGCCCGCTGACATGCCACCGGGTAAGAAAAACATCTCTTGATCCCGCAGTTGGGTTGCCATCGACGGAACCGCTGGCATATCCCGTCACATAAATACTGCCGCTACCATCAACAGCGACAGAATATCCTCGTTTATTATAAGCTGGGGTATATGGGCTTGATCCCCACTGTTTCGTCCATCCGGAGGTCCCATCGGCCTGCCACTCGGTAAGAAAGATGTAATATTCCTCACTGCTTGTCATGCCGGTGTCGATCACCGCATAGGCCTCTCCCGTCACATAGATATTCCCGTCGTTACCGACCGTAAGGGAGTACCCCCAAGAGTCCGTGTACCCAGCTCCCAATATATTCCACTGCCTTGTCCACTCTTTTGTCCCGTCGGCCTGCCATTTGGTAAGAAAAATGTTATAGTAATGTCCCTCTCTCGCGTTCCCGTCCAAGGCACCTCCCGTATAACCCGTCACATAGATGTTCC
>ERZ1645192.5079-NODE-5079-length-10284-cov-5.795972_pt1 | contig 10284 bp, 11 predicted proteins | sample MGYA00575354_ERZ1645192 | MGnify/ENA primary metagenome ERZ1645192 (study PRJEB40844, sample SAMN11349763) | freshwater sediment metagenome | isolation source: river sediment | host: Sediment | place: India: Faizupur Khadar , New Delhi | collected 2017-02-21 ...
AAAGTTATCTTAAGAATCCAAGATTTAATTATGCCTACAATTGCGATATTATGGAGGACGAGAGTTATGAAATATTTTTTTGCCAAATAAAATTACCTTCAGCGGAGCTTCTTGGAAAAAAGCCCAGACTAAAAGAATCTCTTGATTTTGAAAGAGGACAGGATCCTAAACAAAGTCTTGGTCTTGGAATAAAAGAAAAAATTCGTCAGGGAATGATTGGATTATTAAATAGCTCCAGAGGATCTAAAGAAGTTGCGGATACAAGAATTTCGACAATTAATCTATTACATAATCGAGATGAATCGTGGTTAGAAATAAGTGATTATGGAACTAGAGATTTCGAGGATGTTTTTTATTCTTTTTTATCTCATGAATATTTTAAAGAACTTTATGTAAAAGCAAAGCCACAAAGGTTTAAAAGTTCTTGGAAAAATGACTGGAAAGCGATCATCAAAGATGAATATAGAGAATTTTTCAAAGCTTGTTTTGATCAAGAAGGATTTATCATAGAATCTGTTAGTTTTGAAAGGGGAATAGATCCAATGGATAAAATGAGTATTGGAAGAGTTGAAGAAAGAAGACAAAAGCTTATTGACGAAATTACATCGGAAGATCCCTTAAAATGGTCAGGAAGCTCTGTTTTAGCTCATCTTTTAAGAACTAGATTTCCTTTTTATTGGGATAGAGAAAAATTTGAAAAAGAAAGCATTGAAGATCTTCAACATTATCTAAAGTATATTCAAAAATGGAATAAAATCGACAAAAGATTTAAAGTATTTGATGGTCCTGCTTCAACAGTTCAAGAGAACCTATGAGTCTTAAAGATAAATTAATAAAAGAAGCCTTTGGAAAACTCCAAAAATCAATCGAGAAATTTAAAGGGTTTTTAAAAAAACCTGCAGTTCTTCTCGCTTTAAAAATTGCTGCTTTTACCTTACTGAATAAACTCCTTAGTCAACTTCAAAAACAAATTGGTAAGAATATCACTGACGAGGAAGCTTTAAATTACGTCAAAAATAATAGGGATCTTCAAAAATTACTTGGAGAAATTGGTAATGATATTGATGAATCCTATTTAAATGAAATAGTTTTAGCTTGCGAAAATCCCGAATACTATCAGGAAGAATTTAATAACTTTCTTAAATCCCTTGGGGATAAGGATCTTTCAGCTGAAGATTATATAAAACTTTTTAATCAATCTGATGAATTTGATAATAAAATTTCAAACTCTTCTAAGATTTTTCAAGCTGCCTATAAAATAGCGGGAATTGCTCCTTGGCTTTATATGGCTTATGTATTAGTTTTAAAAATAAAAGAATTTCTTGATCAAAATGATTTGCCCTCCCCCCACAGAGGGAAATATCTCCAAAGGCTTATTCGAAATATTTCTTCTATTATTAAGCAGGGATTAAAAGATGAAAAGAAAGCACTAGGAGGAGCAAAAGGAGCATTTAAAGGTTTAGGAGCAAAAGAACGAAAACAAGCGGAAGCTTTATTGGGTTCTTTTAAAGCAATGGACGCAGTTATCTCTGGAGTTTTATTAGCTTCTTTAGTTTATGTGAATAATAGGAAAAGATTACAAAAAGAAGCTCTTGTTTCTTTTCAAGAAATAACAGCTGCTCAAATATGCGAGTCTGCCCCCGATCCCGGAGATGTAGAAATAACCCCTATTCCTCTTGTTGAACAAATTGTTTCTTGCCCTGTAGATCCGGATGAGAATATTGTTCCCCATATTCCTATTGAAGAAAAAATGGAAGTTATCTCTTGCGAAGTAGTTCTTGATCAGGATGCTTCCATAATTGAAGGTTCCCAGCCAGATATTGCTACTAAAGCTCTCTATCAGAATGACTCTAGTTCTAATTTTAATATACTTGTTAAAGCAGGAGATATTATTAGTGTTCGTTCTCCTATGGCTACTTATTTAGGAGATAGAGTTTTTTCAAATGAAAATGGTATTGTAGAAAAGATTGAACCAAATAAAATTTATATCAAAGATATTTCTGATCCCGATCAAACATATTTAGAAGAAATCATCAATAAATTAAATGAATCTTACAAAGAACAAAACGATACTAAGTTTTTCATAAGTGAATTCTATCTACCGAGTATCTATCCTGTCATGTTAAAATATTCTCCAGGTCCTTTTATATTTTATAAGACTGGAGGAGTTATAAAAAGATGGGATGGAATATTGAACGATTATAGAAAACAAAAAAAGGATTGGGATAAAAGAAATCAAAAAATTGCAGGAGAAGATAAGGTCAAATCTAAGGCTGAGGCTGAACAAATGGGGGATATACAAATTGAATTAGATGAAAGTGAACAAATTCTTTTTAAATATCTTAAAGCGGATGGAGAAAAGGGGAAAAATGAAGCAAAAATAACTAAACCAGACGAGAGGGAATATGAATTAATTGAATTTTATTTTTCCCTTGCAAATCAATTATCCTCTTATTTTGATAAGAATACTGTTGTTACAACTTTTATTAATAAAATTGATGAATTTCTTAGGGATAGGTATTTTACCGACAAATATAGTGTTAGCAAAATTAAAAGCAAAGTAAATTCCTATTGCAAGGATCTTTCCGAAGGAACTTTCTTTTCAAAGGATCCTAGCTTTTATGATGTTCTTCGCCAAAAATGGGATGAACCAAATGCTAAAATAGGAGAGCGTTTTTCCTCAGGAGAAGACTATTTATTAAGTTTACAAAAAAACAATAAGAAAACAGATGCGGAGAAAACGGCTCTTAGGAACTATATTTTGTTTCTGTTTGATTTTAGCATCGAGATAGATAAACTTATTTCGGTAAAATATTCTCCGAATAGAACCAAATGGCAACAAACTGAATTAGAAGCAAACTGGATAGAAGAATTTTTTGCTAATCTATGGAAAAGATATGAAGCTTTGCCAGGAGAAATTAATGATCTGATAAAGGAGCTTGATAGTATTTCTAGAACATTTACAACGTATTCTATTCAAGTCATAAATGGAGAACAACATCGATGCTATTCTATTGCTGATCCATCCTGTGAACCTCCTGATGAAGATGATCCATATCTTTCTCCAAAAAGTAAAAAGAGATACGGCGATATTTCTTATTGGATGCGTTATTGTGCTTTTGCTACTTTAGCCAGTGTAGCTAATCCAGCAACAAGTTGGTCAACCGGGGTTCCCCCACCAATAGGACCTATTCCATTTCCGACCGTTTATATTCCAATCAAAGCTTTTGAAAATAATTGGGGATTTATCGTTGTTGGAATTACTATAACAGGGATTTATCCTTTCCCGTGGGCTTTATTTGTAAACTGGTCTACCGAGCATCATGTTCCGTTAGCAGATCCAACAACGATGTTAAAAAGAGAGGTAGAAGCACTAAAAAAGGCATTGACAGATCAATTAAAAGAATTTAAAAAAGATCGTTTAAAAAGTTATTTAGATAAAGCTAAAATTGATATAAAAGATGCTGAAGTAAAATTAAAAGATCTTCAAAATCAGAAAAAGATCTATCAAGAAAAAAAGCCAAAGAGGGATCGTTCTGTTGAACCTAAAAAAGATATTCCAAGATATACAGAAGAACTATATCAGTGGTCATTGGTATCTGCAAGTCTAAGCGAACAAATTCTTACAACGAAAAAAGATAAAGCTCTTTTAGAACAAAAATATAAAATCATTAAAGATGCTTATGATGGCTCCTCTATAGCCCAAAATCCCGATGCGAAGATACAAGCATTACAAAAAACAGAAGATGTAATAAATAAACAATTTGCTAAACTTGATGTTTTATTAGCAAACTTGGATAATTTTTTAGCTCCTCTTCCTATTGCTACAAAACCGGAGACAGCTAATTTTGCTTTTACAATTAAAAATCCTAAGCCTATTATTAATATGGCTTCAGATATAGATCAGAATATAAATTCGGGTCCTTTGGATAAAATTGTAGAAAAATTTGAACCAAAAAATGAGGATTTAATGAAAACCAATTATGGTCCTGCTTTATCTAAGACTTTTAATAATTTCAAAGCATATAAAACATCTCTAAAATTAGCGATGCCTACAATTATTAAATCAGATCCATTTCCAAAATATGAGAATTTAAAACCTACGAATTTACCTTGGATGACATTCTTATTAAAAGAATGGGCTCCGACGGGAGCAAAAACTTATGGATTTCCTGGATTTCCTCCAGTTCCAATAGGTTAAATTCCTGTTAAATTTTTATAATGAAAAACATTTTTCGTATATTTGTAGATTGGATAAATATTAAAAAACAAAAGATATGAAGAAACTTGTTTGCGAATCTCTCGAAGAATTATACGGAGCCCCCGAAATTGAAACCCAAGAATACAGCAAAGGAGAAAGAGCCGCTTTATCCCAAGGTTTGGATGTTTTGTCCAAATCTCAATTAGCTGCTATTTATTTAGCTGCTAAAGATGCTATGGGAAGATCCGAAGATACCAAAGGCAGGGGGGATACTGGATTAACTCGTAATGCTTTAAAGATAAGTAAAGAAACCCCTACAGATTTTCAAAAATTACCTGCTCCAAGATTAGCTGATGTATTAGGTCTTAAACCTCGTACAGTTAATTACACTTTATCTAAATTTCGACTTCTTCTTCAAGGAAATCGAGAAGGGACTGAATCTAATCATTTATATGATAAAGTCATATCGGCTTTTGATGAATTTGAAAAAATGTCTCCTGGAGAAGTACATGCATTAGCTACAGAAGCTGTTGATCCAAATGCAGATTTTAGCAGATCGGAAGAATATGAAAAGGAGGTAGCATTACAAGGCCAAAAATATCGCCAAAATATCAAAGAGAGAAACCATAAAATAGGTGTAGACGCTTATAGCTTATACAATAGTTACAGACCTTTAGGAGAAAAAGCTCCTAAAAAAGTTATCGATACAATTTCTCAGAAATATAATATGTCTGCAAATGATATACGTCAGATAATTAAGACGCATCTTAAAAATGATCCATTCTTGGCAAGGAAATTTTAAGGATGAAGATAGTCCGAGAAAATATTAATTTTGAACGAGGATTAGAGCCTAAAAAATCCATGGATATTGGAAAATCCAAATTGGATAGAGAAATTATTGAAAAAACTGATTGGGCAATTGATTTAGAAAAGCATGGATTTGTATGGGAAATCATCGAATTAATAAAAGGTTATAAAGGATTTCCAATACTTATTTTAAAAAATAAACAACAAGAATCCTGGAATTATAGAGCTATTTCTACAGTTGGTATTTTTGGAGAATATGCTCCAAACCCCGAGGATGCTTTAGCAAGTGCAAAATATGCAGTTGATGCTCATATTAAAGAAGAAGAAAGAAGAATAGCAAAAATATGATTTCAGGATTAATATATTGTGCAATTTTGCCATCTGGCAAAAGATATTATGGATTTACGATGGATTTGGAACTTCGGAAGTTACATCATAAATGTCATGTAAAAGCCGGAACAAAAAATAAATTTTACAATGCTATTCGAAAATATGGATGGAATAGTATAAAATGGGAAATAATTGAAGAACATAAAGCTGAATCAAAAAAGGATCTTAAAAACATTTTATCTGAACGAGAAATTTTTTGGATTTCTGAATCGGATAGTTATCGAAGAGGATATAATATGACCATTGGAGGGGATGGGGTTTTGGGATTATCCTGGAGTAAAAATTCTCGAAACAAGCTTAGCAAAGCTCAAGAGGGAAGAACTTTATCTGAAGATCACAAGAAAAATATAGGATTAGGCGGTCTTGGCCACGAGGTTTCTAAAGAAACAAGAGAAAAAATTGGAATAAAGAATAAGGGAAATCAATATTGCTTGGGTTTAAAAAGATCGCAGGAAACCAAAGATAAAATGGCTATTTCTAAAAAGGGGGTAAATAATCCAATGTATGGTAAATCCCCATGGAATAAAAATAAGAAAAATATATGAGAGCAAAATTAGTACTCGAAGGATTCGGGCAAAAGGATCATGTGAGAATGTTAGATATAAAAACCAAAGCCGCTGGAGATCATAATAAAGAAATCTCCTTAGCAACAACGCAAGCAAAGATTATTGGCGATGCTGGAAAAGCTCAGGCAAGAGCAGAAGCAGCTGAACAAGTATTTGGTGCTGGAAGTGATATTTCTCAGATTTTCCACGACAGAGCTGTTGAGCTTGGCGGATCTGGTGTAAGATCCAAAGCTTCTAAAGCTGTACTTGCTCCTGTAGTAGCTCCTGTTGGTAAAGGGGAAAGAATTGAAAGAAAATTTAAAACTCAATATCTTCTTCCATCGGAAAGATTAGGAGGAGCTGCTCCTGAAGTTGGCCAAGCAAAAACAGGAGGGGGTGGTTTTTCAAGAGGAAATTCCGATATATTCAAAAATCTTGGTATTGGAAGATTTGCTACTCCTCCCGAAATTGGAGGTGGTCGCGTAAGAGAAGCTAGCATTTTACCTATTGGAAGAGTTAATTTCGGAACTGGGGAAGCTCAGAATTTTAACGTTTATGATACTTATAATGGAACTGCAGAAATTTGGAAAGATCATAACGATAATTATAAGGTTGTATTCACCGCTGGGGATAAACCTCTTGCTAAATTAAAGGATTGGAGAGAATTCCGTCATGATCAAACTTTTGCAAGAATGGGAAACTGGACTCTAGTAGATTACGTTCCGGTTAAAGAAATGAAAGAACTTATCCGTGTTTATGGGGGTAGCTTACCAGGATATTGTTATAAATAATTCATGAAAGCACAATTTGTTAGGGGAGGATTAAATACCCGAAAAGATATTTTAGATAGAGTTCTCAACAGAATTATTACTATTGAAATGGGATGTGCTAACGTTCAATTAACCCCTAATAAAACTTTGGATTTAAAAGATGAGGAAACTAAATTCTTTGTTGATGAATTAAAAAAAGCAAAAGTCAAATTTAAGGTTACTGGCGAAGATCGACAACTAATATATGTAACGATCTCAGGCCCAAAAGAAGCTTGGTTAAAAATCCTCCCAATGTGGGATGCCTCCGGAAGAGAGGAAAAAGAATTAGCGAAAGAATTAAAGAATTGGGATGGTAATGAAGATGAATTGTGGGAGATTATTTGTTAATGAAAATAGTTAAAGAACATATTGATTTTGAACGTGGTCTTGACCCAAAAACTTCTATGAGAATTGGTCAAGCTTCAAAATCATTTGAGGATTCAAGGGAAGCCGGAAGATATGTAAAAGATAATTTATTCCAAATCACCGGATTTAAAAAAATTGCTATTGTTACTATTCAGGATGATATGCAAATGAATCCCCAATTAAAAGAAAAACTTGAAAAATGGTATCAAGAAAACAAATATCGAATAGAAGATGAAAGCGAAGAAGATTATTGGGATGAATTTGTTGACTGGGATGCTGTAAGATATGGGGGAACTCCATGGGAATAGTTAGAGAAAATATAGAATTTCAACGTGGTTTAGATCCTAAACAGTCTATGGATATTGGATTTATTCATAAATGGATAAATCTAAAGAAGGGGGATTTATTTAAAATCAAAAGAGATTTTACAACAGGCTCCGATAATCGTTTGGATGATTCTAAACGCTATAATACTTTTCAAAAAGGAGATTATCTTATCATCAATGATCCGGGACAGCAATATGAGGATGGCAATATAGGATTTACTGCTTTTATAGGAACTGATAGAGTACGTTCGAATGACGATAAATTTCTCTGGGGGGCTCCTTTACAATTTGAAGAAAGATTACAAAAAGTAAGTCGAATAGGAGAAGCTCAGAATTTCCAAAGAGGATTAGATTCTAAAAAATCAATGAGGATTGGACAATCTGAAGTTATACCAAAAGATATTGATTGGGATTTAAATCCCCTGGAAGATAAATTTTATGAATTTATTTCTGTGGCCGAATTTATACCAGATTGGAAAGGTATACCTATTTTAGTTGTAAGAGTTAAAGATAAAGATACTAAGGAAACCGGATATTATGCTGTTACAAACACGGGTCTTGGCAAAACAAATTTTACAGTTTATGGGCCCCAAAGAGCTTTACTTAATATAAAAAACAACTTAAGATATAATGGGAAGATTAAAGAGTCCTTGGATTTTGAACGTGGACAAGATCCTAAAGATTCTATGAAAATAGGAAGATTCGGAGAACGAGATATTAAAAAGACCCTGGATCGATTAGTTGAAATAAGAGGCGGAGAATATAAAATAAATTATATAAAAGATTGGGGAAATCGAACCCCTTATGTTGAAGGAACATATTTTATGGCTCCTGTATATAATAAAGTTTTCAGAGCAGATAATTTATTCATTCGATATTATCCTGCTCAAGGAACCTCATTAGATTATTTTACTTATGGGTATCGTATCGAGGGAAAAGTAATGCTCGAAAAAATTCTTACAACTGCAGACGAAGGATTAAAAATGATTCTTAGTCATATAACGGTATATCCTCATGATTCAGCAAACGAAGCTCAGCACTTTCAAAGAGGGTTAGATCCGATGAAAGCTATGAAGATAGGTAAAAACTTTCTTGCCTATAAAAAGGGAGATAAAGTAAAAGTTTGGGTTCCCTGGGAACAAAGATTAGTAGAAGTTCGAGTATATGAAGACGAAAGAACAGATTCAGACGGAAAACCAAAAATAGAAAAAATGTTCTCAAGTACAAGACCTTCTTGGGAAGTTCGAAGAATATGGATTCGATATAATGGTGAAGTTAGAACAGCAAATCTTGCTATTAATCCAGAAAATCCAGAACAAGATAAATGGATTATTCACCAATAATTACCAAATTGATAATGGGATTCTTTTCCACCTCTTAGATTGCGGAACCCATACATACAAATAATTTTCATCAACTGATATATGAGTTTTAGGATCCACCGGAAGGGATTCAGGTGGTAATTCTGCTATTTCATTCTGTTCAGAAAATTTAACCGCTGTAACATTTCTTTTAAGAATATCTTCATCGATACTAATTTGAAGAATTTTACCTAATTTTTCAATTGAAATAATACCGGATTTTCTCCACTCATTAGAATCAACGGGCAAAAAAGAAGTATTGGGATTAGCAGATTCAACTTTATTTTCTTTATAGAATCTATTTTCCATTTGGGGAATATTTAACTTCTAAATCAAATTCGTTTTGTAATATTGTTTGGATCAAATCCATTTGCTCCATAGTGCAATTCATTTTTTGGCAATTTTCGGTAAAAGCTTTTGAAGGATCCTCCTTATCAAAATAAATTTTCATAAGAGTTCCTTTTAATGCAAAACCTGCTCGGTCTTCAGGTCTTCCAAATAAATGCCACATTGTAGAATGAAATTCATTATGAAGATCTTGAATCATTGCAAGCATTTTAGATCCTAAACCCATTGCTTTCTTTGGATCGAGGCCTCTTTCAAAATTGATATTTTCTCTAACTATAGACATGAGTTCCTAATATTGTTGAATCTAATCCTACTGCATCAGTGAGAACTTCAATATCATATAAGCATTCCATTCTCGCACCCCCGCATAATATAGCTCTTTTACCTTCGGATTTTAGCTTTTCAAAAAGCCCAAATAATTTTTCTTCAAATATAAACCAAGGATGATTTCCATCTACAAATAAAAACCATTGACGTTTAGGTTCTGTTCCAGCTACAAATAAATCGCCACTCTGAAAATCCTCTTCTTCAAATGCTTTTTTCAATTTAGCTCTATCTTTATCTGAAAAATCATAATGATCTACATCATCCTCGTCTAATATTCCTCCATATTCCTTTCTAATTGCATCTTTTTGGTTTGGAAATTTAAAATCTGGGGTATTAACATCCACAGCATCCCATATTTGATAAACTTCATCGAATGTTTCGCATAATTCGAATATTCCATCTACATATTCATCTGTAACAGATTTAAAATGAACTTGAACATCAACTACAATTAAAACATCTTTCATTAAACAATTGAAAAAGATAAAGTTGCCTGAAAATCTGTATCAAATGGAACAGGAAGCAATCCAGTCCATTCTAAATTTCTAATTCCAAAATATAAAGATTGAGAAGAGGAGGCAGCCACAGAAGCATTAAATACCCCATTAGCTAATTGCTCCTGAATAATTGGCGGGGTTTGTAGACTTGACCAGATAACAAAATAAGGAGAAGTCCCGTCCCATAATATAAAATCCGAAATAATTATATTAATAAAAAAAGCTTCGTTGTTTGATAAAATCCATTCTCCCCCGCCGAATTCATCTTTGGCTTCTATAAAAGCTGATCCAGCAGAATATGCCACGG
>ERZ1645192.5087-NODE-5087-length-10278-cov-6.463171_pt1 | contig 10278 bp, 9 predicted proteins | sample MGYA00575354_ERZ1645192 | MGnify/ENA primary metagenome ERZ1645192 (study PRJEB40844, sample SAMN11349763) | freshwater sediment metagenome | isolation source: river sediment | host: Sediment | place: India: Faizupur Khadar , New Delhi | collected 2017-02-21 ...
CCAAAGCAATCATTTAAAGGCTTATGGAATCGCTTACTGGACATTAACTAAAGGTATCGATATGAGTTGGTTATTAAATTATCGCGGAGGCAGTTTTCTATGTGATTACAATCAAAGTATTGAGAATGAATGTATGATTAGAGGTGTAAGTTATCAAGTCATTGCCGATGTACAAGCTTCCGCTATACTTTCAGAAATAGCACAAGCGGATGCAAATATGAATGAAATAAAATTAACAAAAGCACCTAAAATTGCCGTCTATTCACCGAAAAACAAACTCCCCTGGGATGATGCTGTTACTTTGGTGCTTACGTATGCGGAGATACCTTATGATGTTATTTACGACGAAGAAGTGATAAGTGGTATACTACCTACTTACGATTGGTTGCATTTGCATCATGAAGATTTTACCGGACAATATGGAAAATTCTGGGCGAATTATCGGAACGCAGAATGGTATATTAATGATGTAAGAGAAAACGAAACTACGGCTCGCAAATTAGGCTTCACTAAAGTATCTCATTTAAAATTAGCCGTTGCTAAAAAGATACGCGATTTTGTTGCAGGTGGAGGATATATGTTCGCCATGTGTTCTGCTCCGGACAGTTACGATGTCGCTCTTGCTGCCGACGGCATAGATATTTGTGATATCCCTTTCGATGGGGATCCCATGGATCCTAACGCACAAAGTAAATTAAACTTTGACAACACTTTTGCATTCCAGAATTTTAAAATTACTACAAATCCTTATGAGTATGAGATTTCAAATATTGATATAAATCCTACTACTCATTTAATGAATAGAAACAATGATTTTTTTACTCTTTTTGAATTTTCCGCCAAATGGGACCCTATCCCTACCATGCTCTGTCAAAATCATTATCAGGTCATACGTGGATTTATGGGTCAAACCACAGCCTTTAATAAAAATATAATAAAACCTAATATTACTATTTTAGGCGAATCAAAAGGCTTTAATGATGTGAGATACATTCATGGAGCATATGGTAAAGGTACATTTACTTTTTTCGCCGGTCATGACCCGGAAGATTATCAACATTTTGTCGGAGACCCACCTACAGATTTAAATCTATATCCTAATTCTGAAGGATATAGATTAATTTTAAATAATGTTTTATTTCCTGCAGCAAAGAAAGAAAAACAAAAAACCTGATTTTTATTTTGTTTTTAATTTTTCATTTTCAATCAAAGCAAAGGTAAGAGTTCCTTTTGCACATAACTCACCTTTGACTTTAGCAATACTATCTACAATAAAAATCAAGCCTTTATTATTTGTAATTTTTGATGTTATTTCTATCAAATCACCCGGTCGCACTTGTTTTTTAAACCTAACATTGTCAATACCGGCATAGAAGGGTGTTTTTCCTTTTAACAAATCACCGATTAACAAACAACAGGATTGAGCCATGATTTCACAAAGTATCACTCCCGGCACGATGGGATTACCGGGAAAATGTCCTTTTAAAAAAAATTCTTCTCCACTTATTTTGTAATAGGCGTGCGCAATATTATGTTCATCAATAATAATCTCATCTACCAATAGCATAGGTTCCCGATGTGGAATATACGTTTTAATCTCTTCTTTTTTCATGTTTATGAAAACTATAATTGAAAGTCGTAAGATATCTTAAATTTTACGTATTACGATGCTGCCGTTATGTCCGCCAAATCCAAGTGAATTAGACATGGCAATAGTAATTTTTGTTTTTCTAGCTTTCAGGGGTACATAGTCTAAATCGCATTCAGGATCCGGTTCAAGTAATCCAATTGTCGGTGGAATAATTGATTCCCGTAAAGCTAAAACAGAGGCAATTAATTCTGCTCCTCCGGCAGCTCCCAACATATGTCCTGTCATGGATTTAGTAGAGCTAATCATTGCTTTTCTTGCAGCTACTTCACCCAAAGCTACTTTAATGGCGAGCGTCTCTGTTTTATCATTTAAAGGAGTACTAGTTCCGTGTGCATTGATATATAATATATCTTCATCTGTAAAACGAGCTTCATCCAATGCAAGTTTCATGGCTCTAGCTGCAGTTGTTGCATCAGGTCTTGGAGCTGTGTAATGATATGCATCACAAGTATTTCCATATCCACATACTTCCGCATATATGTTTGCATTTCTTGCCTTAGCATGTTCATATTCTTCTAATATCAATACACCGGCACCTTCACTTAACACAAATCCTTGACGACGTATATCAAATGGAATGGATGCACTTAAAGGATCTGTGCTTCGTGATAATGCTTTAGCATTTGCAAATCCTCCAATAGCAAGTGGAACTACCGATGCTTCCGTTCCTCCTGCAATGATAGCATCTGCATACCCATGTTTAATAGTTCTGTAAGCTTCTCCAATAGAATGAGTTCCTGTTGCACATGCTGTAACAATAGGCAAACACGGACCTTCAGCTCCATAAGAGATAGCCACATTCCCGGCTGCTATATTTGATATCATTGTTGGAATAAATAACGGAGATACCCATCCCATTCCATTTTCCAATAATTTTTTACTTTCTGAGTAAAATGTATGTATTCCTCCTACTCCGGAACCTATATAAACACCCAAGCGCTCGGGGGCAATTTCCAATTTACTGTCATCCATAGCTTGTTTTGAAGCTACTAATGCATAATGTGTAAATAAATCTGACCTTCTTATTAATGATTTATCAATTCCATACTCTTCAGGATTAAAATTCTTGACTTCTCCGGCTATTTTAACCGGAAAATCTCCTATTGGAAAAGAAGTAATTTCTCCAATGCCGCATATTCCATTTTTTAAATTATTCCAATACGTAGTTATATCATTTCCTATTGGGGAAACAATTCCCATCCCTGTAATCACGACTCTTTTCATATAATTAATTTTCTTGTTATTACTTATTAACTCCTAAATTATTTTTTTATTTCAGACCATGACAGTAAACAAGCTCCGGTTGTAATACCTGCACCAAAGGCAGTCATTAACAATAAATCTCCCTCCTTTAATTTATTTTGTTTGTTTAGCTCATCTAATAAAATAGGAATACTTGCTGAAGCTGTATTACCATAATGCTCAAGATTATGTGGAAATTTTTCTTCCGGTTGATTCACCTGCTGACGAATGGCGTCAATAATTCTAATATTTGCTTGATGACATACAAAGTATTTTATATCATCTGCTGTTAAACCTGTTTTATTAAAAATATAATTTATATCTGAGATAGATCCTGTAACAGCAAATCTAAATACTTCTTGCCCATTCATAATTAACGGAGCTGTTTCTTCTTCTTTTTTAACAAAAGGATTATACTCTAATTTACGACGATAAAACAAAGCTCCCGGATTTGAAGTAGTAGACAAATGTACCGCTTTCAAGTCATCTTTTCCATTAGAAACAACAATAGCTGCTGCACCATCGCCAAATAAAACACTGGCGTCACGTTGCTTCCAATCGACTATACGAGAAGGTTCTTCTGCACATATAATCAATATATTTTTTGCTCTATTTGTTTTTAACATTGCATCCGATACATCTAAAGCATATACAAAGCCTGCACAGGCCGCATTAAAATCAACACAAGGACAAGTAGTCCCTAAATCTCCTTGTATAATACTACTTAATGAAGGAGTTACATAACTATTGACAAGATTAGAACATAATAAAAAGTCAATATCTGAAGGATTTAATTTTGCATCTTCTATAGCAATTTTTGCTGCTTGTATAGCTAAATCTTTTAAATACTCCGTAGATATAATTCTTCTTGTTTTTACACCTGTACGACTGACTATCCATTCATCACTCGTATCTAAAAACTCCGCTAACATATCGTTAGTAACAACTAATGAAGGCAAAGCACTTCCTGTTCCAATAATTCTCATAATGCATTTTTATTTATTACACATTTAAAGCTTAAAAAGTATTTTATATTTTCAAGTGCTGCAAAGAAAAATGTTTTTTTTGTTCAAGCCTTCAAAAAAGGGATAAGACAAGAGTAAATGGGATAAAAATAAACATTTAGGGATAAAATTCAAAATATAGGTATATTTCATTAATAAAAGCGTTTTCTTGTTATTTTTTTATATACTTTTGCTGTCTATTTATACAATAAACATGAGTAAAAACACACCTAGATTCTTAACGGAAAAAGTAAATATTATCAAATTTTTACTTTTCGTAACTTTTTTTGCAATTACATTCATCTTTATTTATAAACCATTTGGAGGTACAAAAATATGGCAAAATATAATTGGCAAAGAATCACCGTTATTATATATGAGTTTGCTGGTAATTATTGGCTTTATTGTTTTAATCATAAGCAGAATAACACTTTACAAAACACAAAAAATATATAACATAAGTTATTTGTTTTATATAGTATGGATGATAGCTGAAATATCTTTCATTACTATTACTTGTACTTTTGTTGCATGGGCTATCAATGAAAATGACACTCACTTCTTTAAGATACTACCTCGAACATTTTATTATACTGTTTCAATTTTACTCATCCCATATACTATTTTTTGGCTTTACTTCTCTTTGAAAGAACACGAGAAAGTACTACAAAAATTAGAAACAGATAATAATAATGAAATATCTGATAATAGCGCAAAAGACCTCATTAATTTCAGAGATGAAAAAGGAAATTTGCGTTTATCGGTTAAATTAGACCATCTTTATTATTTAGAATCGGCAAATAATTACATATATATATATTACGAGAATAATAAAAAAGAACTTTCAAAATGTACCTTACGAAGTTCTTTGAAAATTATTGAGGATACATTTCCCGATAGTGGATTAATCCGATGCCATCGTTCTTACATGATTAATTTTAAAAAAGTGAAAGTATTACGCAAGGAAAAGGATGGTCTGCAAATAGAATTAGACACAAACAACATCTCCGATATCCCCGTTTCCAAAACCTATGTAGATGAAATGTTAAAATTATTTTCAAAACATTCTGTCTAATCAGCTAAATGTAAGCATAAACATTTTCAATTCATTTTCTTCAATAAAACATGTTCGTTAAAGCTTAATTTCTTTATGATATTTTGTGTTATTTACAGTTTTTTATGTACTTTTGCAGCCTAAAAATAAAAGATATCTATGAGTTCATTATTAGATAAATTAGAGATAATTCATTCTCGCTGGTTGGAAATAGAAGAAGAAATAGCACAACCTGATGTGATGACAGACATGAAGCGTTTTGTTAAATTAAACAAAGATTATAAAGATTTGCAAGCAGTAGTTGATGTATACAAAGAATATAAAAATGTACTTAGTAATATTAAAAATGCCAAAGAAGTACTTCAAAACGAAAAAGATGACGAGTTTCGTGCTATGGCAAAAGAAGAGTTATTCTCACTCAATGAACGTTGTGAACAACTTGAAACAGAAATTAAACTTCTACTGATTCCATCTGATCCACAAGATAGTAAAAATGCGATTGTCGAAATACGCGCCGGTACTGGTGGCGATGAAGCCAGCATTTTTGCAGGCGATTTATTTCGTATGTATTCCCATTATTGTGAAAATAAAAATTGGAAAATAGACGTTGTTTCCGTAACAGAAGGAACTGTTGGTGGATTTAAAGAAATTGTTTTTAATGTAATGGGCGAAAAAGTGTATGGATTATTAAAATACGAATCCGGAGTACATAGGGTGCAACGTGTGCCACAAACCGAAGCACAAGGTAGAGTACATACTTCTGCTGCTTCTGTTGTTGTTTTACCCGAAGCCGATGAATTTGATGTAGATTTAAAAGAAAAAGACATACGAAAAGACACCTATTGCTCTTCAGGCCCCGGTGGTCAATCAGTAAACACTACCTATTCTGCTATCCGTTTAACCCATATTCCTACCGGTATTGTAGTGGCTATTCAAGATGAAAAATCTCAAATTAAAAATTACGAAAAAGCCCTAAAAATATTACGTACCCGAATTTATGAAATGGAATATCAAAAATACTTAGATGATATTTCAACCAAACGAAAAACAATGGTTTCTACCGGTGATCGCTCTGCTAAAATCAGAACATATAATTACCCTCAAAACAGGGTTACCGATCATAGAATAAATTTAACCATGTATAATCTCAACGGATTTATCAATGGAGATATCCAAGAAACTATCGAAGCACTTCAAGTCGCTGAAAATGCAGAAAGATTAAAAGCTGCTGTAAATGCATAACATAAAAAGAAATGAAAATTGCCATTTTCCCCGGATCATTTGATCCAATAACCAAAGGTCATGAAAACATTGCAATCAAAGCTGCCTCTTTGTTTGATATACTTTATGTAGCAATCGGTGAAAATTCAGAAAAAAAATATATGTTTTCTCAAGAACAACGGCTTGACTGGTTAAAAACAACCTTTGCAGCGAATTCAACTATTAAATGCGTATTGTATTCCGGTTTAACCGTTGATTATTGCAAACAACACAATATTAATTATATTGTAAGAGGCATTAGAAATATATACGATTTTGAGAATGAAACTGCTATTGCTGAAATAAATAAACATTTGTATCAAAGGATAGAAACCGTATTTTTACTTCCTGATAAGCAATACCATCATATTTCTTCTTCAATTGTAAAAGAAATTATTCGGAACAATGGGCCCATCAAAGATTTTATTCCGGACGCAATAAAATTGTAAATAAGTATTATGAAATTATTTTTCATTTACATAAGCATATTTTTTAACCTACTTTTATCAAGTAATCTCTATGCATTAAACCCTGTTACTATGATGGGGAAAGCTTCTTTTGCCAAAGGTAAGGAAATTTGGTTGTATCGTTATGACGATTTACTCAATAAAAACAAGGTATTCATTACAAAAACTATAGTTAACGATTCCGGCAATTTCTTTGTACAAGTTCCCATTCTGGAAACTCAAGAATTACTTATATGTTTTAATACAACAGAAGGCAGTCTATTTGTTGAACCCGAAAAATACTATTCGATTACACTTCATACCAATGAACAACTAATTAATCGTATTGATGCAAAAAGCATAGGAAATACTATACAAATTGAAATACATAATGCAGACACCAATGAACTCAATTGGAAAATCAATTATTTCAATCAGTTTTACAACTACTTTTTATACAAACATTCACTACCTATTCTTAATATGGTCAAACAATCTATTTACGATAGTTTATTACAAATAATGACGGATAAATTCCCATTTAGTTCTGATAACAACGACTTTTATTCTGTGTATGTAAAATTTCGTGTTGCAGAAATCGAACGAATGTATTATAAAAAAAGCCCTCATAGAATTTATATTAAGTATTTAGATAATAAATACATCCATTATCATAACCCGGCTTACATAGATTTTTTTACTGCATTTTTCAACAACTATTTATATTCGGGTTCAAAACAAATCACTAAAGAAATACTTCATCAAGACATTAACCATTTAAATAATTATTTCAAACTCTTAGATGATATGGGAAAAGACCCGATTCTGGTAAATGAAATTATTCGTGAAATGGCATTAATTCAAAATTTAGCTAATTTATTTGCTTATTACGATGAGTTTAACCAAAACAATATTTTATCTTTACTCAAACGTTTATCGGTAACTACCAAATTTCCGGAACATAAAATAATGGCAGAAAATAAAATAAAAAGTTTAACTAATTTACAAGTAGGAAGTAAAGCTCCCGAATTTACCGCAATTGACATCCACAACAATACGGTTTCATTGTCCGACTATAAAGGAATATATGTGTTTCTGCATTTTTTCACGAAAGATTGTGAAGAATGTATTCGTGAAATGCTAATCATTAAAAATTTATTTGAAACATACAATGGAAAAGTCCAATTTATAAGTGTAATGCTTGATTTTGAGCCTACACAATTGTATCATTTCGTGAATGCATATCCTGATTTTAAGTGGAAATTTGTACATTTTAATAATGATTTTTCTTTTATAGAAAACTACAAATTATATGCTTTACCTTTAGGAATGTTAATTGATAGTAACGGACAAATAATTTCCTATCCAAGTCCTACTTCCACTGAACTTGGAAATTTCTTTTCATCCCATTTTAAAAGTTACATTCCTCAAACATCACCTCCTAAATAAAGGGATATTATAACATTAAGAATTAAAAATTATTTTTAAAAATAGAGATTTATATATAAAAATAGTACTACCTTTGCATAAAATTTTCTACGATTTAAAAAAAACGTAAACTTAATATAATCAACAAATAAAAAAATATCTGTTATGGAATTAAAAAAAATAATCGCCGAATTAGAGGCAAAAAACCCAGCTCAACCATTATACATTCAAGCAGCAAAAGAAGTGCTTGAAACCATTGTAGATTTCGTTAACGAAAATCCAAAATACGATAAATATGCTATCGTAGAAAGAATTTTGGAACCGGAAAGAATCATTAAATTTAAAGTTACTTGGGTTGATGATAAAGGTAATATCCAAGTAAATCGCGGATATCGTGTTCAACACAATATGGCTATCGGACCTTACAAAGGAGGTATCCGTTTTCATCCAAGTGTAAATGAGGATTCCATGAAATTTTTGGCTTTTGAACAAACTTTTAAAAACTCATTAACAACTCTACCTATGGGTGGCGGTAAAGGTGGTTCCGATTTCAATCCTCAAGGAAAATCGGAAAATGAAGTGATGCGCTTCTGCCAGTCTTTCATGACCGAATTACAAAAATATATTGGACCTGAAACCGACGTTCCTGCAGGTGATATAGGCGTTGGCGGTCGTGAAATCGGTTTTATGTTCGGACAATATAAACGTTTACGCGAACATCACGTTGGCGTATTAACCGGGAAAGGTTTGGAATGGGGTGGCTCTTTGGTTCGTCCAGAAGCTACCGGTTTTGGTGCTGTTTATTTCTTACAAGGTATGATTAAAACCAACAAAGATAAAATTGCAGGCAAACGCGTTGCATTATCCGGTTTTGGTAATGTTTCCTGGGGTGCTGCCCTTAAATTGGCTGAACTAGGAGCTAAAGTAGTTACTATCTCCGGTCCTGACGGTTACATCTTAGACGAAGAAGGTATCACTACTCCAGAAAAAATTGCTTACATGAATGAATTACTTCAAACACGTAACAATGTGGTAGCTCCTTTCGCTAAAAAATTCAAATCTGCAAAATTCTTTGCCGATAAAAAATCATGGGAAGTGAAAGTTGATGTAGCTATTCCTTGTGCTATCCAAAACGAATTAAATGATAAAGATGCCGCTCTTTTAATTAAAAACGGTGTTAAATACGTTGTCGAAGCATCCAATATGGGTTGTACTGCCGAAGCTGTTACCGCTTTACAAAAAGCAAAAGTTAGCTTTGCCCCCGGTAAAGCTGCAAATGCAGGTGGTGTGGCTACTTCCGGTTTGGAAATGTCACAAAATTCAATGAAACTTGCCTGGACTGCTAAAGAAGTAGATGAAAAATTACATGGTATTATGGATAATATTCACGATAATTGTGTAAAATTCGGCAAAGAAAAGAACGGTTACATCAATTACGTTAAAGGTGCTAATATAGCAGGCTTTATTAAAGTTGCCGAAGCTATGATTGCCCAAGGTGTTGCTTACTAAGTATTAGTATCAAAATACTAAAAAGAGGACATTGTATGATGCCCTCTTTTTTTATTCTTTAACTAAAGTATGTTGCTTTTTGTTAATTCTATACTTTTTTATTCTTTTCATAAAGATTTCTATCCATCCCGATATGGCAAAAGACGACACAATAAGAGCGATACCATTCAAAACGGTCATATCATCATTAAATTCCGGTGTAATATAAAATCCGTCAATAGCAAAACAATATCCTAATATGGCTAAGCAACCTAACATAATAAATATTTTACTTAAAAAAAATAAAAAACTTTATAAACTAAACATTAAACCATCTTCTTTTTATTATTTGGTTTTTAAATGAAAAAGAAACCAAATATTCCTATGATTAAGAGTATTATTCCACTAAAAAGACTTACCAGCATTTTATTTTTGTATTTTTGATAAAAAATAAATATTAGCAAAATTACATAATATTATCCAATTACACATAGAAGGATAAAAACTTTTTTTATATATGAACTATCATCCCAAAAAAATCAACTTTTCATTCAAGATTATGTATTATTTTTGTACCTTTGCAAGCTAATTTAAACCCATATTTTACACTTCCAATGAATAAGAAATTTACTGAATATAAGAATCTTAATCTTGTTGAGTTAAGTAATGCCGTTCTCGATTATTGGGATAAAAACAAAACTTTTC
>ERZ1645192.5088-NODE-5088-length-10271-cov-7.667189_pt1 | contig 10271 bp, 8 predicted proteins | sample MGYA00575354_ERZ1645192 | MGnify/ENA primary metagenome ERZ1645192 (study PRJEB40844, sample SAMN11349763) | freshwater sediment metagenome | isolation source: river sediment | host: Sediment | place: India: Faizupur Khadar , New Delhi | collected 2017-02-21 ...
CTCCTGCCTGAAACCAGTGCTTGGTATTGGGGGCGAGGGTATACTGCTCGCCTGGAAGCAGCTCAATTTCATGAAAGACCGTGTATACCCCATCGGTCGCTTTGGCCTGGATGGGATTTGTTCTTTCACCCTCTACATAGAGAAACACCCTCCCCCATCGGCAGCGGAAGGTCTCTTCCTTGCCGATGTAGGAGCCGAAAGCCGGGTGACGGTGCTCGGGACACGTCTGGGAGGGGAACAAAACCAGTTCCTTGGCACAGACACGCTCGGTATTGAGGTAGGTGATCAGCTCAAGACCGGTATGAGAGAGGTCGCCCAGGCCGAAGTCGGCAACCTCGATTGAGGCTTTCTCTTCCTCGGTGAGCACAATCTGTGCCTTTTCAAAGAATGAGAGGGTTCTCCCTACTGCCTGTTCATACTCGCTCTTACTGATCATAACTCCCCCTTAGTACTGCAAAGCCGAAGATGTGAGCATCTTGTCAAAGAGCTCACGCGCCTTGTCCAGACTCAAATTCATCAACGGGTCGGAAAGAAAGGCTGTGAACAACAGATTGTCGTCATTGTTGTAGATAGCCTCCAATACCATCTCCTGCACATCGCTGACCTGCCTGACCAGGTTCTGGATGGCAAGCGGCGGATCGGTTGCAACGATCGGCCTGATCGAATCCTCGCTGATAAGGCCATTGCTCTCCACAATCCTTCCCTTGGGCAGGTAGCTGATCTGTCCCTCGTTGGGGCGGTTGATGTTGGTGACCATGCTCTTGTCTCCCATGAGCGAGCGCATGATATCCACGCCCTCCTCATCAGAGAGTTCAGCCTTCAGATCTTCATCCTTGAAGATCTTGCTGCGCTTCTCCTTGGCTGTACGCATTCTCCACTCATACGGAGTACGAATCACGCCGTAGGTGTGCAGATTCTCATCGCTGGTAAGGAAGTAGGGAACAAACTCGGCAAGGTGACGGTCCCCTGCAGCCCCGAGGGCACCGAAATCACGCAGGAACGCCAAGGCAATCTTTTGGTCGCAGTCAAACCACTTCTCATTGGCAAGGCGCTCCTTGGCGATCTCAGTCTCATCGGCGAACGTGGCGGGATCCTGCACTTCCTCGATGAGCTTTGCCATCAGGTCATGACCCTGCCAGAAGGCCTTGGTCACAAAGGTGAAGTGATTCACCCCCGTCAGGTCGATCTTGATCTCCCTGCGGTCGGGGGTGGCAACACCGAACCACTGACTGACTTTCCTTGCCAGGAAGTTCTGGGTATGGAACACCTCATGGCAGCAACCCAGGGCCTTGATGGCGGGGAATGCCTTGTAAAGGGCTGCAGTGCAGAGGGTCATCGGGTTGGTGTAGTTGATCACCCAGGCATCGGGGCAGAACTGCTCGATCTTTTTGGCAAGGTCGAAGAATATGGGCAGGGCCCGACGGGCGCGCATGATGCCGCCGGGACCGGTTGTGTCGCCGACCGACTGCAGGATGCCGTACTGTTCGGGAAGGACCAAATCACCATACCGGCACTCGGTCCTGCCAGGCTCGATGGAGATGATGACCATGTCGCAGCCGCTGAGAGCTTCTCCAAGATCGTCGATGGCGATGACGTTGAAACGTCCCTCGCTCTTGTTGACGGCGAACACCTGGTTTGCTACGGCAATATTGTTTCGGGCTGCTTCTTTATCGATATCGTACAGGACCAAAGTCCCATGGGTCATGGTATTGTACGCAAGATCTTTCATGAACTGGATGGCCCACAGACGGCCACCGCCTCCAATGATGCAGATACGTGTCTCTTTCATCTCATCCCTCCTATCAGTAGGTATAGTCTGATCTCGTCATGTCTCTTGGAACAGGTTGTTTACCTTGACATTGAGTATCTTTTTTTGACATTTCCCTCTAGAATATACCTATGTATACGCTGGTTATTGTAGACGATGAAAAGGAGCTCTTGGAAGGGCTCAGTACCTATTTCCCCTGGGAATCGATAGGGTTTCAGGTGGTTGGAGCATTCGGCGATGGGCGCAGTGCACTCTCCTACTGCAGGGAGGAGCATGTCGATGTCGTGCTTACCGACATCCGCATGCCTTTCATGAGCGGACTCGAACTCATCGAGCAGCTCAAGGCGCTTCCGGCCAGTCCGCTTTTTTGCATCATGAGCGCCTACAACGATTTTGAGTACGCAAAAAAAGCCATCGGCTACGGAGTCCAGGAGTATTTGGTCAAACCCGCCGCCTTCGAGGAAATCCGCGCAACCTTTGAGAAAATCCGCCATACTCTCGACGGGACTACTCCGGCACCCAATCCCAATGTAGAGATGCAGGCCGCCAATCCCTTGGTTTCCCAAACGTTCGCCATCGTCGGAAAGCGGCTCAGCTCCTGCACCCTGCAAAACATTGCAAGCGAGCTCGGGGTCACCACCAGCTACCTCTCACGGCTCTTCAAGGAGGAGACGGGACAGAACTTCCAGGACTACCTGCTCTCAGTGAAGATGGAGACCGCCAAGCGGATGCTCGACAGCAAAATCGGGTATAAGAACAAGGAAATTGCACGAGCCTTGGGGTATCAGGATACGCAGAACTTCTGCCGCACCTTCCGCAGGTTTTTTGGCAAGAGCCCGCAGAAATTCAAGACTGAGAGCGGACAATGAACACACGGCCAAACCGCATCGTCAGGATCTTCATGCGCCACAGCCTCCCCCTGGTCATAGTAGCCTTTCTTTTGGGCGGCGGGGCGATGCTGCTCTCACGCAACTTCATCCGCAGCAACTCGGTGCTGCAGGCGAACCAAAAACTGGCCGCCGTCCAATCCTATTACGATGTAATCCTCGATGAGATGGACAGCTTGAGCTTGATGTTCAGCACCAATCCCGAGATGATGGCACGCCTGATGCGCTTTCTCCAAGAAGGAGGGCAGGTCGATCTGGACAACTATCGGGAGATTCGTCTGATCCGCTCGTTTCTTTCAGCCCCGGCAAACGCCCGTCCCTACATCCACAACATCTATGTGTATCTGCAAAACCCACAAGATCTGGTACTCAGTGCCGACTTGGCCTTCATCCCCCTCTCACATCTGGAGGACAGCTCCTGGTTTGCGACCTACCAGAATCTTCCGCCTTCCAACCAAAGCTACTCCGAGCGCGTACAGTTGAAAGCGGGCACTCCCACCGAGCAGACGATCATCCGCATCATGCGAACGATCACCAACCAGCTCAATGCACGCATCGGTGTCATCGTACTGGACATCAAGGAACAATCCCTGGCCCAAGCCTATCAGTTCCAAGACGGGGAGGTGCTTGAGGTTCGCAACAGGGACGGAGAGCTCCTATTCACCAATACGCCGCTTCAGTATGCAAGAGAGGACATGCAATACTTTCAGGCTGCCTCCAGCAAGTACGGCTGGGAATACTCCTTGGGAATGTACAAGCCCCTGCTCTACCGGCTCTCGACCACCCTGATGTACTACACCATCGCCCTGACGTTCATCGCGTTGCTGCTTGGACTGTACCTGACCCACCGCACCAACCGCCAGGAGCGCAAATTCCTCTCCAACGTCATGCGTCAGCTGAATCAGGTCGCCGATGCCGACCTTACCGGAGAGGGTCCCGAGGAGTACCGCAACATCTTCGATTATCTCAACCACCATGTGATCAAGACCTTCCTGGAGCAGGACTACCTGAGGTGGCAGAAAGAAGCAATGGAGTACCGGGCCCTGCAGATGCAGATCAACCCCCACTTTTTGTTCAACACCCTCGATACGATCAACTGGAAGGCGGTCAAGCTCGCCGAGGGGGAGAACGATGTATCGCGCATGATACTATTGCTCTCCAAACTGTTGAAGTATTCACTGCAGGTGGATGACTTTGCCGGAGTGCCGCTATCGAAGGAGCTTGAGCAGACTGGGTACTATGTCCAGCTGCAGAAAATCCGCTTTCCCGACCGGTTCACCTACACCGAGCATGTTGATCCGACCCTGCTGGACATAATGGTTCCCAGCCTGCTGCTCCAACCTATTTTGGAGAATGCCTTCAACCATGGGTTTGTCGAAGGCAGGTTGCTCACTATTGCCGTAACGGTTTGCACTGATGCCGGGAAATTGAAAATCGTCGTTTCAGACGACGGCAAGGGCATGAACGAAACCGAACTTGCCCAGCTGAATGCAATGGGAGGCGATGTGCTGAAGAAAAAGAAATCCCTTGGGCTGATGAACATCAACAAGCGCCTGATGCTCTTCTCCCAAGGGAAGTCCCCGATTGTCGTTGCAAGCAACCAAGAAGGCGGGGTGACCGTCACGATCGTCCTTCCGTTGCGCAGAGCGTGATCAGTTCTTCATGCCGGTGGTGGCGATTCCCTCGACAAAGTACTTCTGGGCGGCAAAGAACAGCACGATCGGAGGAGCGATCGAAATCAGACTCATCGCCATAATCTGGTTCCAGTTGAATTCGGTGGAGATGTCCATCGTCATTCTCAGGCCCAGGGCCACGGGGTATTTTGCCACGCTGCTGATATAGATCAAGACGTTGAGAAAGTCGTTCCAGGTCCAGACGAACTGGAAGACAATGACCGAGAAAATGGCGGATTTGCAGAGCGGAAGCAACAAATCCTTGAGAATGATGAAGCTGTTGCAACCGTCAAGCTTGCCCGACTCATCCAACTCCAAGGGAAGGCCCCGGAAGAACTGGACCATCATGAAGTTGAAGAACGGAAAGCAGCCAAGCATTGCCGGCACGATGAACGGCAGGTAGGAGTCCAACCATCCAAGGTTTCTGAAGAAGATGTAGCGCGGGATGAGAATGACGGTGGCCGGCAGCATCATCGTCGAAAGCATGATGGTGAACAACGTCTTCTTGAAAGGGAACTCAAACCGGGCGAATCCATAGCCAATCAAGGTCGCACTGACAGCGGTGAACACGACGGTGGGGATGACCATCAAGAAGGTGTTGTACAGGAAGGTGGAAAAACCATATTGGCCGGTTCCCTTCCACCCTGCGGCGAAGGCGCCGAACATCGGATTCTTTGGCAGCAGACCGATGGTGCCGAAAATCTCTTCGTTGCTCTTGAATGCCGCCCCGATCATCCACAGGAGCGGATAAGTCATGATGTAGGCAAGGACGATCAAGAAGAAATATGAAAGGAATTTTGTAACGGGGGTTTTTCTCTTGATCATAGCGAATCTCCATAGTGGACCCAGGACTCGGAGGAGCGGAAGGTCAGGCTGGTGAAGAAGAGGATGATGGCGAACAGAATCCACGAGAGTGCCGAGGAGTAGCCCATCTTGAAGAACTTGAAGCCCTGGTCGTAAAGCATGAGACCGTAGAGATACGTCGACTTGAGCGGACCACCCTGGGTGATGACGAATGCACTGGTGAAGTCCTGGAAGGCGTTGATCATCTGCATGATGAGGTTGAACAGGATGATCGGGGAGAGTTCGGGGATGGTGATCTGCCAGAAAATGCGCATCCGTCCCGCCCCGTCGATTCTCGCCGCTTCATACTGGCTGACGGGAATTTGTTTCAGGCCTGCCAGAAAGAGCAGCATGGACGAGCCGAACTGCCAGACGGTGACCAGGCTGATGGTTCCCAGTGCAAAGCGTGGGTCGCCCAGCCAGTCCACAGCCTTGAATCCAAATTGGCCTATGAGGTTGTTCACCACCCCTTGGTTCATGAACAAGTACTTCCACAGTACGCTGATGGCTACGCTGCCACCGAGGATGGAAGGTATGTAGTAGAGGGTACGAAACAGGTTGATACCCTTGATATTCTGATTGAGGATGATTGCAATGACCAAGGCGAAGGAAATCTTCAACGGGACGGCGATCAGGACGTAGTATGAGGTGACTTTCAGCGACTGCAGAAAGGTAGGGTCGGCGGTAAAGATTTTCTTATAGTTCTCCAGACCCAGGAACTTGGGGTCCCCCAAGAGCTGGAAGTTGGTGAAGGAGTACCAGAACGAGTTGATCAAGGGAACGAGCTGGAGCAGCAGAAACCCAATGATCCAAGGCAGGATGTAGAGGTATCCTGTATAGTTGTAGCGTTTGCGTGTGAGCATCTCAATTCCCTTTGCAAGAGGTCACCCGCCCGCTTGGGACGGATGACCGACGTTGACGATTTACAGAGTTGCGAGAGTGGCCTCAAGATTCTTGATCAGCTTTGCAGAGGCTTCAGCGGGAGTAAGCTTGCCGAAACCGAACTCATCGATGACATCCTGCATGACCTGGATGACTTCGCTGTTCATCTGGTATACGCTCTGCGGCAGTCCTGCCTGGGCGATGCCTTCGTTGGTTGCCTTCTCGGCCATGGTGGTGATCATGCCTTTCTGGGCGAGTACGCTTCTTCCGATTGTGGTGGCAGGAATACCGCGTGCAAGGCCGAGCAGCTCAAGAGCCTGGGCGTCGGTGAACAGGTAGTTCAGGACCTTGATGGCTTCTGCCTTGTTCTTGGAGTTGTTGTTGACAACGAAAATCTGCGACGGTCTCATCAGGACTCCACTGTTCTTGGCACCTGCCATGACGGGGAACTGACGAGTTTCCATCGTGCGGGCCCCGATGTCCTTGTCCATGGAGCTTACCCAAGTCCAGCTGGTAGCCATCTTGCCGTTGATCCACGACGGATTCTCCTGGAACTTCTGATAAAAGAGTGAAGTCTGGCTGAAGGGAGCGACAATGCCTTCGTCGAACCAACGCTTGAAGTAGGTGAAAGCCTCGGTGCCCTGTGCCTGGGTGAAGGCAACCTTCTTGTTGTTGTCTACGACTGCGCCGGCAAGCTGGGCGATATAGATTTCAAACCAGTAGCGCATGATATCAGGTGTTGCTCCGCTGAAGTAGGCAGTCTTGTCCTTCTGGTTGATTTTCCTTCCTTCGGTGATGATGTTCTCCCAAGTCCACTTGGTATTGGGGTCGATGCCGAACGAGGAGAGCATGTTTGCATCAACAATGAAGGTGTTGACGTTGGTTCCGGTGGGAAGCCCAAGCAGTTTGCCTTCGTAGGTGCAATAATTCTTGAGGAAGTCTGCATCGAACTGGGAGAGGTCGACCATGGAGCTGTCGATGGTTGCAAACACGTCTCCCTTGGAGGCGAGCTCGGCAAGCCAGGGCTGGTCGATCTGGATGATGTCGGCAGCGGTCCCACCGGCGATCTGGGTGACGATCTTCTGGTAGTATCCATCCCATCCGCCGTACTCGCCTTCCAACTTCACGTTGGGGTTTTGTGCGGTATAGGCTTCCATGGCCTTGAGGGTCGGAGTGTGGCGGGAGTCTCCACCCCACCAACTGAGTCTGAGGGTGATCGGTCCTGACTGTGCTGCAGCTTCTTTCGATCCTGTTGCAAACACGGCTCCCATTGCCAAGGTGGCGATGAGAAGCAGTACGAGTGTCTTTTTCATAACAAGCCTCCATTTGTGAACTAATTAAGCGTAGTCTGCGGCGTTTTTACCACACGTACCAGCAAGAGAGTTTTGACAAAGTAGTATCATTTCTTGACATCTGAGAAACGAAATCTCCATTGACCGATACGCTGAACACTTGTAGCGTACAGGAAACAAGGAGGCCTTTCCATGTCTTATATTGATGCCCATGCCCACGTATTTGAACAGTTGTGCGGCTTTGGTGCCGACGGAGAACTCAGAGCCCTGCCCGGGGGAAAAGCCGTTTGGGCCACAGGTGAGGTAATCGACCTCATTCCCCCTTCCTATGGCGATACCACCTTTTCCGCCGAGCGCTTCCTCTCTGTGATGGATGCCCACAATGTCGAGAAGGCTGTGCTGCTGCAGGGTGGCTTTCTCGGCTTTGCCAACCACTATCTCCAAGAAGTAGCAATGCAATACCCCACCCGCTTCAGAGCAGCGGCCACCTTCGATCCCTACTGCCGCAATGCACAGAAAATTCTGGACAATCTGCAGAAGAGCTTTTCCATCTTCAAGTTCGAGATGTCCACCGGTTGCGGCATTATGGGAAGCCACCCCGATTTCTATCTCGACAACACGCTGATGATGGGTTTCTATGAGCAGATTGCAGCAAAAAAAGGAGTCGTCGTATTCGACCTGGGAAGCCCAGGCGATGGTTCCCACCAGCCAAAGGCAATACGGAACATTGCAAAGCAGTTTCCGACTCTTGAAGTAGTGGTCTGCCACCTGGCAAGCCCGAGAAGGCAGCACAGAGCAGAGCTCACCGAAGCCCTGCAAACCATGAAAGAGGGAAACATCCACTTCGACCTGGCTGCCCTGCACCACAAGGTGCGTCCTGAAGACTATCCCTTCCCCACCGCGCAAAAGTTCATCACTCTTGCCAAGAATATCGTGGGCTCGGAACATCTTATGTGGGGAACCGATGCTCCTTCGACACTGGTGCAGTACAGCTACCAGCAACTGCTCGATTACCAGTTGGCTCTCTTCAGTGAGAAAGAGCAGACCTTGGTGTTCCATGACAATGCACAGCGGCTGTACTTCTCTTGATGGCGAGTCGCTGTGGAAATAGGAGGTGATGGTTTTACTGCTATGGAATTTTCTACTCTCTCAGTGAAATTATTGCCTCATAGTCGAAATACATCCGTTCTCTAAGCCCTTCACCCACAATGCCAATGGATTTTTTAAGAGGTCGACGTATCCTCATCATTCGACTTTAGAATATGAATCTTCTGGGGACTGTTCATTGCTCCACCTCCCTATCTATCCTAACAAGGGAGGCTTGTTGCTGATACTCGTGTCGGTATTGGATGTATGCTAGAGGAACAAGTCCCGTAGGTTCACCAGCCTCATTGCTTCATTGTCTTTCGCTGCAGCAAGCAGGTCGGCTGTAAAGCCTGACTTGGAGAAAAGCCAGTAATATTGTTTCTTATCACTACCTACATTCTTGCTTTTCCGGACAAGATCATCGTATTCACGGGTTCCTACCTTCTCATTGGTGAATTTACACTCGCCAAAGATCAGGTCTCCATCGATGGTCTTTGCAACTATATCAATTTCTTCCTCACGCTTTGTTCGCGGATCTGAGCCCCACCACGAACCAATTTCAGTTATTGGAAGGTTTGCGTGCGAGAGCACATGATTTCTGCAGATTTCCTCAAACGGTCTGCCTGCATATGTCGCAAATGATTTCCCAAGCCATGCCATTGTACCATCTACAACACCCCGTTCGATTAACACTCTATACGGATGAACATGCTTGAAATAGAACTGAAACAAACCATCCTTGACGTACCAAATCGTTTTCTTCTTGTTTGCATCTCCGAATGGAAGTTTCTTATCAACAAGACCAATATTCTGCAATGTCGAAAGGTAGTAACTGATATTGGAAGCTGACATACCGCTCTTGTCAGCGAGTTCAACTTGCTTATTCACACCATGGGCCAAGAGCTCCAAAACAGAAAAAAAGGCTTGCGGCTCGTTGACTTCCATGTTCAGGATGTTTAAAGGTTCGTTGTATAAAAGGCCATTGCTGCTGAAGAACAATCGCCTGATGGAATCCTCAATTACTTCATCAGGTGAAAAATAGGAAACATACAGAGGAATGCCGCCTGTAATCTCCTGAACAAGTACGGTATTGATTTCCGTACCTCCATATAAGGTTCTTGTTTCGGACAAATCGAAGGGCATTACCTTGCATTGTGCAGTCCTTCGGCCATACAAGGGACTTTTATCTCCAAGAACCTGATGCTCCATGAATGATACTGACGAGCCTGCAAGAACCAATTTCAATTTTGTTTTCTTAAGCTTCAAGTCAATGAATCGTTGCAATACTCCCATAACATCGGGAATCGATTGAACCATGTACGGGAATTCATCAATCACGAGCACAAGCGATTCCGTGGCAGCTTTCTGTGCGATGTAATCAAGATAAGCATCAAAGTTGCTGAATACGAAACCACTGCCCTCTCCAAGTCCCTCATAGGTAGATGTTGCTAAATCAGCAAGTGTTTTCTTTTCTGTAGTTTTGGTTGACAAATGGAATATGGTCTTGAACCCTTCACAAGCTTTGGAAATCAACGTCGTCTTTCCAACTCGTCTTCGCCCAAAGACGACAACAAACTCAAATGTTTCTGAATTGAAGATTTTTTTCAATTCTCTCAATTCTGTTTCTCTTCCGACAAATCTCATCAACATCCTCCAACACCTACACAAAGTATAGTTCAATGTAAGACGAATAGCAAGTTATTAAAATTGCTTTTAATAAAAATGGTTTGAATTACCTAAGCACGGTCTTCCCGACTTAGGCCTCATCACACAAAAGCTATTTCACCCATGCCATCTTCTGCTGTGCATGGTATAATCCAGCCAATGGAGAAGCCATGTT
>ERZ1645192.5089-NODE-5089-length-10271-cov-6.673747_pt1 | contig 10271 bp, 12 predicted proteins | sample MGYA00575354_ERZ1645192 | MGnify/ENA primary metagenome ERZ1645192 (study PRJEB40844, sample SAMN11349763) | freshwater sediment metagenome | isolation source: river sediment | host: Sediment | place: India: Faizupur Khadar , New Delhi | collected 2017-02-21 ...
ACAACTACACCTCGGGCCGCATCTACAACACCGTCATCACCAAGGAACGCCGCGGTGACTATCTGGGCGGGACCGTGCAGGTCATTCCGCACATCACCGACGAGATCAAATCCTCCATCCTGGGTATGGCCAGCGACGATCTGGACGTGAGCCTCGTCGAGATCGGCGGCACCGTGGGCGACATCGAGGGGCTGCCTTTTCTCGAAGCCATCCGCCAGCTGCGAGCCGACCTGGGCAGGGACAATGTCCTCTACATCCACCTGACCCTGGTTCCGTATATCAAGACCGCCGGAGAAGTGAAAACCAAACCTACCCAGCATTCGGTGAAGGAGCTGCGCAGCCTGGGCATCCAGCCGGACATCATCCTCTGCCGGTCCGAGGTCAACCTGGGCGAGGACATCAAGAACAAAATCGCCCTGTTCTGCGACGTGGACAAGGACGCGGTCTTCACGGCCATCGACGTCAACCACATCTATGAACTGCCGCTGACCCTCTACAACGAAGGGGTGGACCAGAAAATCGCCATCCTCCTGCGGCTGGCCGCCAAAAACCCCAACCTGCAGGATTGGAAGGACCTGGTCCACAACCTGCATCATCCCAAGGCCCATATTACCATCGCCATTGTCGGCAAGTACGTGGATCTGAAGGAGGCCTACAAGAGCCTGCATGAGGCCCTGACCCACGGTGGCGTGGCGAACAACGCGGCCATCCGCTTCCTCTATGTCAATTCCGAGGAGGTCACAGCCGCCAACGTGGCAGAGTGTCTGTCCGAGGCCGACGGTATCCTGGTTCCCGGGGGTTTTGGCATCCGGGGCGTGGAAGGCAAGATCTCTGCCATCACCTATGCCCGGAAAAACAGGATCCCCTTTTTCGGCATCTGTCTGGGTATGCAGTGCGCGGTCATCGAATACGCGCGGAACGTCATGGGCCTGACCAAGGCCAATTCCGAGGAGTTCGACCTGACCACGCCGGACCCGGTCATCTACCTCATGAAGGAATGGTTCGACTTCCGCAAAAAGTGCGTGCAGCGTCGGGACATGACGAGCGAAAAGGGCGGAACCATGCGGCTGGGGGCATATCCCTGCGTCATTGAAAAAGGGACCAAGGCCTTCGAGGCCTATGCCACCGCCGAGGTGTCCGAGCGCCATCGCCACAGGTATGAATTCAATACCGCCTACCAGCACCGCTTCGAGGAGGCGGGCCTTATCTTCAGCGGTCTGTCACCGGACAAGACCCTGGTGGAAATCGTGGAGATCAGGGATCATCCGTGGTTCTTGGGCTGTCAGTTCCATCCGGAGTTCACATCCAAACCCATGCAGCCCCACCCTCTCTTCCGCGAGTTCATCCACGCGGCCCTGGCCAACAAGAAATCCGGGCACGAATCATGATCGACTGCGCAGACCTTGTCGCTGACCGCCCGTTCCTCATCGCCGGCCCGTGTGTGCTGGAAAGCCTGGACCTGGCCATGACCGTCGCCACGGAACTGAAGGCCATCACCGCGGAGTTGGGTCTGCCCCTTGTCTTCAAAAGCTCTTTTGACAAGGCCAATCGCACGGCGGGATCGAGCTATCGGGGCCCTGGGCTGGACACCGGACTGGATTGGCTGTCCCAAATCAAAAGCCGCACTGGCCTGCCCGTGATCACGGACATCCATGAACCCCGTCAGGCCTCCCTGGTGGCCGAAGTTGCCGACGTGCTGCAGATTCCGGCCTTTCTCTGCCGCCAGACCGACCTGCTGCTGGCCGCGGCCCGCACCGGACGGATCGTGAACATCAAGAAAGGCCAATTCTTGGCTCCATGGGACATGCGCGGGCCGGTGGAAAAAATCCGTTCCGCCGGATTCCAGCGCATCTGGGTCACCGAACGGGGCTCCATGTTCGGCTACAACAACCTGGTCGTGGATTTCCGCTCCCTGGTCATCATGCGGGACCTGGGCTGCCCGATCGTCTTTGATGCCACCCATTCGGTGCAGTTGCCCGGAGGACAAGGCACGGCATCGGGCGGACAGCGCGAGTTCGTCCCATACCTGGCCAGGGCCGCCGCGGCCTGCGGATGCCAGGGACTGTTCATGGAGGTCCATCCCGACCCGGACAAGGCCCTGTGCGACGGCCCCAACTCCTGGCCCCTGCACAAAGCCCGCGCCCTGCTGACCGAACTTGCGGCCATATGGAGCATTCCCCATGCATGCTGAAACGGCTGCCCGGGATATCCGCCTGGTAGTCCTGGATGTAGATGGCGTGCTGACCGATGGCGGCCTCTACTATGACCTCTCGGGCTGCGCCATAAAACGCTTCAATGTCCAGGACGGGCTGGGAATCAAGATGGCCGCAGCCCTTGGCCTGGAGTTCGCCGTGATCACCGGCCTGGAGTCCCCGGCTGTGCGCCGGAGGATCACGGAACTGGGCATCCGGCACTATTATGCTGGACATCACCGCAAGATCCCGCTTCTGGTTGATATCGCCGAAAAAACGGGCATTCCCTTCGCGCACATGGCCTATGTCGGCGACGATTGGGTCGATGCCGCGCCCATGTCCAAGGTGGGTCTGCCCATCGCCGTGTCCAATGCCCGGCCTGAGATCCAACGTCTGGCCGCATGGACCACACAGGCCCAGGGTGGCCACGGCGCTGTTCGGGAAGCCATCGAATTCATCCTCCGGGCCCAGGACAAACTTGAAACCCTGTGGCAGGAATGGCTGCACGCATGAAGCGCGTCGTGGTCCTGCTGGCCGCCCTCGGCCTCATGGCCGGGGCCCTTGTCCTGGGGAAATACGTGCTTTGGCCCGAGCAGCCGGACAAGAACATCACGGAAAATTTGGATGTGGACCTGAGTCTCCACGGCGTGAGATTGAGCCAGGGCCGGGACGGCAGAAAAACCTGGGACCTGGAGGCTGCGGGAGCCAGCTACGCCGAGGCCGGGGACGAACTGATCCTGACCGACCCGCTCATTACGTATTGGGGGGAAAGCGATGGCGCCCCCATCCGGGTCATGGCCCCCAAGGGGCAAGTCTGGCAGAAAAAAGACCGGGCGCGGATGTGGGAAGGCGTGAACGCCAGCCAAGGCGATTACCAGATGCGGGCGCATTTCCTGGACTACGAGGGTCAGAACCGCACCCTGGTCCTCACCGGCGAGGTGGAAATCCAGGGCAAAACCATGCAGGGCCGTACAGACCTTTTGACCTACTTCCTGCATTCCGGCGACTTTCTGGCTCAGGGCAATGTCCGGGTCACCTTAAACTGACACGAAGGTATTCATGCGTTCTTTTCTTCTTTTCGTCCTTCTTGCCGCAGCCATCCCGGCTTGGGGAGCCCAGTCCATCCCGGTCAAGATCACATCTGATGCCATGGAATATTCCCAGAAAGCAGACCAGGTGGTCTTTACCGGCAACGTCCATGTCGTCCGGGACAACATGGAGATGTGGTCCGAGACCCTGACCGTCCTGCTGGAACGGCAGAAAAACACAGGCAACGCCACTGCTCCCATCACGGACCAGCAGGGCTCCATCAAGAAAATCATCGCCCAGGGCAATGTCCGTCTCAAGTCCGAGAACGACCGGTCCGGCACCTGTGGCAAGGCTACGTACGACGCCAAAGCCGACCTGCTGACCCTGGAGGACAATCCCGTGCTCATGGAAGGGCGGAACAAAATCCAGGGCGAGATCATCAAGCTGTACGTCAACGAAAACCGCAGCGAGGTGATCGGAGGCAAGAAGCGGGTGGAAGCCATTTTCATCACCCCCGCCGGCAAGGGGGGACTCGGACAGTGATCAGCCTGACCGGTCAGGGACTGGCCAAGCGGTACGGAACCCGTGACGTTGTCCACGACATCGATCTCAAGGTCCTCCAGGGGGAAGTGGTCGGGGTGCTTGGCCCCAACGGGGCTGGCAAGACCACGACGTTCTACATGCTGGCCGGCATCATCAAGCCGACCCGGGGGACGGTCCATCTGGATCAGACGGACATCACGGACTGGCCCCTGCACAGGCGCGCCCGGCAAGGCATGAGTTACCTGCCCCAGGAAAGTTCGATCTTCCGCAAATTGTCCGTGCGCCAGAACCTGGAGCTCATTCTTGAATATTCGGGTCAATCCAAAAAGGCCCAGCGCGAGACAGCGGACCGCCTCCTGGAGGAACTGGGCATCCGCCGCCTGGAAAGTCAGCTGGCCGCATATCTTTCAGGTGGAGAGCGCCGGAGGCTTGAAATTGCCCGGGCCTTGATCCAGGACCCGAAATTCATTCTCCTGGATGAACCCTTTGCCGGCATCGACCCCCTGGCCGTGGACGATATCCAGGGCATCATTCAGAACTTGCGCTCCAAGGGAATTGGCGTGCTCATTTCCGACCATAACGTCCGCGAAACACTGCAGATCTGCGACCGGGCCTATCTGGTGTACGACGGTCGCATCATTCTCAGCGGCAGCCCGACCCAGATCGTCGCCGACCCGAAAGCACGCAAGGTCTACCTGGGGGAGGGTTTCAGCCTGTAGGGGTATATCTCCAAGGATTGCCAGCCCCTGGGATCTGTGGCAGGTTTCTTTCCGGCATCTCGCCCCGTTTCACCTTGTACGCCATCGCAGGATCATTACGAATTTATGGGCCTCGAACTCCGACAAAACCTCAAACTGACGCAGCAGCTGGTCATGACACCGCAGCTGCAGCAGGCCATCAAGTTGCTGCAGCTGTCCCGCTTCGAACTGCTCGAAGCCGTGCAGCAGGAAATGTTGGAAAACCCCATGCTGGAAGAAGCCCCCAAGGATGTCTCCGAGGAGTCGGAGACGCCTGTGCAGACCGACGATCATCGTCCTGACGTGGCCTACGACGACGCGGACCTGATGCGCAATGCGGACTGGGAAAACTATCTGGGCGATTTTTCGAGTACCTCCAAGCAAGTCCAGTACAAGGAGACCGAAGCCCTGGAAGAAATGATGTCCTACGAGGCCAGACTGGCCGGAAAGCCGTCTCTGGAAGGACATCTCCTGTGGCAGCTCTGCCTGTCCAACATCACGGACGAGGAGGAAATGATCGGGGAAATGATCATCGGAAACCTCGATTCCCAGGGCTATCTGACCACCACCGTGGAAGCCATCGCCTCGGAATCGCTGAGCCCCAAGAGTCAAGTCGAATCGGTACTGCGGCTCATCCAGCGCTTCGACCCTGTGGGCGTGGCGGCCCGTTCTCCCAGGGAATGCCTGCTCATCCAGCTGGAAATGCTCGGGCAGGACGACCCGATTCTCCTGTCCCTGGTGGACGAACATCTGGAGGATATCGAAAAGCGGCGCTACAAGCCCCTTCTGCGCAAGTTCAAGATCCTGATGGAAGATCTGAAGGCCTACCTGGACATCATCCAGTCCCTGGACCCCATGCCCGGAGCGAGTTACGGGAGCGAGAGCACGGTCTATGTCAGCCCCGACGTCTTTGTGTATGAATACGAGGGAGATTTCGTCATTGTCATGAACGATGACGGGCTGCCCAAACTCCAGCTCAGCCCCTACTACATGGACGACATGAGCCTCTCGGTCAAAGGCCCGGACCGGGAATACCTGCACGATAAAATGCGTTCGGCCATGTGGCTCATGAAGAGCTTGCACCAAAGGCAAAGAACTCTGTATAAAGTGGTCGAAAGCATTGTCCGATTCCAGCGCGGCTTTTTTGAACACGGCGTGACCAAACTCAAACCGCTCATTCTCAAGGATGTGGCCGATGACATCGAGATGCACGAGTCCACAGTCAGCCGCATCACGACCAACAAGTACGTGGCCACGCCGCATGGGATTTTCGAACTGAAATTTTTCTTCAACTCCGCGTTGGAGCTGGACGACGGCACCCAGGTGGGCTCGGAATCGGTCAAGGCCATCATCAAGAAGATGGTCAGCGAGGAGGATCCCAAGAAACCCTACAGCGATGAAAAAATCGCCGCGGTGCTGAAGGAAAAACTGGATGTGAACATCGCGCGCAGGACCGTGGCCAAATACCGGGCTGTGCTGGGCATCGACTCCTCATCCAAACGCAAGCAGGTTTTTTGACACCCCGCCCCTCCGCCACTGGGCGAGCCAAGGCGGATCAGGGCTGACCAACAACTCACGAGGAGGCTTCCATGAGGATTACCTTCAACTTCAAAAACTTCGACCCCTCTGACCATTTGCGGAAGTACGCCAGGGACCGGTTCGGAAAGCTGGCTAAATTCATGCCCGGGGCCGAGAACACCGAACTCCAGGTCAACCTCGAAGTGGAAAAGTTCCGGCATATCGCCGATATCGTACTGACTGGCAAAAACCTCCACATCTCTGCCCGGGAAGACAGCGAGGACATGTACTCCACCGTGGATATGGTCTGGGACAAACTTGAAGCCCAGATGCGCAAACTGCGGGACAAAGACAAGACCAAGAGACGGGGCATGGGTGAAACCGTGCGCATGGACATCCTCACCTTTGAAGAAGACAAGGCCGGCAGGCGCAGGCCCAATATCGAAAAGACCGACCATTTTGAGCCCAAGCCCATGGTCGTCGAGGAAGCGGCCATGCAGCTGGGCAACACGGATAACGAGTTCCTGGTCTTCCTGAACGCTGAAAATGAGCGGGTCAATGTCATCTATCGCCGCAAAACTGGCGACTTCGGCCTGATCGATCCCGGGGTGTAAGGGATGAGGCTCGCGGATTATCTGGACAAGGATCTGATCATTTCCGACCTGTCGGCCAGGACCAAATCCGAGGTCCTGGCCGAACTCGTTTCCGTCCTGGCCGTCAAATATCCGGATCTCGACCTCAGGCATGTGACCGAAATCCTCATGGACAGGGAGAAACTCGGAACCACGGGCATTGGCAACGGGGTTGCCATCCCCCACGGCAAAATGGACAGCATCAAGAACGTCTTGATCATTGTCGGCCGCAGCCACCAGGGCGTGGATTTCGCCAGTCTCGATCACCGTCCAGCCAACATTTTCTTCACTGTCCTGGCCCCGTCCAGCGTTGTTGGCCTGCATCTCAAACTGCTCGCCAGCGTGTCCCGCTTGCTCAAGGACGACACGTTCCGCCGCAACTTCATCACCTCCGTGGGTAAGGACGGATTGTGGGAGCTGTTGCAGGAAGTCTAGCTCCAGGGGATTGGAGAAATCCATGCATACTGAACAGAAAAATGTGGTCGTCGTGTCCGGCATGTCCGGATCGGGCAAAAGCACGGCCTTGAACGTCTTTGAGGACCTGGGTTTTTTGTGCGTGGATGGGCTGCCGGCTCGTATGGCGCCGGCTCTCATTGACCTCTTCCTCAGTTCCAGAAGTGGAGAGCAGTCGGGCCTGGCCATGGGTATGGACCTTCGCCAACCTGATTTTGCCGGGCAATGGCAGCAGGCCTTGCGAGACATCCACAAATTTTCTCTCCGCCCTACGGTTGTCTTTGTGGACGCATCAAGCCAGGTCCTGTTGCGCCGCTACGCCACAACCCGCCGCCCCCATCCTCTGGCCACCGGCGGCCTCGGGCTGGAACAGGCCGTGGAGCGGGAGCGGCAAATCCTGGATCCCATACGCAATCTGGCTGATGTGGTCATCGACACCACGCACTATTCAGTCCATGACCTGCGCAGGATCATCCAGGACAAATGGGTCGGTCTGTCCTCCCACGCCCAGGGCATGCGCGTGCACCTCATCTCGTTCGGCTTCAAATACGGCGCCCCGGCCGAAGCGGACATGATCACCGATCTCCGCTTTCTGCCCAACCCCTATTTTGATGAAGCACTGCGCCCCCTGTCCGGGAAAGACAACGTCATTGGGCAGTACGTGTTGGGCGGGGATCCAGGGAGGGAATACGTCCGGCGGTTTCTCGAATTTCTGGATTTCACCCTGCCCCTGTACGCCGCCGAAGGCCGCTACCGCCTGACCATGGCCTTTGGCTGCACCGGCGGCAGGCACAGGTCCGTGGCCATGACCGAGGCGGTCCTTGCCCATCTGCGTAAGGGGAATTATTCAGTAACTGTGGAACATCGTCACTTGAGTTTAGGTTGATGTACGGAGGAATGATGGTTGGTGTGATCGTGGTGACTCATGGCCAGTTCGGCAAACATTTGCTGGAAGCGGCGCAGATCATTCTGGGCCCGCAGGAGCAATGCGCCCATATCGCCGTGGAGGGCACCGTGGAAATGAGCGGACTTCTTGCAGACTTGAAAAACACAGTCAAACGCATGGAGACCGGCGAAGGCGTGCTCATCCTGACCGACATGTTCGGCGGCACCCCTTCCAACATCAGTCTTTCCCTTCTGCAACCCGGCAAAGTTGACGTCCTGACCGGGGCCAACCTGCCCATGTTGCTCCGCATCCTGGGTTCGCGCAACAAAAGCCTGAATGAACTGGCCCAGGAAGCCAAAAACGCAGCCATCCAGGGCATTGTCGTGGCGGGCGAGGTTCTGTCCCGGAAAATAACCGAGGTCTGAAGCCGTGCAATGGTTCCGCATTGACAACCGCCTGGTTCATGGCCAGGTCATTGAGGCATGGCTTCCCCATGTCCGGGCCAAGACTTTGGTTGTGGCCAACGACGATCTCGCTGCAGATGAACTGCGCCAGGAAATCATGAGCTTGGCTGTGCCCAGCGGCGTCACATTCCTGTGCTGTCCCCTGCAAAACGTCGCCGCGGAGCTTGAACGCCTGCAGACGGAAGACCCTGGCCAGCACATGCTCGTCCTTTTCGCCACCTGCGCAGACGCCCGCGCAGCCCACCACGCAGGTGTGGCTTTTTCCGTGGTCAACATCGGCAATTTGCACTATGGTCCTGGCAAGGAGCAGATTTGCGAATACATCGCCCTGGGCCCAGACGATCGGGCCTGTCTCAAGTATTTCAGCGACCACGGGGTTGAACTCGATTTTCGCTGCGTCCCCTCGGCCACGGCCAGGATACATCTATGATCAATCACCAGAGCGTTTCCCGTCCATGATCACATTCACTGACCTTTTGCTCCTGACCGGGGGCGGTTTTTTTTTGCCCTGTTCTCCCTGACCCGGACTGCCCTGAACATCGGGTTCATCCACCGCCCTTTTTTCGCTTCCCTTATTTGGGCATTGCTCAGCTTCAACCTGCACCCGGCAGTCAGCGTCGGTATTTTCTTCGAACTCCTCTGGCTTGATCTTTTTCCGGCCGGGACCTTCATCCCGCCACAATCCCTGCTGACCTTGAGTGCGACCCTGACCCTGCTGGCCTGCCTGCCTGGGGCGGATATGCGTCTGACCAGCATCATTCTTGTCGGCACCCTGCCGCTGGCCTATATCGGAGCATGGGTCGAGCAAAGCTACCGCAAAAGGCAGAATCTCAGCTACAATGCCCTTCTCAGCTGGAACCGCCGACACCCCGGCCATGCCTACAGGCCCGAAACGTTGACCATCAGGGCGGTCGTGGAGCAGTCAATCCTCCATTTCGGCCTCTTCCTGCTCTGCGTCACCCCCCTGCTGCCCCTCTTGCGGTTAGCCCAGCCCTGGCTTGGAAGCAGTCCCCAGCCCACTTGGCCCATGCTCTGGATCCTGGCCTGCTGCGGAGCGATTCTGTCTCTGCGCATACGCAAAGCTTACGCCTGCGCCGCTGTCACCTTCGTCCTCGGGGTCTTCGCAACCTTGTGACGCCCCAAGTTAGGACTTGGCAACCGCGAATAATTGTGATATTTGGCACAAACTATTTGTTCGCCAACAAACCCTTGTAGGAGGAATACCATGTCCGTTTTTGTTTTCGGTCACAAGAATCCCGATTCCGACACCATTTGCAGCGCCATTGCCCTGGCTGACCTGAAAAGCAAGCTGGGTGTCGCCTGCACCCCGGCCGCTCAGGGCGAACTGCCCCCCGAGACCAAGTTCATCTTGCAGAAGTTCGGCGTTGCCGCTCCGGCCGTCAAAACGTCCTATGCCGGTGAAAAAGTCTTCCTGGTCGATACCTCCGACCTGGCTCAGCTGCCCGAAGACATCAAGCAGGCTGAAGTGCTCGGTATCGTCGACCACCACAAACTGGGCGACCTAACCACCTCCAGCCCTCTGGAATGCTGGATCTGGCCTGTGGGCTGCACCGCCACCGTGCTCAACGCCATGTACAAATACTTCGGCATCGAGATTCCCAAGAACATCGCCGGCATCATGCTGTGCGCCATCCTGAGCGACACGGTCATCTTCAAGTCCCCGACCTGCACCCCGGCCGACAAGGAAGCCGCCGCCGAGCTGGCCAAGATCGCCGGAGTATCCGACCTGGCCGCCCTGGGTATGGAAATGTTCAAGGTCAAGTCCGCCGTTGAAGGCACCCCGGCCCGCGAGCTGG
>ERZ1645192.5092-NODE-5092-length-10268-cov-5.286791_pt1 | contig 10268 bp, 9 predicted proteins | sample MGYA00575354_ERZ1645192 | MGnify/ENA primary metagenome ERZ1645192 (study PRJEB40844, sample SAMN11349763) | freshwater sediment metagenome | isolation source: river sediment | host: Sediment | place: India: Faizupur Khadar , New Delhi | collected 2017-02-21 ...
TGTTTTGCCAGACTTACAATTTTAGAAAGCACAGAAGTATCGGATTAGATTGCACTCGACTTTTGTCTACAATAAAAGCTCTTTATATTTTTTGAAAGAGAACCAATCTTGAGCTGGAGATAAAACGAAAAAAGATTAAGAATAATTTAAATTCACGTATAAAAATATTATTTTCATTTAATGTTATCATACCACCGCGTTTGGTGCCCAAATGAAAATTATAATCAATACCATAATACAGATCGTTTACACAATCCGAATGTTTAATTGTTCCGAAAAAGCCTCCCATAACTATTATATTTATAAATTACTTATTACTGTATTTGAATAAATTTATTCCGCATAATCAATTAAATTCTGTACCGTAGAAATTTCAATAAAACTAGCACCGTTAGCAGAGCCGAAAGACCCTCCTACTACCACTACCCAATCCGCACAATTCAAGGTATGCTGAGCGAGTAGAAATTCGATAGTATTTTTCAAAAACCTGTCACGTGAAGGATTTACAGGTATCATATATGCTTTCACTCCGTAAGTTAATGATAGTTGTCGCATAGCATATTCATTATAACAAAACGCATATACCGGCACTTGACCTCTGTAAGCCGCTAAAAAGTTGGCTGTTCTTCCGCTTTGTGTATCAACAATAATTGCTTTTATAGGCAGTGTATTACATGCTAAAACAGCCGAATGAGACAAAACAGACAAAACATCATCGCATATAGGTTTTATTTTTATCGGATTTTTTTCAATGGCACGTTCCACTTCAACAATAACTTTCGACATTAATTTAACGGTTTCAACCGGATAAAGTCCTGTTGCCGTTTCGCCTGAAAGCATCAGTGCATCGGCTTTTTCATATACGGCAGTAGCCACATCATTGACTTCCGCGCGTGTAGGTCGAGGATTTAGAATCATAGAATGGAGCATTTGCGTAGCGACGATAACTGTTTTATTGTTGCGTTTGCATTTTTTTATCAGTTCACGTTGAATGACCGGAATCCTTTCAGCCGGTATTTCAATACCTAAATCACCTCTGGCAACCATAATCCCATCGGCAGCTTCGATAATTTCATCTATATTATCCACCCCGATTTGATTTTCAATTTTAGCAATTATTTTTATATGACTACCGTTAGCGTTTAAAAGTTCACGTATTTCATGCACATCATCTGCTTTTTGCACAAAACTATGGGCAATAAAATCCACTTTATGTGCCATTGCAAACGAAATATAATCTTTATCTTTCTCCGATAAAACAGGTAAATTCAGTTTGACATTAGGAACATTAACGCCTTTTCGCAATTTAATGATTCCTTCATTTTCAATGCTGCATATCAGAGCATTCTCTTCTTTTGCAGTAACACACATGGCAATATCTCCGTCATCTATCAGTATTCTATCGCCAATAGCTACATCCTTAACAAAATGCGTATAATTAACATATAAAAAACCTTCTCTGCTTTTCCCTTGTACATCGCCGGCTACTTTTATAGTTTCTCCTTTTTTGACACTAAAAGCTTCACCAAAAGAAGAAGTTCTCACTTCCGGTCCTTTGGTATCGATTAAAATACCTATTCTGGGATTCAACGCATAAACGGTATCAATGATTTTTTTTGTTTCTTCTTTACTTTGATGGGCTGTATTTAATCGTATTACATTAACCCCTTCCTCAAAAAGTTGAGATAAAAATTCCGGACTGCTGATTTTATCGGATATAGTTGCTACAATTTTTGTTCTTTTTTTCATACCTGTTATTTTTGCAAAGATACCATTAATTATAGTCCATCATGGTGTAATTTTGATGATATTTATGTTACATTTATATTACTATATGCAATAAATACGTCTAAATTTATGCATTCAAATACAAATCCACGAGTCCGGGAGGTGTTTTGATATTAATTGTCTTATGTATTTTATCTACGTTTAAAATAAATTCATCTACAATAGGGACCAATATTTCTCCTTTGGGATGTTTGATTTGAAATATAGACTGATGAGGATATTCCAATACATCTTCACAGACGCCTAATATGCCATATTCCTCATCAACGATAGTATAGCCTTTCACTTCGTGGTAATAAAATTTATTTCCTTCCAGCACCGGAAGCATACTCAGCGGTAATAGCAAGGATACGTTAACATATTGAGAGGAATTGTCTGCTTCAACATCTTCGAATTTTACTATTAATTGATTGGCTGATTTAATCTTAATGGATTGTATAAAAAAAGGAATTGGTTCTCCTTGTATGTCAAAGAAAACCATTTCCATTTGATGATATTTTTGGGGTTCATCGGTATCCAGATAAACCAACAATTCTCCTTTTAACCCAAAGACCTTTGTAATTTTACCGAGATAAAAAAAGTCTTTCTGCATGTATTATTCTGCCTTGGGTTCTGTTGTTTCTTCAGGAGCTTCGTTTGTTGCTTCTACTTCTTCTTTGGTAATTTCTTCTGTTTCCACAGCGGTAACTTCATCAACAGGCATGTCGGTAGTTTCGACCGCTTCGGTAGCTGCTAATTTAGCTGCTGCTTTTGCTTCCGCTTCTTCTTTTACCTTCCGTGTTTTTTCTAATTCAGCTAAACGTTTTTCATTAGCAACAGCTTCTTTGGCTTCTCTTAATTTACTTTCGTGTTCAAAACGTTTCTTTGCTTCTGATTTGGTTGTATTTAATATTTCCAGTTTGTATTCATTTTGTTTTCTTTGTTTTTCAGTTTTCCAAGTATCAAATCTGTTTTCTGCTTCAGCTTCGTCAAAAGCTCCTTTTTTGACACCTTCCAATAAATGTTTTTTCATATAAACACCTTCTCTACGTAATAAAGAACGTGCCGTATCACTGGGTTGAACCCCACAATTGACCCAATAGAGAGCTCTATCAAAGTCTAAAGTGATGGTTGCCGGGTTAGTCAACGGATTATATGTGCCAATCTTTTCAATAAAACGCCCATCTCGAGGTGCACGACCATCCGCTACTACAATATGATAAAAAGGTTGTCCTTTTTTACCATGTCTTTGTAATCTAATTCTTGCTGGCATAAAATTTCTTTTTTGTTAATTATTTTTTCTGAATTTTTAAGGATGCAAATATCGTAAAAATTTGCATACAAAAGTCCGTTTTTTTGCTTTTTTTTTATTCAACAGTTCACAGGACGAGCTGTTTCTTTAAAATATTTGTTATTAACGTTTTATATATGTGTTATTTGCATAATATTCTTATACCTTAATAAAATAAAAGACTATTTTATGTGTTATATGTATGGCATTTTCATAAAATATGGAATAATACATCCGGTTTTTTAGAAAAATTGGAACGTTATTTGCATAGACATGAAACGCATAAAAAAAACACCGATGGATATATTTAGAAAAATTGTTACCCTCTTTGCTTTGACGATTTTTATCGTGTATAGCATTGGTATAAGTTTTTCAATTCATCATTGTGAACATTGCGGGAAAAATGAAGTGTACATTTTACAACACCCTGATTGCTGCCCCTCTTCTAGCATCGAACATCACAATGCATGCCCTATTGAATCCCAGGAAAATCTACTGGCAAATTGTTGTAAAAACTCTCATTCAAATGAAAATATCATCTCACATTGCAATGCCAACTGTTGTAAATCCGAATTAAAATATTACAAAATCAATCTTTTGTATGTTTATCCAAATAATCAATCCGACCAAGCTTTTGATTTCTTGCCGGTAGATAATTGGATTAATGATATACTCTTTACTATAAATTACACATCTCCTATCAATTCAGAGAAAGATCCTCCTTTCAAAGAAACTCCCCCTCTGAAACAGGGAGGTGATTTATTTCTAATTTTTTCTCATCAACAAATTCTTTACGCTTAATTTATTAATCAATTATGTAGGATAAATCCATAAATTTATCCTATAAAAACTATGTCTTAGGACAAGAAATAAATAATTGTATTTAATAAAATAAAAAAAGCGTATGAATAAATATTTTAACATAAAAGTAATTGTAATTTTACTTCTATTGTTATTCCAACAAAAACTTTACAGTCAAACATTGCAAGGGATTATATATGAACAACTCGAAAATAATCGTAAAGAGAGCCTGACAGGAGCAGCGGTATATTGGCTTAACACTACTGTAGGAACAATAAGTGACAGAAATGGAAAATTTGAGATTCCGAGAATAAAAGACAACAGTTCATTAGTCATCAGCTTCATAGGTTACCAAAACGACACCTTGGAAGTCGATAAAAATGACAATGATATCGAAATAATCCTCAGTCAAGCCAAAGAATTAAATGATGTTATCATAAAATCAACAGAAGCGGTATATGTATCTTCCCGTCCTATATTAACACAAAATATTACCACGGAAGGACTTCGAAAAGCTGCTTGTTGTAATCTTTCAGAAAGTTTTGAAAGCACTCTCAGTGTAGATGTTTCGTATTCCGATGCTGTAAGCGGAGCCAAACAAATTCAAATGCTGGGATTAGCGGGCATCTACACACAAATCATGTTGGAAAACACACCTTATATACGAGGATTAGCGGCTCCATTCGGATTAACGTATATCCCCGGTTCTTGGATGGAATCGATTAATATTTCAAAAGGGACATCCTCGGTTATCAACGGCTATGAATCCACTACAGGGCAAATAGATGTGAATTATAAAAAGCCGGAAACCAATAAAGAGAAACTTTTTGTCAATGCCTATTTGAACAGCATGTTAAAAACTGAATTAAATATTAATTCAAGATTTGCGGTACGTGAAAACAGCAGCACCCTATTCCTTTTCCATTTTGAAAATCAAGCATTAAAACTGGATCATAACCACGACCATTTCCTGGATGTTCCACTTAACACCCAAGTAAACTTTATGAATCGCTGGGATTATGCGATACCCGAAAAAATGGAGGGACGAACCATGATTTCCTATTTATATGAAACCCGTCAAGGGGGGCAATATAATTTTGATAAAACAAAAGATTATCTGACTAAAAATGTATATGGGACAGGCATTTCCACCCATCGTTTCAATGTCATTTCAAAAAACGGCTTATTGCTTCCGGGCGAACATGAAAGCCTGGCAAGTATTGTTTCTTTTACCTATCACGATTACGATGCTTTTTACGGCATAAAAACCTTACATTCCAAACAATTGAGTGCTTATTTGAATGTTTTTTACGAAAACTTTTTAGACAAAAAAAATCGGCATAAAATAGATATAGGCACAAGTTACCAATTTGATGGTTATCATGAAACATTTAACGACAGCCTCCAACTTCGATTGGAATCAGTTCCGGGTTTATTTACACAATACAGTTTTATCTTAGACGATAAGTTTGTAGCAATATTAGGTTTACGAGGAGACATTCACAATCAATACGGCTTGTTTTTAACGCCCCGTTTTCATTTCAAATGGCAATTTATTGAAAGCACATCCTTACGTGCATCAGCAGGGAAAGGATATCGAGCACCCAATGTTTACATTGAAAACACTAACATTTTAAACAGCTCACGCACATTGGTTTTTGAAGAAAAAATGAAAGCCGAAGAAGCCTGGAATATTGGGGCAAGCATAACACATACGGTTAAAACAAAAGGCAAAGAATCTACTTTTATCATTGATTATTTCTATACCGATTTCACGAATCAAACCATCATTAATCTGGACAGAGACCCACAGCATGCATATTTTTATAATACCAACGGGAAAAAATCATTTGCACATTCGGCACAGATTGAAATGATGATATATCCTTTCAAAGGATTTGAAATTATTGCTGCCTATCGTTTCAACTATGTCATGCAAGAAATTGACGGTAAAATGTTAGAAAAATCATTACACAGCAAGCACAAAGCCCTGCTGAATGTGGGCTATGCAACGAAATTTGAAAAATGGAAGTTCAACATCACAGGACAATTTCATGGAGCACAAAGACTACCTTCAACAAGTAGTAACCCGGAAATACATCAACGAGGAGATTATTCACCACATTTTTTTACATTCAATGCACAAATCACAAAAAAATTCAAATATATAGATATTTATGTAGGTGGTGAGAACTTAAGCAATTACAGACAAAAAAATCCTATCATAGCCGCTGAAGACCCCTTCGGAAAATATTTCGACTCTTCTATCATTTGGGGTCCTATAGATGGCATTATGATTTATGGTGGAATAAGATTAACATTAAAATAATAAAATAAAATGAAAACTAAGCACTTAATTATTATCATCGGCTTGTTAACGATAAGCTATCAATTACAAGCTCAACAAACGAAAAACAAAAAAAAGAAGTCTGAAATTAGTATCATTCAAACATCCGGACATTGTCACTCATGTAAGGAAACCATCGAAAACGGATTAGCTTTTGAAAAAGGCATTATAGATGTTGCCTATGATATTTCAACAGCAAAAGTTACGGTTACTTATAATCCACAAAAAACCAATGTGGATACAATTAAAAAAAGGATAAATGAGTTAGGATATGATGCCGATGATTTCAAAGTGAATAACAAATCGGTAAATGATTGTAAACAAGGAGATAATCATTTAGATTAAAACACTAAATTCGGAAGACAATACTTTTCAACATTTATTTGTTGAAAAGTAGCATTTATTTGCATAAATAATAAACTTTTTAATAGCTTCATACGTTTATATGGAAGTTTAATCTATGTTTAATTAACTTCTCTACGTATGAAGAAACATATATATTTTTTCAGCAGCCTCTTTTTATTTTTTTATTTAACATTTGATTTACAAGGGAAAACAAATGTGTATACTGATTTCCAATCCACGAAAACAACTACAGAAGATACAATCTATGAAAATATTTCCATTACCATTTGTCGTTCCGAATTACCCTTTTTCTATGCAAATAAATTATTTTCGGAAGGAGGAAACTACGACATTGCATTAAAAACTTCTGAAGGGAAAGACAGCATCATAAGATTTCAATTGATTGTATTAAACGCACCGATACAACCCGGTAATATAAAAGGAGACAGCATCATTTATCAACTCGGGCATTATATGTATAAGATAGACCCTGTTGAGGATGCAGAAGAATACTCTTGGCAAATATCAAATCTTCAATGGATTATAAGCAAATCCTACAAAAAAGACTCTACAAAGATTTTTATTCCCACCGGAGGTAGCGGAGTGTTAACGGTTACTGCAAAAAACCAATGTGGCATTTCTCCTGCAAGTCAATTTTTAATACAATCCACATTAGATATTGATAATTATGTGAGTGCGGTTAAGGTTACCCTATATCCTAATCCGACGAAAGATTTTATTACATTAGATTTTTCATCAAAATTAAAAGGTATCAATAAACTCTATTTATATGATACCGATGGTAAATTACTAATAAACTCCTCTTTAAAAAATCAATCCACGACTATAAATCTCTCTGAATTTTCTGTTGGCTTATATTTTCTAAAGATTTATTTGGACGATAAATCCTTACAAACTATTAAAATTTATAAAAATTAATAAATTTAAGTATAGCAAATTGAAATTCTTTAATTATAATTTTTTTCTATCAAATATTCACTACATATAAAAAAAATTATACATTTGACTATTTTAATCAATACGCAAAAAATCTATTTAACAGCTATTAAAACAGGTATTAACAATATAATATATAAAAAAATGAAGCGTCTCTATACTCTTTTTATGTTGGCTTTATGCATTTCTTCCCCATTTGCATTACAATCTCAATCACTAAGTGGAACTTACACTATAGGTTCCGGAGGTAATTATGCAAGCATCTCAGCGGCTGTAAATGCTTTACAAAACAATGGAGTTTCAGGAAATGTTACTTTCAATATTTTGAATGGCACTTATACAGGAGCAACTATTAATTTCGCAAGCGGGATTCCAAATCAGGGGAACAATGACACCATCACCTTTTCATCTTCCTCGAACAATCCCGGCAATGTTATTATATCTTCATCGGGAACAGCATTAACCATTAATAATGCTAAAAATTTAGTTATTAAAAAAATTACCATTGGCTCCACTACCGGCACAAAAGGAATTGAACTAACGGGAACTTGCAATAATTTAGAAATAAGTAATTGTATTGTTCGTGCCAATACAACGGGAAGCAGTTCCAGCCAAGCAGGCATATATTACAGTGCAACAAGTACGATAGCCAATAACATTCGTATTTTAAATAATACAATAGACGGAGGTTATTATGGTATATATTTTTATGGGTACAGCTATAATAATTATTGCACAAATTACACCGTTGATAACAATACTATATCAAACACATACTTAGCAGGCACTTATTTTTACTATATCAGTTTAAATAGTTTTTCGAATAATATAATTACTTCACGATCATCAAATTATTCATCAACGTATTATGGCTCATACATGACCTATTCTAATGCTACGCAAGTTAAAGGCAATAAAATACAAGCATTAACTACAGCAATTGTTTATCCCTACGGTATGATTTTTCAATATGTCAACTATCGTAATACAACCACACCGGTATTGATAAGCAATAACGAAATTTTTGTTTTTACAAATTCGAGTTATTACGGCATGTATGTTACTTACTCTAGGGCTAATATTTTCAACAACTCCATCCTTGTTGGAGGAAGTGGTACAGCAAGAGCACTCTATGTACATTTAGCTTCCGGTTACCCTGTAAGCATACGCAATAACAACTTTCATGCAATCGCTTCTGCTGCATATCCTATTTACATTCCAAGTGCAAGCGTTAATTTTTTAGGAAATATTTTAACATTAGATTACAACAACTATTACAATCAATCCTTTGTAGGATATGCCGGCGGTGATGTTACCTCTATGTCGAATTGGCAATCAATAACCGGACAGGATATTCATTCTATCAGCATCTATCCAAATTATACCGATTTATTTTCCTATCGTTTACTAACCGACGGAGAAGATTTAATATGTCCTCGCATAACTTCTGTCCCTAAAGATATAAGAGACACCAACCGTCAAGCTATTACTTCAATGGGGGCATACCATAATTATTCACCTAAACCCTATGACACGCGAATATTAAATTTAATTTCTCCTTTAAAAGATGTTACTGTCGGTATTTCTACACCTGTTAGAATTAGCCTTATGAATATGGGTTCGTTACCAGTTGATTCCATCAATATACATTGGATAGTAAATGGCGTTTCACAAACATTTCTATGGACAGGAACACCATTAGCTTTAGGGGATTCAACACCTATGATTACCGTCGGTTATTTCACACCTCAAGCAGGCGAAAATGACATATTGGTTTATACCAGTCTATTAGGCGGAAAAATAGACAGTAAACCTCAAAACGATACCATTCGAAGAACATCGTTTGGCTGTAAATCCATAATAAACACCACTTATACGGTAGGTGGTAGCTCTGCCGATTTTTTAACTATTTCGGAAGCAATAGATGTAATTTCCTATTGTGGAGTAATGACTCCAACAACTATTTCCATTAATCCCGGTACTTACAACGAAAATATTATTGTCCCCAATATCAGAGGCACTAGTTCAGCAAATACACTTACCATAACATCAGCAACAGGAGATTCTTCTTCGGTTATTATTCAAAGTTTATCTTCCACACCTGCCATTACACTTTCAAATACCAATAATTTAATCATAAAGAATTTAACCATAAAAGGAGTTGGAACCGGCACATCCTCTACCGCCATTAAAATGCAAAACAGTAATCGAAATATTTTAATCACAAACAATTATATTACAACCACTCAAAACAATCCAAGCAGTACCTCCTCTACTGACATTATGGCAATTTTTTCTCATACTTCATTGGATACAAATGTAATCATATCTAATAATTATATCAATGGGAGTGGCGGCATTTACTTTCTTTCAGGTGGCACTAACTCAAATACCTATAATGTAAATATCATAAATAATAAGATTGATAACATCTACTATTTCGGTATTTATTCATATTATACACGTATAGGAAAAATAAATAACAATAAAATTTATCAAAACCCTATGGCTGCTATCTGGGGAGGTGGAAGCGGATATGGATTATACATTTATTATTCACTCGGCGTAACCAGCACCATTACGGATATTTCGAACAATATAATCCGAGGTGCTTTTGGAACTTTTGCCAGATTCTATTATTGTGTAAGCAACAATGGAACAAACACTAATGTGTTATTTTCCAATAACGCTCTTATAAAAACGGGAGCCGGCCCTGATACAGATATGTTATTCATTAGCTACGGGCAATGGCAGTGTATT
>ERZ1645192.5094-NODE-5094-length-10266-cov-11.953971_pt1 | contig 10266 bp, 9 predicted proteins | sample MGYA00575354_ERZ1645192 | MGnify/ENA primary metagenome ERZ1645192 (study PRJEB40844, sample SAMN11349763) | freshwater sediment metagenome | isolation source: river sediment | host: Sediment | place: India: Faizupur Khadar , New Delhi | collected 2017-02-21 ...
CCATCCTGGCTGCGGTTCCCGCAGTTTTGGTGGCCCTGCTCTTCGGATCGACGCATCTGGAGGTGGGCCACCTGGTCTTTGCGGTGATAATCATCGTCTTCTACACCTTGGTGCAAATGGTGGAAAACCAGCTCCTAGTGCCCAGAATAATGGGCGGTGCCGTGGATCTGCCGCCGTTGATAGTATTGGTAGGAGTCATTGTCGCTACCGGCTCATTCGGCATATTGGGAGCGCTGCTGGCCACGCCGGTGATAGCTACAGGCAAACTGATATTCCGCTATATTTACGGGAAGATTATGGAGGAGGCATTTGCCGGAACTTCATAGCGAAATCAGGGCTTGAAGATCTGTGAGTCCTCTGTGCGCTTCTAGTGTCTCTATGGTGGACGTTTGTGATTATTGGGTGTAACCAATGGCTAACGACGTTTTCACCACAGAGGCACAGAGGACACAGAGCACGCACAGAGACGGCATTTTCGTACCAAGAGCTAACAACAGAAACGACAGAGTAACTCTGGTTTAGCCATAGGAAATAGCCAAAAGCCGAATCGCTTCATTACCCACATAAAGCTAAAAATGATAGTGACCAACCAGCCTTCAAACCTTCAAGACTTAATCCGGCGCAGACAATCCTCTTTATGATGAGGGCCGGCAATAAACGGAACCGCGCCGCAGAACTTGCAGGGATATTTGCGGCTCAGATCGGAGTCAAATGCCATTTGGGATTGATGTCTGGGACAGTCTTCCCTGTGGTGCGGCCCCTCCGAGATCGGCCAGACGCCGCAGTGCTTGCAGGAGTCGTCGTATTTGAATGGATTTGGCTGCATTTCATATCCTCTGGAATTCTCGATATATATAATTGGTTCTTTGCTATTTCCTTTGGATTATTGACACTTCGTCTCTGTGAGTCCTCTGTGCGCTCTGTGTCTCTGTGGTGGCCGTTCGTGATTAACATGATAGACAATAGCTTTAAGTTAAGCTCACAGAAAATCGCGAAGAGCATTAAATTTCTGCAATGGAATTAAAAAGGAATAAAAAAGCAAATCAGATCAAAATTACAAATTCGCCCAGGCATGCAACTGCCAGTAAGCAGGATCGGCAGGATAGAAGGAGTCCAGCCATGCCTGTTCAATTTTGGCCTTTTGAGTCGAATCGAGGCTCGATGCAGATATCGGCGACGGTTCATTTGCAGCAGACTGTGTGCCGCTCAACGCAGCAGGCTCAGTTTGCGATCCGGCCGGCTCTGGCGCTACAGCGTTTGCCATACTCACCACATGAAGGGAATTGAGCAGATTCTCAGAGATATTGGCCGGGACGATGCCTAAAATCTCCAACTTCGCAGTTCCTGCGTAGACCTCGCCGCATTCGCACTTCTGGCTATCGATCCAGGAGCGGAATGAGAAAGAAGGATCACCGGATTTGCTTATGCTGGTGGTCTGAATGCCCATCCTGCCATCCACCGACCTGGTGGTGACTGTGGTATTCTCATCGCCTCTGGCATAGACCTGGACAAGTTCCAGCTCAGGCTCAAGCGTCGCATCTTTTGCCGTATTGAATATGTCGATTCCCATCAGAATCTGGGTATCATTTGAAAATTTTATGTATGCACCATAGTTGGTGTCATTTTCTCCAATTATGGGAGGCTGAACTTCTATAGTATGGCCCAATGAGGTATCCAAATCAAACGAAACCTCGTAGTCGCTCAAAACCACGCTCTCGGTCTCTCCATTTGCTGGGCATATTGCAATGATAAGCGCAAAAATGCCAAACATATAAGACATTTTTCTTGAAGAAGAGTCCATGATTCTCACCTGATTATTGATTATAAACCTCATTGTATAAAGAATTTGCCCCAAATCAGGATTTCAGTCAATCTAACCGGAGTTTTTTGATCAGTAAATATTAAGTAATCATAACGCTATCATGGCTATAGAGGAATTCCAGATGGAAAGATATACAAAAGTAATTCTGGCTGCTGCATTCCTGCTAATGGCAGCAGCCTCTGCCAGCATCTGCGACAATGCGCCCTGCGAAGAAGCCATAAATGCTACCGTAGGCGAAAATTTTACCATATCTCTGCCATACAATGCCGGAACCGGCTTTGAATGGTGGACGAATTTCGATCCCGATTATTTGAGCCTGGAAGGCTCTTCTGATATTGCAGAAGAATCCGCACCGGAGATGATGGGCGCTCCCGAAGAGAGCGCCTTCACATTCAAAGCAAAGATGAGCGGCAGCACAGAAGTGATCATGCTGCTGCTGCGGCCCTGGGAAAACGCCACCGTGGAAGAGCGCAGGATATTCCCTGTGAATATCGCCTAGTGCGATTGCTCCTTTTTCTTTTTGAAGATGTAAATGCCTATCCCGGCCAATGCTATCAGCGCCAGGATCGCTATTCTTGTGTAAGATTGTCTGGCGGGTCCAACCTTCAGCGGAATGCTTACGCTCTCCGACGTGATGCTATTGCCTTTGAGGTCGGTATACTTGACCTCGCTATTGATGCTATAATTTCCAGTTGTCGCGCCGTCCTTCACGTCGATCTTGAATGTCACAGTCGCCTCGTCTTGCGGATTCATTGTTCCCAGGAAGGCCTGATCATCTTCTGAGGAAAAGGGCATGAATAGACTTACCCTGGCAATGGCGTCCTTGGCTGTCTCTTTGCCCATGTTCTTGTAGGTGATCCTGGCGGTGCCTCCACTCTGGCCTGCATTTAAATCTGTATCAACGTTGACAACCTCAAAGTCTGCCTTGCCCTTGACCACCACAGAAAGGTTGATTGATTGCATCTTCATCGCGAACAGGCTGGATTGCCGAAATCCGATTAATCCCAATATGGGCTCATAATCCTGTGCACCAACACCGGTGTTCTCCTGCCATAGATAAAACAGGTCAAGAGCCAGAGTATAATTGCCCTCAGGAGCATCGTTTTCTATTTCGATGGCAAACTCCATGGGATCACTGGATTTCGAGCCGCTGGCCAGGCCCTCCACGATCTGAGGACCGGACTGAACCTCGATGGACTGCGTGGGAGATCGGAGCATCCCGGTGATGGGAAATGCGGCTGTTTTGGCCTTCTCTAAAATAAATTCTCTCTCTGCTAACTTCTCCTCCTTCAGGTCCTCCGGCCTCTCGTCAGGTTCGTATCCGGTTATCTGCCCGACATTTGTCAGGCCCACATAAAGGATGGCCTTATCACCCCTCTCAAACTCGTTTGTGCCAATCACACTCGCCTCCAATTGAGGCGATCCCATAACATTCCAGTAATTTTCAACAGAAGACCTCAATGGCATGAATTGGGCCCCTGCAGGCAAAGGAGATGCCAGTATCAGCACAAGGGTCAGACATATGATTATTTTCTTCAATTCGTCCATCCTCCTACACCCAAATGTTCCAGCTTGCCCAGGATCCTGATTCGGCAGAGGCCAACCCTATGCTCTCCTCCTTCTGTAAATGTAAAATCCAGATGCTGCAGCTATTAGCAGAGCCACAATAATGGCCTCTGTTGTGTTGGTGGCTGTATCTGCTACATTCACCGGAATCTTCATGCTGTCCGAGATGGCAGAGTCTCCCCTCACATCGGTAAATCTGATCTCGCTGCTTATGACATAATCTTTGGCCGTGGCACCAGAGTCTACGTCTATCCTGAAGACGACCGTCTTATTCTCACCCGGCTGCACAGTTCCGATAAATGCCTGATCATCTGTGGACGAAAAGGGATTGGAGATGCTCAAAATAGCAGCAGCATCCCTTGCAGCCTCCTCGCCGGTATTCATATAGACAACCGATACTTCGCCATCCTCTTCGCCAACTGATAGATTGGCATCACTGCTCACTATATCGAAGTCCGCCTGGCTCCTGATCTTCAGGGGGATGTCAAATGTCAGGTTGGCCTTCTGGTAGGAGTAAGCGACCTGAAATCCTTTCAAGCCGGCTTTGGCATCCAGCTCTTCCGCATCAACTTCCACGTTTTTCTGGTAGTCATAGGTCAATTCAAGAGACATTGGATATGTCCCGGCAGGCGCGTCTCCCGCTATCTCTACAGTGAAATCCAGCGGCTTTTTTATCATATTTCCCGATTTCAGGGACTCGACTACCTGTTTGTCAGACTGGACATCTATCAGGTCTGTACCGGATCGAAGTGTGGCAGTGATGTTAAGAGCAGTGGCATCTGCCTGCTCATATTCAAACTCCCTATCGGAAAGCTCATCCTCCATCTCGGAATCCGCCTTCTTGTCTGCATCCAATCCTATTATCCGGCCATAATTGCTGAGATCCACTCTGAGCTTGACTGTGTCCCCCCGGTCGAACTCGTTAGCGCCGGCAAGGCTAGCCTCCAATTGCGGTGAGCCGAAGCTATCCCAATAGTTGTCCATGGACCATGCCGGCATTGAGATCAAGACGAGAGCAAGACAGACAAATGCAAATTTCAATTCGTCATCCTCCTATTCTCCCGAAAAAGCGTTTAAATGCCACGGACTTGATAGCCATCGATATTCCCGGTTGTTCTATCAGCGTAATGGTCATCACCTGCGAATGGATGCTGGAGACTTTTGTTCTTCTGAAGCCCAATAAAGGCAATCAGCCTATTTTGAGTTAATTAATGATGATGTAATCGTATTTATAACATATGGTGATACTGCCTTTGATCCAAATGGGGACGCACCAGTTCATTTTCCGTAAAGATCAACGGCTCGTTGGCTGCAGGCTGCTCTGAGCCGCCAATTCGCCGTTGACCTCTATGGAATGCGTTTACTGCAGCGCCAGAGCTATCTTGAATCGCTCTTCGCCTGTGAGGATATGGTCCTGGTCTATTGCATCCTTATCCACATCGATCTCCACCCAGTTGATCTCGCCGGTGAATGCGTTTCCTTTCGGGCCATAGTCCGGCGACACGGGTGAGCCTGCTTCCATTCCCACGTCAACCGTCTCATCGGCAGAGAAGGCAAAGGGCTCCGTCCTATCGATACGGCCGCTGCCCACACTCTGGCCGTCGATGTAAAGGGTCACAGTGCCGCCCCTGGCCAGGCCGCCACCGTCATAGGCGAACTCCATCCTCACCTGATGCTTGCCGGCAGGTATCGCCCGGTCCGCTTCCACAAAGAAATGCTGCAGACCGCAGAAGTTATAGCAATACTTGAGCCGTCCCCCTATGGCATAGAAGCTGAATCCGCCGGTGATGCCTCCCTGGGCGAATATCACCCCTTCGGCTCCTGTTTCGGGCACAACCACCTCGGCGGTCAGAGCGTGGGTTTTGTTCATGACGGCCAGTATCGAATGCGGTGACAGGCCGGTCATGCCGCCGAAGAGGAGCTGCCGGTTGCCGTGAATCAGTTGCGGCCGACCGGAGATATCCGGAAGAAAACGCTCGCTGAGACGGTCGTCGAGGGGCAGGACATTGTACTTGACCGCCTCGATCAGCCAGAGCCTCTGCAGTTCGTGCAATTTATCGGGCATTTCTTTAGAGAGGTCGTGGGCCTGTGTCCAATCGGCCCCAGTGTCGTACAGCTCCCAGACATCCTCATCAAAGGGAACGGTCTTGATCGCACCGGTCTCCCAGGGAGTGCGGTGTTTGGTGACAGCCGTCCAGCCCTTATGATATATTCCCCGGTTGCCGATGATCTCGAAGTACTGGGTCTCATGCCGTTCGGCGGCTTTGCCGTCATGGAAGGAGTAGAGCATGCTCACACCCTCGTACGGCTTTTGCTGGATGCCCTTGACAAAAGCCGGTTCGGGGAGGCCCGCCGCTTCCAGTATGGTCGGGGCCACATCGATCACATGGTGGAACTGGGAGCGGATTTCGCCCCTGGCACTGATGCCTCCCGGCCAGTGGACAATGGTGCCGTTGCGCGTTCCGCCCCAGTGAGAGGCGATCTGTTTGGTCCACTGGTAGGGGGTATCCATGGCGTGTGCCCAGCCTACAGCGTAGTGGTTGTATGCCTCAGGTGTGCCGAACTTGTCGATGTTCTTCTTTAAGAATTCCGGAGTCTCCAGCTCGGCCAGGCCGTTGAGGGGCAGCATCTCATTGAACGTGCCCTGAATCGTCCCTTCCGCCGAGGCCCCGTTGTCGCCGATGATGTAGTAAATGAGGGTATCGTCGAGTATTTCCAGATCTGCCAGAGCGTCAATAAGACGCCCGACCTGGAAATCGGTGTGCTCCAGAAATCCGGCATAAATCTCCATCTGACGGGCCAGGACCGGCTTGAGGTCATCGAGCATCTCGTCCCATGCCGGGATCTCCGGGTGGCGTGCCGTGAGATCGCAATCTTCCGGGATGATGCCCAGCTCCTTCTGCCTGGCAAACGTCTCTTCTCGCAGCCTGTCCCATCCTCCATCGAACCTGCCCCTGTATCTATCCGACCATTCCCTGGACACCTGGTGAGGGGCATGCGTCGCCCCCGGGGCGAAGTACATGAAAAAGGGCTTATCGGGCATGAGCGACTTTTGCCTGCGCACCCATTTGATGGCCTTGTTGGCCAGGTCTTCGGTGAAGTGATAGCCCTCTTCAGGGGTTTTATCGGGCTCTACGGGCGTGGTGCCTTCATAGATGGAAGGGTAGTACTGGTTGGTCTCGGCGCAGATGAAACCATAGAAATATTCGAAGCCGCTGCCGGTGGGCCATCTGTCATACGGGCCCGCCGGGCTGGTCTCCCAGGGCGGCACTTCGTGGCACTTGCCAAACTGGGCAGTGGCATACCCATTCAGCTTGAGGGTCTCGGCCAGAGGGGCGCAGTTCAGGGGACGGATTGAGCAGTTGCCCGGTGCCGAGGTGGCCATTTCGGTTATGCCTCCCATGCCCACAGTGTGGTGATTGCGTCCGGTGAGCAGAGCCTGTCGAGTTGGCGAGCAGAGCGCACAGGTATGGAAACGGTTGTAGCGCAGCCCTCCTGCGGCCAGGCGCTCTGCGGTAGGCGTCCGGCACGGGCCGCCAAATGCGCTCGATGCGCCAAAACCCACGTCGTCGATCAATACAATCAGGACGTTGGGCGCACCTTTGGGTGGCCGCAACGGCCTGATGGGCGGATATCTGGTATCCGGATCTCTTGCGTCGAAAGTGGTTAAGCCCACATGCTGCCTGTCCGGAATGGGCAGGACTTGTCTTTGAATCTTGTCTTGTTCGTTCATAGGAATCCCTCCTTAAAGCGTTTAGATATCGCCAGGGGGAGCCGCTCCTCCTGGCGGCATTAGCAGGTTTATTGCCGGGCCATGATCTTCCTCATGGTCAGATCGTCGTCCTCGATCAACTGGCCGCTGACGTCCACCGTGACCTTGTAGAGCTTGCCGGTGAACGGGAAAGGCGCCTTATAATCGGACGTGACGGGCGAGCCCGTGTCCAAGCCGATGGAAAAGCCTCCGCCCAACCCGTATGACATGGGGGTCGTGATGGGCATCTCGAGCTGGCCCACTAGCTTCTTGTCGATATAGAGCTGGGCCCGGCCGGGCGACCCTTTACCGGCCCGAATATCAGGCTCACCGGTCGGCTCGAACTCGAACCTCAGCTCGTGGCGGCCTGCCGGGACGCTGTCCCTGGACCGGGCGATCATGATCTCCTTCCCGACGTAGTTGTGGACATAGCACAGCTTGCCGTCCTTGACGTAGAAAGAAAAGCCTCCGTCGACGCCCCCTTGCGAAAGCAGCACGCCTTCGGCGCCTGCCGGGGGGACCTCGACCTCAGCCGTGATGCTGTGCGGCCGGTTAAACATTTTAACCGCGTCGGATATCGGCTGGGTGTTCGGATAGAAGGTGTAGCTCGTGCGGTCGACCGCGATCTGGGGGCGCTCCTCCATGGCGCGCAGCATGACCCGGCCATCCACGGGCAGGACGTTGTACTTGCCTGCCTCGACATACCACTGGGACACCATTTCGATCAACTTGGCCCTGTTTTTCGCTGCCACGTTGTGGTTCTCGGCGAAGTCCTCGGCCACATGATATAGCTCCCAATGCTCCGCGTCTAGCTCAGTGAGGGTGGCGGCGGGGATGGGCTCGCCCACCGGCTTTCCGGCTTCGATGAATGAAGGCCCCGGCCATGGGCAGACCGCCCGCCAGCCGTCATGATAAATGGAACGGTGACCCATCATCTCGAAGTACTGCGTGACGTGCTTGGCCGGCGCCTGGGCGTTGTCGAGGGCCTGGGCAAAGCTCAGTCCCTCGATCTGCGACTGGGTGACGCCCCGGATCTTCTCCGGGGGCTCGATCCCTAGAAGCTCCAGTACCGTCGGGACCATGTCGATGGCATGGGCATATTGCGTCCGGACCTCGCCCCTGGCTTTAATTCCTTTAGGCCAATGGACGATGAACGGGTCGCTGATGCCGCCCCGGTATGTCTCCCGCTTCCAGCGGCGGAAGGGCGTGTTGCCGGCCCAGGTCCAGCCCCAAGGGTAATGGTTGTAGTATTTGGGGCCCCCCAGCTCAGGCATGGCCTTCAAATTGTCTTCCAGGGATTCAGGGACGGAATTAAAGAAGAGGTTCTCGTTGACCGATCCGGCCGGGCCGCCCTCGGCGCTGGCGCCGTTATCGGAGATGAACATGATGATCGTGTTGTCCCACTCGCCGATCTCCTTGAGGAAGGCAAAAAGGCGGCCGTAGTGATAGTCCGTGTGGGTGAGGAAGCCCGCAAACACCTCCATCATCCGGGCATAGACCTTCTTCTCATCGTCCGAGCACTTGTCCCAGGGCTTGACGTCGGGATCGTGGCGGGAGAGCTCGGCGTCCCGGGGGACTATGCCCAGTTCCTTTTGGCGTTCGAAGACCATCTCCCTGTACCTGTCCCAGCCCATGTCGAATTTGCCTTTGTACTTGTCCACCCACTCCCTGGGCACATGGTGGGGCGCATGTCCGGCACCTGGACAGAAGTACATGAAGAAGGGCTTGTTCGGCGCATTCTGCTTCGAGTCGGCGATGAAGCTGATCGCCCTGTCTGTGATATCTTCAGTGAAGTGATAGCCTTCCTCCGGCGTCTTGGGCGGCTGTACCGAGTGGTTGTCGTAGGTCAAATCCGGGTAGTACTGATGGGTGTCGGCGCCCAGGAAACCGTAGAACCGCTCGAAACCGCGGCCCAGCGGCCAGCGGTCGTAGGGCCCCGCCCCGGTAAACTCGGTGGCCGGGGTGAGATGCCACTTGCCCAGGGCAAAGGTGTTGTAGCCGTGCTGGAGTAGGATCTCCGACAGAAAGCCGTTCTCGAACGGGATGTAACCGTTGCTCCCGGGAAAGCCAGTCGAACCTTCGGTGATGCAGGACATGGCATTGGAATGATGGTTTCTGCCCGTCAGGATGCAGGAGCGGGTCGGCGAACACAGTGCCGTGGTGTGCATGTTGCAAAAGAGCAGTCCGTTTTTGGCTAGGTTGTCGATGTTCGGCGTCTCGATGGGGCTGCCGTAGCAGCCCATCTGTCCGAAACCCGTATCGTCCTGGACGATGAACAGGACGTTCGGAGCGCCCTCTTTGGCGCGGAGCGGCTGAGGCCAGGCGGGCTGTGAAACGTCCACCGTACGCCCGACGACCCCCGTAAACGCCATCCCTGGCTTATACTCTTTGAGTGCCATTAGAAACCACCTTCATGATCTGTTTTTTTCCCTTGAAATTTTTTATATTTTTTTGAGTATTCATTGTTTTAACCTCCTTCCCATGAAACAATGTCTCCGAACACGCTCAATGCCCTTTGCTGCTTGAAACCTCCTCCAACTGACGCATCACTGCGTCCAGATTGAATGAGGCGGGCCTCTGGCGCGGGGGGAACTTTATGAAACTTTCAATATCCTGTGCCACAATCGCTTGCATCCCGTACATTATGTACATGTGGGATAGACACAATCATGATAGGTGTTCGAGTTCTCGTCAGCCCTCTCGAAGGGGTCGCGCCGCAGGTTGAACATCTTCGGCCCCCGCAAGGACACAAAAGGCTCAATCCAGCATTGCATGGTCTTGGCCCGCTGCTCCATCAGCACGACCTTCCAGTCGCCCAGGCGGAGCGCCAGTAGATCTCCGTCATCGCTGAAGTAGGCGAATTTCTTTCTGGGGCTATCAGCAGCCTCTCCCATCAGATAGGGGAGCATATTCTCTCCGTCAATATGGACCCTGTAGGTCTTCTCCCCAGCCCTGTGGCCTTGCAGGAGCTTGTCCTTGATGTTCGGCTCCCCGGCGGCTGCCAGCAGCGTGGGAAGAATGTCCTGGTGGCAGACGATGCCATTAAGGACTATCCCCGCCCTGAACTTTGCCGGCCAGCGCAGGAACGCCGGCACGCGCCACCCGCCTTCCCAGTTCGTATTCTTCT
>ERZ1645192.5096-NODE-5096-length-10262-cov-6.687567_pt1 | contig 10262 bp, 7 predicted proteins | sample MGYA00575354_ERZ1645192 | MGnify/ENA primary metagenome ERZ1645192 (study PRJEB40844, sample SAMN11349763) | freshwater sediment metagenome | isolation source: river sediment | host: Sediment | place: India: Faizupur Khadar , New Delhi | collected 2017-02-21 ...
CGATCATGTCCATGCTGATCATGCTGCGGATGTCGCCGCGGTAGATTTTCCCGGTACTGCCGGGCGAGCTTGACGTGCTGTCGGCCACGTAATGTTCGGATCCATAGAGCCCCTCCTCCTCGGCATCGAATGCAATGAACAGGATCGTGGCCTTGAACGTGTACGCGCTCAGCACCCGCGCCACCTCCAGCATGCCGGCCACGCCGCTCGCGTTGTCGTCGGCGCCCGGACAGTTCGTCACCGTCGAGGATGTGGCATCCACGGAGTCGTAGTGCGCGCCGACAACGTAGTAACCGTCATTCGACGGATTCAGCCCCGCTTTCACGGCCACGACATTGTTGCAATTGGTGGTGCCGGGAAACCCGAACGGATCCAGGGTCGTGGACAATCCCATGTTCGTGAAACAGGAGTAGATGAAGTTCCTCGCGGCATCGTGCTGGTTCGCGGGAACCCGCGGATACGTCGAGGAGAAACCCCGGTTCTGACGGCTGTGGACGAAAAGGTTCGTGTGGAAGTATGTGTAGTCCGCGACCGTGATCTCTCCGACGATGTTCGACGGCGTCAGCGCGGACGCGGCGCCGACGGACAGGAGCCAGCCGGAAACCGCCATGATGCGCGTCATTCGCTTGTTTCGCATGCAAGGTAATAGTAGCTGGAACATCCGCAACTGTGAACAGGACTCGGGGATGGAAACAACCTGCACCCGGGGCGGAGTGGGCCCTGCCCGTCTTCGTCCCGCCGCCAAGCGGCGCGACTTCGCCGAGGCAAGCAGGACTCGACACCAGAGGCGGAGTGGGCCCTGCAGGACTCGAACCTGCGACCAGAGGATTATGAGTCCCCTGCTCTGACCAACTGAGCTAAGGGCCCACTCCGCCACGGTGCGTGACAAACCCGGACTTTACCCCGCAGGGCGGGACACGACCAGAGGATTATTTCGCCGTTGGAAGCAACGTGGACGCAGTTTCCAGGGATTGTAAAAAACAGCGGCGCGCCCGGGATTCGGGGCGCGCCGCAAAACAAACGTCCGCTGTCGGAAGTTACCGGGCGTCGATATCCGCCGCGTCAAACTTCACCGCGCCGCCGCGAGGACCTTCCTTCGCCGGATTGACAACGACCAGCACCCGCAGGGTGTCGTTGGGCGCCACGCCGGACACCTGCAGCCTGCTCCAGTCGGTTCCCGTCGCGATATCCGCCAGGCTGAACGTCTTGGAGGCCACGGTGGCCTGCGTGCCGTTGACGGTCGTCTCAAGCCGCAGCTCGACACTCTCGGCGTTCTTGCCGTCGGCCGGGTTGTCGGCATTGGCGTAAATGCTGAAGGTGTAGTTCTTGCCGGCCGTCACTTTCATGTCCTGATACAGACCCGAGTTGTCGCCCTTCTCGATCTGCCAGTGGTGGTAACCGATGATGCAGGACCCCTCCTTGACCGGCGTCCATCCGCTTTCCCGGTTCATCCAATCGCCCCACCTCGACCACGATTCGGCCTGGTCGCCGCTCGACCCTTCGACCTCGAACGAAGCATTCTCCATCTGGGCCTGGACCGACAAAGCTCCCATCATCAACACTGCCAACATGACCTTGCTCTTCACGGAACCGACTCCTTTCTTTTCTGTAAACGCGGACATCACATCGACCTGTTCAATCCTGTTTGCCTAAAATCACGGCGCTACCTGGGAAGACACCTCTTCAGCGGCCGGCGCGGCTTCGGGCGCGGGTTCCGCCTCCGGCTCCGGTTCGAGCGGAACGGTTTTCGAAAGCCTGATGTTCCGGAAGGCACCGCGGGCCAGATACCGGTCGTCGTGGCTGAGAACGGCCAGCCCGACATAGCATTCCCCGGCCAGCCAGTCGAACGTGTGTGTGCCCCCGCTGATCCAGCGGACGCCGTCGACCGACCACGCCGCGCGCACCTGGTCGCCGCTCTTGTTCAGCTGAAGGCGGACGGGGAATTCGCGGATCGGGAACTTGCGCTCCTGCATGTTCGCGCCCTTCATCGGCCTCCAGCCGACACTGACCTGGCTGTTGGGGAACACATGAATGAGAACGTGCGGCGCATCGGGCTCCAGCCCGCCGCGGATCATGATGCCGGCCTTGGCGTACATGAATGTCTCGTCCAGGCTTTCGATCGCCGCCTCAAAGTCAAAGTCGCCGGAGACCTTCTGCCACACAAAGCGGAATTCGTCGTGATTGTTCCACAGGTCACGGCCGCCGCCGTACACGTCCATGTCCGAAGCGGAAAAGACCTTCTGGCCGCCCGCGGGCCGGCTCGCGATATCGGTGCCTTGCCACTCACCAAGCGGATCGCTAAACGGCGCGTCCATGGGGAACGGCTCCCTCCCGACGTAGAGGGTCTTCGGGGTGTCGGTCACAAGCGCCTGCCGCAACTCCTCGTACACCGAGTACTCCATCGTGCCGAACGATTTGAAATACGCCTCGATCTCCTCGTAACTCGATTTCCGGAGGGAAACAGAAGGCAGGTTCTTTGCGTTGGTCACCATGAACCACGGATTCGGAACCATCCCCCCCGACTTCTTGACCAGCTTGTAGGACCACATCGTCGCCCACCAGCCCTTGGAGGCATAGAGATCGTAATACTGCCGCATCATCGTCTCACCGCCCAGGAAACGGAACACGACATTGAACTCCCCGACGAGCATCGGAACGCCCATTTGATTCCACACGCGCTCGTTATACGGAATGTCGCGGCTGAGCAGGTTCCGGTGTGGTTCGAACGACGGCGCAGACCCCAGAACGCCCGGGTAATAGTGTTCCGTGAACATCACATTCTGCCAGCCGCGATCGGCGGGATTGCCGTAGCAGCCCACGCCATGCGTGTGGCCGGGCAGAATGATGAGGTGGCGCGGATCGACGGAGCGCACGGCGTTGTAGATGTCCCCCACGAGGTTCACCAGGGCGGGCACGTGATTCTCGGTTTGCCCGTCGCCGAAGGGCTCGTTGATCAGGTCGTACGCCGCGATCGCGGGCCGGTCCTTGTAGTGTTCGGCAACCTGTTTCCACAGCCAGACGGTCTGCTTCTTGTAGTCCTCGCTGGTCCACAGCTTGTTCTGGCCGGACCAGCCGGTGATATGGTCCAGGCTCTGCCGGCCCGGCGCGGCGTGCAGGTCGAAAATGACGTAGAGCCCGTTCCGCTCGGCCATGTCGACGACGGCGTCGAGCCACTTGAAGGCGTCGGGTTTCAGCTCCATCGGACGCGCGTCATCCATCAAAAGCGAGTAGTGGAACGGCACGCGCACGACATTGAAGCCGAACGAGCGGATGATCGGGAAATCGCGCTCCGTGACCCAGTTCCCGCGGTACACTTCCATGAGCGCGTCTTTCCGCTCGCTGCCGAACCGCTCGGTGAGAATGGACTCCAGCTCGTGCTGGTCCTTGATGTCCGAGATGTCGAGCATCCACATTTCCGTGACGAACCAGTTGCCGATGTTGCAGCCCTTGAGAACAATCGGCCTTCCGCTTTCCGTCACGGTCTTCCCGTCCTTCACGGAAATAAAGGAAAGCTTCCGCGGCGCGGCGGACCTCAGCCCGACGCAGGACACCAGGAGGGAGCATGCCGCAGCCATGACCAGAATGGCCGCCGTTGCACGAAGCGCGTTGCGCTCGCTCCCGCGCCGCGTGACCACGCGCGCGAGCAAGCCCGAGATGAGTGGCGTCTTGTGTTTCATGCCGCTACTGCAACAAATTGCACCGCAGTCTGCACGCGAAATATTCGCGATACAAGCCAATAATGTGACCGGTCCCATCATCTGCGGTCAAACCGTTGTAATACAGCATGTTACATCATCGCTTTTCATGTTCGTCTATCTCGGAAGGACGCGCTTGCGCTCCGGTTGTTGGTCCAAATTCCCGCGCGCCCTTCTGAAAGACAACTTCACGCGACTCGCTCCTTCGGCGCAATCACCCACGCGGATTGGAACGGCGGAAGGCCTTCTCCGACGGCAAGCGGGCTGGAGGACGGGATGCCCGAAAAAAACGAAACGAAGGACTTCTTCGCCCGTGTCCCTGCCCTGTTTTTTCTTTGTTTGGCGTGTTAAACGGTGTATGCAATCAACACAACTCATGAAACCGCAGGAAACTACGTTTGCGACGGTTCCGATGCAGCTTGTGGGGCCTCTGAAGATCACCGGACCCGAAATGGACGGCGAGGTGATGGTTCCCCTCGCCACCTACGAGACCCCGCTGTGGGCCTCCGTCAACCGCGGGGCCAAAGTGTCCATGCTGGCCGGCGGCATCAAGGCCGTCGTGGTGGACGACCGGATGACGCGCTCGATCCTCCTGGAAGCGCCGGACGCGGAAGCCGCCGTCTGCACCGCCTCCGCCCTCGCCAACCGCCAGCCGGAGCTGGCGTCGGTCGTGGCTTCGTCCAGTCGCTTTGCGCAGCTGCTGGACATTCACACGCAGTGCGTGGCGAACCTGATGTATATCCGTTTCGAGATGCGGACCGGCGACGCGTCCGGCCACAACATGGTCACCAAGGCGGCCGACGCGCTGATCGACTGGATCCTGACCGAGTACTCCGACCTGAAGTACGTTTCCGTGTCCGGGAATTTCTGTTCCGACAAGAAGCCCACCGCGGTCAACGGCATCCTCGGCCGGGGCAAGAACGTGATCACGGAGATTCGCATCCCGCGCGACATCTGCTCCCGTGTCCTGAAAACGACCCCCGAGAAGATCGTGGACATCAACATCAAGAAGAACCTGATCGGCACCATGCTCGCCGGCGGCATCCGGAGCGCGAACGCGCACTACGCGAACATGCTGCTGGCGTTCTACCTCGCGACGGGCCAGGACGCGGCGAACATCGTCGAGGGCTCGCAGGGCTTCGTGCACGCGCAGGTGATGGGCGATGCGCTGTACTTCTCCGCCACCGTCCCGAACATCATCGTCGGCACGATCGGCAGCGGCAAGGACCTCGATTTCGTGCGCAGGAACCTGGCGCAAATGGACTGCGTCAAGGAGCGCGAGGCGGGGCAGAACGCGCGGCGCCTGGCGGTGATCTGCGCGGCGACGGTTCTCTGCGGCGAGCTGTCCCTGCTGGCCGCTCAGACGAATCGCGGCGAACTGATGCGGGCGCATGTGAAGATGGAGAGGAAAGGCTGAACAGAAGGCAACGAAGAGAACAAAGTTCTCCGCCCCCCCCTCTTCGTTCCCTTCGTTATCTTCTGTTGAGGATCGTATGCAGGACCCGACCAACGAACGGAAGCTGAAGCACCTTCGGACGATCGAGAGCGATCCGGAAACGGACCGGCGGAAGTTCTATTTCGACGACATCCGGCTCACGCATCGCGCCCTGCCGGAGCTGAACCTGGCCGAGATCGATCCGTCGATCGAGTTCATGGGAAAAAAACTGTCGTTCCCGCTCCTGATCTCTTCGATGACCGGCGGCGACCACGACCTCGTGCGCACGATCAACCGAAACCTCGCCACGGCGGCGGAGAAGACCGGCGTGGCGATGGGTGTCGGGTCCCAGCGCGTGATGTTCTCCCAGCCCGCGGCGCGGAGCAGCTTCGAGATCCGCAAGTACGCCCCCACCACGCTCCTGCTCGCGAATCTCGGGGCCGTCCAGCTCAACTACGGCTTCACGCTGGACATGTGCGAGGAGGCCGTGGCGGCGGCCGGCGCGGACGCGCTCATCCTGCACCTCAACCCCCTGCAGGAGGCGGTCCAGCCGAGCGGCAATACGAATTTCGCGAAGCTTTCCACGCGAATCATCCATATCGCTGAACGCCTGAACAAGCCGGTTGTCTTAAAAGAGGTGGGCGCGGGACTCTCCGAGGAGGATGTGCGGCTCGTCGCCGACGGAGGCATTCGCTACATCGACGGCGCGGGCGCGGGCGGCACGTCGTGGAGCCGGATCGAGCATTACAGCCTCGTGGAGGAGGAGCGCGAAGACCTCGGGCTGACCTTCCAGGACTGGGGCATTCCCACACCCCGGGCGCTGATGGCCCTGAAGAAGTACCGCGGCCGGCTTACGTTGATCGCGTCCGGAGGCATCCGCTCGGGACTGGACATGGCGAAGGCGATGATCCTCGGCGCGTCGCTCTGCGGAATCGCCGCGCCGTTTCTGAAGCCGGCGATCGAATCGCCCGACAAGGTCGTGAAGGTGATCAACACGCTGAAACGCGAGTTCGTGACGGCCCTGTTCCTGCTGGGCCAGGGAAGCGTGAAGGGGTTGATCGGCAACGAGGAACTACTGCTCAAATGAAGATCGGCATCGACCTCATCAGTTTCTACACGCCGCACTACTATCTCGACCTGAAGACGCTGGCCGGCGAGCGCGGCGTGGACCCCAACAAGTTTTACACGGGAATCGGCCAGGAACGAATGGGCCTGCCCCCTCCGGACGAGGACATTGTCACCATGGCGGCCAGCGCCGCCCTGCCCATCGTCGAGAAGACCGAGCGCAACGACATCGAGCTGCTGATCCTCGGAACCGAGAGCGCGATCGACCAATCGAAGGCGGCCTCGATGTTCGCGCACCGCCTGCTGGGGCTGCCGACCCGCTGCCGGGGCTTCGAGGTGAAGGAGGCCTGCTATGCCGCGACCGCCGGTCTCCAGATGGCCCTCGCCTGGGTCGCGAGAAATCCGACGAAGAAGGCGCTGGTGATCGGGTCCGACATCGCGCGCTATGACCTGCGCAGTCCCGGCGAGCCCACGCAGGGCGCGGGGGCCGTGGCGATGCTGGTCACCGCGAATCCGCGGGTGCTGGCCATCGACCCGGAAAGCGGCTACCACGGCGAGGACGTCATGGATTTCTGGCGGCCGAACTACCGCGAGGAGGCGCTCGTCGACGGCAAGTACTCGATGCTCGTATACATCTCCGCGCTGCTGGACTCGTGGAAACAATACGCGGGCCTGACCGGCCGCAAGCTGGCGGATTTCGCCGCGTTCTGCTACCACCTGCCGTTCACGAAAATGGCGGAGAAGGCCCACGTCAAACTGGTCAAGGACTCCGGCAGCCCGGCGCCGAAAGACGCCGAGCTCCAGAAACAGATCGGGAAATCCCTCCTCTACAACAGGATCACCGGGAACACGTACGCCGCGTCGCTCTACGAGGGCCTGAATTCGCTCCTCGACAACACGGAAGAGGACCTGGCCGACCGGCGGATCGCGCTGTTCAGCTACGGCTCCGGCTGCATGGGCGAGTTCTTCAGCGGCGTGCCGCAAAAGGGCTATCAACAGCACCTGTTCAGCGCCGCACACCGCAATTTACTGGACAACCGCAAGGAACTGACCTACCAACAATACGAAGATATCTTTCAACTGGCGTTTCCAACGGACGGCGGCGATCACACGTTCGCGCAATATCGAACAGGCCCCTTCCGGCTGGCGGGCGTCAAGGACCATAAGCGGTTGTACGAGAAGGTGAAATGAAGGCGATTGCTCCAGGCAAACTGATTCTGACGGGCGAACACGCGGTGGTGTACGACAAGCCCGCCATTGCCATGGCCATCGATCGCAGCGCCCAGTCCGTCATCCTCCCCTCGGACGCCGCGGACGAGTTTCTGTTCGAGCTCCAGGACCTCAGCCAGAGCGAGTCGTTCACGCTCCGCGCCCTCCGCGAACTGAAGAACCGTCTGGCCAAGAACTACCGGCTCTTTCTAGAAGGCAAGCTCGGCATCCGCGAAGTGCTCTACAAGCCGGTCGAGCTGTTCCAGTTCGCGTTCATCACGATCCTCGACGGCCTGCATCTGAAGGTCGCGAACGGCGTGAAGATCCAGCTGCACTCCAACATTCCCATCGGGTGCGGCATGGGCTCCTCGGCGGCGACGGTGCTGAGCGTCCTGCGCGGCGTCGGCCACTACTTCCGCGTGGAGTTCCGCCCGGAGTGGTATCAGGCGTACAGTCTCGAAGCGGAAAATCTTCAGCACGGCCACGCCAGCGGCGTGGACACCTACATCTCGCTCAACGGCGGCTGCGCCAGGTTCCAGAAGGGCGAGGCGCAGAAGCTGCCCCTGCCCCGCATGCCCATGCATCTCGTGCATACGGGCGTGCCCGAGACGACCACCGGCGAATGCGTCAGCCGCGTGCGGGAAAAATTCGGCGACAGCCACATCTGGGACGATTTCGAAGCGGTGGCCAACGCCATGGAGAAGGCCCTGGCGTCGAACCAGCTCGAGGACATCCAGAGCTGCATCCGCGAGAACAACCGCCTGCTGGCCGATATCGGCGTCGTCCCGGGCCGCGTGCGGGAATTCATTTCCGAGGTCGAAAACACGGGCGCCGCGGCGAAGATCTGCGGAGCCGGCGCTGTGGGCGGCGACAAGGGCGGCATCGTGATGGTCTGCTCCGAACAGGCCCCGAAACAGCTCTGCGACAAGTACGGTTACAACATCGTCTCCGTGAGGGGTGAACCCCTTGGCGCGCGCATCGTTTAAAGCCTCCGCGCCCGGCAGCCTGATGCTGCTCGGCGAACACGCCGTTCTCCATGGCCAGCCCGCGCTGGTTTGCGCCGTGAACCGCCGGATCCACGTCACGCTCGCTCCCCGAAATGACGGCGCGATCCGAATCACGTCGTCGCTCGGCCGCTACTCCGCCTCCATCGATCGCATCAAGCCGTCGAAGAGCTTCCGCTTCGTGGTCGCGGCCATACGACGTTTCGGGAGGAAGCTGACGACCGGCTTCGACCTGCGCATCGATTCCGAGTTCTCGCACACGATCGGGTTCGGTTCATCCGCGGCCGTGACGGTCGCGACGCTGGCGGTCCTGTCGAAATGGCTGAATGGTTCCGTCAGCCCGCGCAAGCTCCTGCTTGACGGCGTTGCCGTCATCCGCGAAACGCAGGGGCTCGGCTCCGGCGCCGATGTTGCCGCGAGCGTCCACGGCGGGATCGTGCTGTATAGCGCCAACCCCATCCAGGCGACGAAGCTGAATGCGTCGCATCCGCTGACGGTCATCTACTCCGGCAGCAAGATGCCCACGGTCGAGGTCGTCAGGCTCGTCGAGCGGGCGCGGAAAGCCTGTCCCGAGCTGTACGACGCCATATTCACAATGATGGGCCAAAGCTCTCGACAGGCCGCCGCGGCGATCCGCCGCAACAACTGGAAGGATGTCGGCGCGATCATGAATCTGAATCAGCTGCTGATGGCCGCGATCGGCGTCAGCAACGGGAAACTGGCCGCGATTGTTCGCCTGCTTCTTCGCGACCCGGCCGTCCTCGGCGCGAAAATCTCCGGCTCGGGCCTCGGCGACTGCGTGATCGGCCTGGGACGTTCCCGGCGCACGAAGTGGCCTTTCGAGGCGCTGCCGGTTATGATCTCTCCGCAAGGGGTGAAATGAATCTCACGAAAAAAGACGTGGTCCGCCGTGTCCTCGAGGGAAAGCGCTCCAACCCCCGCAAGGAAGGCTCCGCGTTCGCCCCGTCGAACATCGCTTTGTGCAAGTACTGGGGCAAGAGGAACGACGAACTCAACCTGCCCGTCACGCCCAGCCTGTCCCTCTCGCTCGGCAGGCTGGGATCCAGGGTGACCCTCAGCCTGCGCGACAAGGCCGATCTCGTCACGCTGAACGGCAGGCGGCTGTTGCCCGATTCATCGTTCGCGCGGCGCGTCTCCGAGTTTCTCGATTTGTTTCGGCCAGATCGAAAGACCTTCTTCAAGGTCGTCGCGGTGAACACGATTCCGACGGCGGCGGGCTTCGCCTCATCCGCGTCCGGATTTGCCGCCATGACTATGGCGCTGAACAACCTCTTCGGCTGGAGGCTGAACAGCCGGGATCTGTCCATTCTCTCCCGTCTCGGCAGCGGCAGCGCGTGCCGCTCGGTCCACAACGGGTTCGTCGAGTGGCGCGCGGGCAAGAGGGCCGACGGGATGGACAGCTTCGCCGTGCCGTTGAAGCCCAAATGGTCCGGCCTTCGGATGGGACTCGTGGTTATTTCGGACAAGGCGAAGAGCATCGGTTCACGCGAGGCCATGAAGCGAACGATCAAGACGTCCGCCATCTACCGCTCTTGGCCGGCCAAGGTCGCGAAGGACATGCGGCTCCTGAAGACGGCCATCCGCCGCCGCGATTTTCCAAGGCTTGGACAGACGGCCGAATCCAACGCGCTCGCGATGCACGCGACGATGTTCGACTCGAAACCCCCGGTCATCTACTGGCTCCCGGAATCGATCCTTGCGATGAGGAAAATCTGGCGGCTGCGCCAGACGGGACTTCACGTTTACTTCACGATGGACGCCGGGCCGAACCTGAAAGTGCTGTTCCTGAAGAAGGACACCGCCGCGGTGAAGAAGGCGTTCCCGAAGATCCAA
>ERZ1645192.5098-NODE-5098-length-10258-cov-5.987945_pt1 | contig 10258 bp, 10 predicted proteins | sample MGYA00575354_ERZ1645192 | MGnify/ENA primary metagenome ERZ1645192 (study PRJEB40844, sample SAMN11349763) | freshwater sediment metagenome | isolation source: river sediment | host: Sediment | place: India: Faizupur Khadar , New Delhi | collected 2017-02-21 ...
AAGACATCTCCAAAAAGAAGGACGAACTGATCGCAAAAGCGAAAGAGGAATACGAACAGGCCCTGGAGAAGAGCAAGCGGGCCTATGAAGCGGCCATGGAGCGCCTGAAAGAGGCGGAACTGACGGCACGGGAAAAGGTCGAAGCCGTGGGCGGAAAAGTGGGGGAGATCAAGGAGCGCGGCAAGGAAACCCTGGAAGACGGGAAGAGCCGCCTGAAGCGCGCCATTGACGCCGGCGTGGACGCCTTCAAAGAGGAAAAGGAAAAGAACGCTTAGTCCGAGAGGAGGAAGGAGAGGGCCGATGTTGCTGGAAATCAGTGTTTTCATTCTGAGTGTCGCCGTCCTTCTGTTTGCCCTCTTCTCGATCCCCGCCCTGCTGGAGCTTCGCAGGACGGCACAGCGGATTTCCGGCACCGCGAAGACGCTGAATCAGAACCTGCCCGCGATTCTCAGAAACCTCGAAGTCATGACCGCCCAGGTCAGCCAGGCGACCCTGACGGTCCGCGACCAGGTCGACGGCATCGCCATTCAGGCCAAAAAGCTTCAGCTGACCCTCGGCTATTTCGCGGACGTGGCCCGGAACCTTCAGGACTCCGCGAAGAGCCCCCTTCTCGGGGCCTTCACAACCGTGACGGCGGGGGTCAGGGGCGTCCGCGCCTTTCTGAACGTGCTGAACGACAAACGCCTGCCCCGCTGAAGCGCCATCCCCGTGCTCCCCGCCGGCCGGGGCGGGGAGACATTCAAAACCCATTCCCCGCGCCCCGCAAACGGAAGTCCGCTTTGCGCTTCCGCCCGCGGCCGCCGCAACCGCACGAGACCGCAATCGAAAAAGGAATGGCAATTTGAAGCAAAAGCGTGTAAGCGGTTCGGGAATACAACGGGACCGCAGCCATGCTGTGCCCGCGGGACGGAGGTCTCCATGAAGCCAAGCACCCATCGGATGTTCGCCATTTCCCTGTCTGCCCTGCTCGTCATCGCCCTGATCGGGCCGGCAGGCGCCGGGCCGGCCGCGGCGCTCGACCGGCAGTCCTACAAGAACCTGAAGCTGTTCAACGAGATTCTCGACATGGTTCAAAAGAATTACGTGGAGCCCGTCGAGCAGAAAACCCTGATTCAGGGAGCGGTGAACGGCATGATGAAATCCCTGGACCCGCACAGCAGCTTCATGACCCAGGATATGTACAAGGAGCTGGAAGTCGAGACCCGGGGGAGCTTCGGCGGCATCGGCATCGAAATCACCATCCTGAAGGACGTCCTCACCGTCGTCTCGCCGATCGAAGACACGCCCGCCTTCCAGGTTGGCATCCAGGCGGGAGACCAGATCGTCAGGATTGACGGGCAGTCCACCAAGGACATCACCATCATGGAGGCGGTCAAGAAACTGCGCGGCCCCAAGGACACCAAGGTCACGTTGAGCATCATGCGGGAATCGCTGCCGAAGCCGAAGGATTTCGTCATCACGCGCAGCATCATCAAGATCCGGAGCATCAAGTCCAGGCTCTATGACGACCGGATCGGCTACATTCGGGTCGCCGCCTTCCAGGAAAAAACCGCCGCGGAGCTGAAAAAAGCGCTTCGGGACCTGGACACCCCGGCGCATCCGCTGAAGGGCCTGATTCTGGACATGAGAAACAATCCCGGCGGCCTTCTGACCCAGGCCGTGGAGATCTCGGATGTCTTTCTCAAGTCGGGGACCATCGTGTCCACCAAGGGAAGAACGAAAAACATCGAAAACAAGTTCGTCGCCCGCGACGGCGGCGACGAGCCGGCCAGCCCCGTCGTCGTCCTGGTCAACGAAGGCACGGCCAGCGCCGCGGAGATCGTGGCGGGCGCGCTGCAGGACAACCGCCGCGCCCTGATCGTCGGCACGCAGACATTCGGAAAGGGCTCGGTGCAGACCGTCATTCCCCTGGGGGACGGATCCGCCCTGAAACTCACGACGGCCAAATACTACACCCCGAACGGGCGGTCGATCCAGGCGGAGGGCATCGCGCCGGACATCGTCGTCAAATTCGTGAGGCCCGCCGAAGAGAAGGAACAGCATGACGAGCGCCTGCGGGAGCGGGACCTGAAGGGGCACATCAAGTCTCCAAAGGAGAACGCGAAGGACGCGAAGCCGGAAGAAGCGGTCAAGGCGGCCAGGAAGGAATTCGACGAGCCGGCCGAGGACAACCAGTTGAAGCAGGCGATCGACATCCTGAAAAGCTGGGAGATCCTGCAGCGAAAGACGGCCGGATGACGGGGAGCCCCGCCGGATCATCGGGCACCCCTCCCCGGCCACCATCGGGGCCCTGAAGGAGGCGATCCCCCCTCTGAGGTCGCGGGGCATCGAGATCGTCCCGGTTTCGGAGGCGGTCGGCGCCGCGGAGAGCTGGAAAGCCGTCGCATCGGGAGCGGAAAGGCGGCATTGACGCTTATGAAACTGCGGATTCTGGCCATCGCACTGGCGCTGCTGCTCAGCGGCTGCGGCGGGCTCAAGGCATCGGCTTACAAGGCCCCGGCTGCCGCACAGACCGGGGAATCGAGCTTCGAGGTGGGGTACCACTATTCCCTCGGCGTGCAGCACCTGCTGGACGGCAATCCCGCCGAGGCGATCCGCGAATTCGAGGAGGCCCTCCGCTACGATCCCCATTCCCCTTCACTGGCCGGCGAGCTGGCCTTTCTGTATAGCGAAAGGGGCGAACCGGCGAAGGCCGCCGAAATCCTGGAACGCGCGCTGGGCCACCTCCCCGGCGACGCGGAGCTTCATTTCCTGCTCGCCGGCGCGCACCTCAACCTGAAGGATCACCCAAAGGCCATCGCGGAATACCGGAAGGTCATCGCGCTCGATCCCAAAAACGTCGCCGCGCATGTCTACCTCGGCACGCTCTACGCGGACCGGAAAGACTACGAGCAGTCGCTGGAGATGTTCCGGAAGGTGATCGCGCTCGTTCCCGAAGACGCGATGGGCCATTACTACCTGGCCCGGATTCTCGCCGAAACGGACAGGCCGGACGAGGCGGAACAGTCGCTGAAAAAAGCGCTGGAGCGCAGGCCGTCCTTCGAACCGGCCGCCGTCGACCTGGGGCTCCTGTACCAGAAACAGAAGAAGAACGACCTCGCGATCGACCTGTACCGGAACTTCATTCGATCCTATCCCATGGCGGTCAAGGCCAGGATCCGCCTGCTCGACATCCTCCTGAAGGAAAAGCGCAATGACGAGGCGGACCGCGAATTGCAGACCGTTCTGAACCGTCAGCCCGCCAACCCGGAGCTGCTGATGACGATGGGGCTGATGTACCTCGACGCGGACCGGCACGAACGGGCCGTCGAACTGTTCGGGAAATTCCTGGAGGCGAACCCGGAAGACCCGAAAGTCCGGTTCCTGCTGGCCTCCGCCCTCGAGGCGGGAAAGCGGCACCGCGAGGCGCTGGATGCCTACGGGATGATCCCGCCCGATTCGGAGTTCTACGTCGATGCCCGGGTCCACACCGCCGTCATCCTGAAAAACGACAAGAAGGCCGACGAGGCCATCCGCTCGCTGAAAACGGCCATCGCGCAAAAGAGGCAGGGCGGCGATTATCTCTACATCCTGCTGGCCTCGCTGCACGAGGAGAAAAAGGACATGCCGGAGGCCGAGCGGGTCCTTCAGGCGGGCCTGGCCGAGATTCCCAAAAGCCGGGACATCCGCTACAGCCTGGGCGTCCTCTACGAAAAGACGGACCGCTTCGAAGCGGCCATTCAACAGATGCGGCAAATCCTGGAGCTGGACCCCGAATACGCGGACGCCCTGAATTTCATCGGCTACAGCTACGCGGACCGGGGCATCAACCTGCCGGAGGCCGAGGCCCTGATCGAAAAGGCCCTGAAACTGAAACCGGGCAATGCCTACATCACGGACAGCCTGGGGTGGGTCTACTTCAAGCAGAACCGAATGGACGAGGCCGTCAAATACCTGCAGGAGGCGGCACGGCTCATGCCCGACGACCCCGCGATCCTGGAGCATCTGGCCGATGCCTATGCCCGGACGGGGCGCATTCCGGAAGCGCTGGACATCTACCGGAAGATCCTGGAGCGAACCCCCGGCAAGGACGACCTGCAGCGGAAAATCAGCGACCTGCTGAAAAAAGCCAACCCCTGACCGGCGAGCGTTCCGGCCGGATGAGACGCATGGAAAAGAAAACCGCCCGCGGGAAAAAATGCAGCCTGGCCGTCCTGATCGTTCTTTGCCTGTCCGCCGCGATATCCGGATGCGTTTCCGGCAGGCCCGATCCCGGCCGCCCTGCCGCCGGCTTCGCATCGCCGGAAGCCGCGCTCCGCGACATCGCCGGAACGGCCCCTCCACGGGGCACGCTGAAAGCGATCGCGGCCATCCAGGTGGTCACGCCGTCGGGCGCCTACCCCCTGAAGCTGGCCGTCCTGCTGAGGCGCCCGGCGATGATGCGGGTCGAGGCCATTCCCGTCCTGGGTCCGCCCAACTTCTACCTGACCATTCATGAGGGCCGCCTGAAGGCGCTGCTGCCCGACAAGAACGAATTCTACGCGGGACCGGCGACCCGGGAGAACATCGCCATGTTCCTGCCGCTCCGCATCGACGTGGAGAGCCTGGTCTCCCTCCTGATGGGGGTTCCGCCCCCCGTCGCCGGAAAGGACCCGCGCCGCGAGGGAGCGATGGAAGCGGATTTCTACCGCATCGACATCCGCGAAGGCGAAAGCCTCCTCCAGTCCATTCGCGTTCACCGGGCGGACGGCACGCTCGCGGGCGTCGACATCCATGACGGCGCCGGGAAGGCGCTCTACCGGGTCCGCTACGAGGACCCCCTGCGGTCCGGCGGGTTCGTGACGCCGCAGAAGATCGCCATCGTTTCGGAAGAGGACAAAACGACGCTGACCATCCGCTACGCGGAGATCGAATGGACCTTCGAAGAGGACGACTCCCCGTTCGAACTGAAAGTCCCGCCGGGCGCGAAGGAAGGCGCCTTCCCCTGAAAGCGGCGGGTGCGGGTCTTCAGGCCGGCGGCGGGAGACCCGGCCCGCGAACCGCTCTCGCCCCGCGAAAGCCGGACCGGCATCTTCAGGCATAAAAAAGGGCGGAAGGCTGATGGCCTTCCGCCCTTTTTTATGTTCCGAACAGGAGCCCTATTTGATCTCGAGGAGCTTCGACCGGGCCGCCTTGGCGTCATTGGTGTTCGGATAGTCCCGGATCACCTGCTGGAGGATCAGCTTGGCGCTCGTCTTGTCGCCCAGGTGCTGGAAGGCAAGCCCCTGCTTCAGGAGCGCCTTGGAGGTCTTGTTGCCGTCCGGGTAATTCTTGATCACCTTTTCGTACTCGAGAATCGCCTTCTCGTACTGCTGCTCCAGGTAATGGCACTCCCCGATCCAGAACTGGGCGCTGGCGGAATACTCCGTCTTGGGGTGCTGCTTGAGGAAATTCTGGAACTCGGTGCGGGCCTTTTCGTACTGTCCCTGCTTGAAGGTCTCATAGGCCGCCGCGTACATCGATTCCTTGGCCGTTGTCGCCGCCGCGGTTTCCTTTTTCGCGCCGTCGCCGTTCTTCGCCGTCTTTCCCGGGGCCTCCGCCGCCGCCTGCTTCTTGCTGAGGCCCAGGAAGTTCTCCACGAAATTGATCTTGAAGGAAGCCTGATCCAGCTTTTCCCGGATTTCCTTCAGATCGTCGTCCCTGCGGTTCGCGCGACTCGCGAGAGACGCCAGGTCCTTCTTCTGCTCGTCGGACCTGCCCGTCAACTGCTGGATGCGGTCCTTCAGCTCCGCCATGTCGGCGTTGATTTCCGCCTGGCTTTTCCGGACCGCTTCGAGGGCCTCCTTGTTGCCCGCGCTTGCGGACTCGTTCTCGCCCCGCATGATCTCGATCTTTCGGTCCAGGCTGCCCTGGATCCGGCTCAGATCCTGCTGCGTCGCGCACCCCGCGATGAGCAGGATGCAGCAGAGAACGGGATATATGGCCGATCGTTTCATTTTCCTTCCCTGTCCGCTCGCTATTTGGCCGTGACCAGGAAGTGCGCCCTTCGGTTCCTGGCCCATGCCTCCTCGTTCTGCCCGGTATCGACCGGCCGCTCCTTCCCGTAGGAAACCGTCGTGATGCTTCCCCGGTCCACCCCGAGGTCGACCAGGTACTTCATGGCCGCGTCGGCGCGGCGCTGCCCCAGGGCCAGGTTGTACTCAGCCGTACCCCGCTCGTCGCAGTGCCCTTCGATGACCAGGCGGTAATTCCCCATCCCGGCCAGCAGGTCCGCCAGCTTCTTCAGAACCTCCCGGGCCTCGGGCTCGATCGCCGCCTTGTCGTAGCCGAAATAGATGTCCTCGATGCCCTTCCGGCTCTGCTCCGCCGCAGCCCTCGCGGCCTCCGCCGCTGCGGCCGCCTCGGCGTCCCTTTTCAGGGCCAGCTCCCGGACGGTCCCCTTCTGCTGCGCCTCCCGCTCCTCCGCCAGCCTCCGCTCGGCGATCTCCCTGGCCTCCGCTTCGGCCTTCGCCGCGGCCGCCAGTTTCTCTTTGGCGAGCGGGTCCTCGCTCTTGGTGACCGTCTTTTTCGAACAACCCGTCGCAAACATCAAGGCGACGCAAAACGCCACCGCCATGATTCTCAACCATGCACTGCTTCGCTTCATCCCGTCGATCCCTCCATTCGTCAAATCGATCAACCGATCCATTCCTGCAAACGGTTGGGAATTTAATCACACCCGTGCCGGAAAGGTCAACATAAAAATCCCCCGATCATTTCAGGCGCGGCGACCAGGCCGGGCTGATGCAGCCCTGGCCGCTCTCGTAGACGACCCGCACGTTGGACCCGTTCGCGTTCATCACGCAGATGCGGCTCTTGCCGCCGATCTTCTGGCTGAAGGCCACGTAGCGGCCGTCGGGCGACCAGGACGGGGACTCCGTCTGCCCCCCCTCCGTGGTGAGCGCCGCGAAATTGCCGCCGTTATCATCGACGGCCAGGATCTGGAAACGCCCGTCCTTGCGGCCCTCGTAGGCGATCCGGTTGCCCTTGGGCGACCAGGCCGGCGAGGTGTTGTAGTTCCCTTCCGAGGTCAGTCTTCGGACCCCTTTGCCGTCCTGGTCCATCACGTAGATCTGGGGCGAGCCCGACCGGTTGGACACGAAGGCGATCTTCCGGCCGTCCGGCGACCATGTCGGTGACACGTCGATGGAGAACTCGCGGGTCAGCCTTCGGGGCGCGCCGCCGCCCAGGTCCTTGACGTAGATTTCCTCGTTGCCGTCCCTGCTCAGGGTCATGAGCATCCTGCGGCCGTCCGGCGACCAGGCGCCCGGGAGATTGAGCCCTCGAAAGGACGAGATCTTGCTGGTGCTGTAGTCCCGCAGCCGGCGGACATACAGGTCGGGGTTGCCGTCCCGGTAGGACATGAAGGCGATGGACTGGCCGTCCGGCGACCACCGCGGCGACATCGTGGTGGTGCCGAAATTGGTGACCTGGGTGAGCCCCGTCCCGTCGAAATTGACGATGTAGATGTCCGAGTTCTGGCCTTTCTTCAGGACAAAGGCGATCTTCGTGCCGAAGATGCTGCCGTCGCCCGTCAGGGCGAGGAGAATGTCCTCGGCGATTTTCCGGACGATGGTCTTCCGGTCGTCCGCCCTGGCGCTGTACTCTTTCCCGGCGATCATCTCGCCCTTCACCACGTCGTAGAGCCGGTATTCGACGACGAGGCTGCCCGCGGCCAGGCTATGGCCGCCCCGGACCAGATACTCCGCGCCGATGGCCGTCCAGTCCGCGAATTCGATCCGGCCCCCGGGGGCGGCCATTCGGGCCGGGTCCTGCAGAAAGGCCTTCTTCCCGATGACGTTGAACAGCCCGGTCATGTTCAGGTACTGGCCGAGATTCTCCGAAAACCAGGCGGGCAGGTCCTCCCGTCCCGCCGCGCTGGGGAGCTTCTGAAAATCCGTGATGGCGATGGAGAATTTCTGGAAGGCCGGGGAATCGATGTCGATGTAAACCTTCCCCTGCACCTCGCCCGCCCGGCACCAGAGAAGAAAAACGAGGGCTGCGAAAAAGAGAACCTTCACCTGTCGCATGTGTTCAATGCTCCTTAAACTTCCATTGCAATCCGGTCACGACCGAAAATCCGAGGAGTGAAACCGGATGCCGATTTCGATGCTGCTGTCCCGGATCCACTCGGGCAGCGGCGGCAGGGGGCTCGCCTTCCGGACGGCCTTCATGGCCGAGTCGTCGAAGAAGCGGTTGCCCGACCGCTTTTCGAAGCTGACGTCGCCGACGGCCCCGCTGCGGAGGATCCGCGCCTGGATCACCGCCTCGAGGCTGTCCTTGGACAGGATGTCCTTCGGCAGGGACCACTGCCCCTTGATCTTCGCCCAGACCGCCGCGTAATAGGACGCCATCCGCGCGTCCATCTCCGCGCCGCCCTGCGCGGACGATGCCGGGGCACTCTTCGCACCGGCGGCGGGCGCGGCGGGCGCGGTCGGCGCAGCCGCCTGCCCGGAGGCCTGGACCTTTTTCCGGATCGCCGCCATTGCCTTTTCGAGGTGCGCGCTCTGCGTCTTCTGCACGTCGACGGACCGGATGGGCACGGGCTTGATGGTGTCCACGGGCCGCTTCAGAACGATCGGGCGGGGCGCCGGGGCGGGCGTCGCCACTTCCCGGGAGAGCGCCGTCGCGGGGCCGCCCTTCAGCGACAGCTCCTGAAGGTTCACGAGCTGGACGGAGTAGACCGGGCCGAAGGTCCACTTCGGCGCCGGCAGCGATGGGGAAAACACGAGCAGGGTGAGGGCGACGATGTGGAGGAAGAGCGAGAGGCCGATCATTCTGTTCAGGCTGAGCCCGCTTCCGCGTCCGGCGCTGTTCAGCCTCGGGAGGATCATCTCGACCCCTCGGGGGGTTCGGTGATCATCCCCAGCTTGTCCACGCCGGCCTTTCGGACCTCCGACATGACCTCGATCACGAACCCGTAGGGAATGCTCTTGTCCGCCCGCATGAAAATCTCGCGGTCGATCCGGCTGGTGAAGATGGCCTCCAGCTTGGTCCGAAGGTCGTTCAGCGGAATGCGGTTCTTGTTGATGAAGATCTCCTTGGCGTCGGTGATGGTGAGAACCAGCTTCTCCTCCGTCACGTCGACGCTCTTCGACTTCACCTTGGGCAGGTTGACGTCGATGCCCATCTGGAGCATCGGCGCCGTCACCATGAAGATGATCAGGAGCACCAGGATGACGTCGACCAGCGGCGTGACGTTGATCTCGGCCATCGGCCGGTTTTCGAAATGGCTGTTCCTTCTTCCGGAGGCTCTCATGGCGCCTTATTTTCTGACGTAGTACCGCTCGATGATGTTCAGCAGCTCCGAGGAGAAATTGTCCATCTCGAGGCTCATCGCCTTGACGCGGTTGATGTAGTAGTTATAGAAGATGACGGCGGGGATGGCCGCCGCCAGCCCGGCCGCCGTGGCGATCAGGGCCTCGGAGATGCCCGGCGCGACCACGGCCAGCGTCGCCGACCCCCTGGCGCCGATCCCCTTGAAGGTGTCCATGATGCCCCAGACCGTCCCGAACAGCCCGATGAAGGGGCTCGCGCTCCCCGTCGTCGCGAGGAACCCGAGGGCGTTCTCCAGCTTCGTCGTCTCGGAGTCGCGGGCCCGGTTCAGGGCGCGCTCGATGTTGTCGATGTTGTTCATCTCGACGGAGGACGCATCCCCCGCGTCCGCTTCCCTGCCCGTCAGGGACTCCCGAATGACTTTCGCCACCTTGATCAGCTCCGTGTAGCCGGAGCGGAAGACCTCGGCGATCGTGGAATCGGGGTATTTCTTCGTTTCCGGGAAGATCTCCGAGAGTTTGCTTCCCTTCATGTAGGCGTCCAGGAACCCGTCGTTGTCCTTTTTCACCCGTTTGAGGACCTTGTACTTCATCAGGATGATGGCCCAGGAGACGACCGAGAAAACAAGGAGCAGGAGCAGGACGAACTGCACCATGGCCCCCGCTTCCAGCACCATGCTGAGCAGGCTTCCGTGGAAGTTGTTCCCCACGGCGCCCACGGTCATAAATACGATATCGTTCACGTTTAACCTCCCCAAGCCGCTCGGCTGCGACGGCGTTATCTGTAAAGGAAAAAGCACCCCTTGTCAATACGTGTTTTGAACATTGCGGCCCGCGATAGAAACCGCAAATCCGCCGATAAAACCTTGACAAGACGGGCCTGTTGGGGTAATAGCGATTTCCCGACCGCGTCTGGGATGCGGCCGGACCCGCCGATGTAGCTCAGCCGGTAGAGCAACTGATTCGTAATCAGTAGGTCCCCGGTT